>Ga0256829_1003198_pt1 | contig 11535 bp, 7 predicted proteins | sample 131447metaG_FD_185979 | JGI IMG/M metagenome (GOLD analysis project Ga0256829, IMG submission 185979) | Hydrothermal vent microbial communities from Lau Basin, Pacific Ocean - 131-447 | ecosystem: Environmental > Aquatic > Marine > Hydrothermal vents | place: Pacific Ocean: Lau Basin | collected... | reverse complement strand
CCGTTGAATAATGACATATAGAATATCCAACTCATATCAGTAATCCCACTAACATCAGCAGATTCAACTGCTTCCCAGTCCTCTGCTTTGATAAGAGCTCTTAATTCTTCCCTGGTTACTTTGCTCATAATTCCTCCAAATAGATTGTTCATTACATATTATCTATATAGAATCCTATGAAAATACAGAAAATAAAGAGGCCGAAAGGCCTCTTTATATAAATCTAAATACTAGCTAATTTACCAGCTTGAATGGCCATTTTCCAAGGGCCATTTAATAATTCATCAACTCTTGATTGATTATTAAATAAACACCTGAAATTTTTACAACTGATTGGGTTCCATTGAGAAATATCTCCGTTGAATTGAGAACCATAGAATATACAACTCATAATGGCAACATTCGAAACATTCCATTTCGAGATGTCTCCGCTGAATTGCGATTTATAGAACACACCTCTCATATTTACAACATTCGAAACATTCCATTTCGAGATGTCCCTGTTGAATTGAGAATTGTAGAACATGCAGTTCATATTGGTAACATTGGAAACATCCCATTGAGAAATGTCCCCGTTGAATTGCGAATTGTAGAACATGCAGTTCATATTGGTAACATTGGAAACATCCCACTGAGAAATATCTCCGTTGAATTGTGATTCATCAAACATACATCTCATATCTGTAACATTAGAGACATTCCATTTTGAGATATCGCCATTAAATTTTGATTTATAGAACATATACCCCATATCTGTAACATTAGAAACATCCCAATGAGAAATATCCCCATTGAACCGCGAGCCATAGAACATGCGACTCATATTAGTAATCCCACTAACATCAGCATTTTCCACGGCTTCCCAGTTCCCTGCTTCGATAAGAGCTCTTAATTCTGCATATGTTACTTTACTCATGTATGCTCCCTTTAAATCAAATAGATTGTTCATTATATATTATCTATATAGAATCCTATGAAAATACAGAAAATAAAGAGGCCTTTCGGCCTCTTTAGAATTAAGCTCTAGCTAATTTACCAGCTTGAACGGCCATTTTCCAAGGGCCATCAAGAAGTGCTTTGAATTTCGATTTATCTGAGAATATATTCTCGAAAGTTTTACAACTAATTGGGTTCCATTTCGAGATGTCTCCGTTGAATTGAGAACTATAGAACATGCAGATCATAATGGTAACATTAGAGACATCCCACTGCGAAATATCTCCGTTGAATTGCGATTTATAGAACGTGGACTTCATATCTACAACATTCGAAACATCCCACTGCGAAATGTCCTTGTTGAATCGTGAACTTCCAAACATACCTTTCATATTTACAACATTCGAAACATCCCACTGAGAAATATCTCCGATGAATTGAGAATTGTAGAACATATACGACATATCTATAACATTGGAAATATCCCATTGAGAAATGTCCCTATTGAATCGTGAATTTTCAAACAAACAACTCATATTTATAACATTAGAGACATCCCACTGAGATATATCTCCATTGAATTGCGAATTGCGAAACATACAATTCATATTTGTAACATTCAAAACATCCCATTCAGAAATATCCCCGTTGAATTGAGAATTGTGGAATATACTTCTCATGTCTGTAACATTGGAAACATCCCATTGAGGGATATCCCTATTGAATCGCGAATTGTAGAACATGAAACTCATATTAGTAATTCCGCTAACATCAGCATTTTCCACAGCCTTCCAGTTCTCTGCTTCGATAAGAGCTCTTAGTTCTTCCCTGGTTACTTTGCTCATGCATACCCCCTTTAAACCAAATGGATTGTTCATTATATATTATCTATATAGAATCCTATGAAAACACAGAAAATAAAGAGGCCTTTCGGCCTCTTTAGAATTAAGCTCTAGCTAATTTACCAGCTTGAACGGCCATTTTCCAAGGGCCATCAAGAAGTGCTTTGATTCTTGATTGATTATTAAATAAACCCTCGAAAGTTTTACAACTAATTGGATTCCATTGAGAAATATCCCTATTGAATCGTGAACCATAGAACATACCAATCATATTAGTAACATTGGAAACATCCCATTTCGAGATGTCTCCGTTGAATTGCGAACTATCAAACAAACCACTCGCATTTACAACATTCGAAACATTCCATTGAGAAATATCCCTGTTGAATCGTGAATTTCCAAACATACAGCTCATATCTGTAACATTGGAAACATCCCACTGAGATATATCCCTATCAAATTTTGATTTATAGAACATATATCTCATATCTGTAACATTAGAAACATCCCAATGAGAAATATCCCCATTAAACCGTGAGTCATAGAACATGCGACTCATATTAGTAATCCCACTAACATCTGCATTTTCTACGTCTTCCCATTCCTCTGCTTTGATAAGAGCTTTTAATTCTTCGTATGTTACTTTGCTCATGATCCCTCCAAATAGATTGTTTACTACATATTATCTATATAGAATCTTATGAAAATACAGAAAATAAAGGAATCTCCCCCTCTAATTGAGGGGGAGATTTACTCTTTAGTGGGTTTTGCTATTAGCGGCGTTAATCAAAGAATTAATTGTGGATAATATTCGATCATTTTCAGTTAGCTCTGGCAGGTTATACACCCCATTGCTAAGTATCTGTGATATTAAATCGGATTTTAAATCAATAGCAGTGCTTTTAACACTTCTAAGTTCTTTAACTACCGATATACACCCATGGCCTAGCAAAGCGTCGAGTTCCATGTTTCCAACTTTGCTAGCTTTGTTACCCGTACCAGATTTAGAAGATGGATTATTACTACCTTGCATATATGCGCCAAAGTCTCTAGCATTTAATTTATGAGAAACCATATGTTGCAGCATGATTATATACATCGGACCAACAAATACATTATTAGCAATTACATCCCAATCTGAATCAACATTAATATCGTAATGATGACTAATATATTTATATAACTGTTTTGGTATGATAACATCTTCGTTAATTGTTATATGTAATTCATCTTGAATATATTTTAATATGGTTGGCATATCCAAAGATACAAAACATTTAACTTCGAAAAATAGCCCACATAATCTAACACTTGTTTGGAAATCTTCTAAATTACACGTATCTCGAAGTTTTAATATTTTTTGAGCATATTCGGCATCTTTTAAAAGAACAGATAACTCGCTTAATTTTGTTAATACTGGTTTAATATTATTAATATCATCGAGGATTAATTTTTCACATCTTTCAATAACCTTACTAATTACAACTTCATTTAACTGTGCATAATTAATCCTATTAAATACGCCCATTGGATTTGTAATATATTCCAATGGTTCGCCATTAACCCTAGGCATAAGTTCATCCGGTAAAATTGTAGAAACCGTACCTTTGCCAGCTACCCTATTTGCTACTTTATCTCCAACAGTTAAAGAACTTTCACTTAACAGAGTAAGTTCAATTACCCCTTGTAGGTTATAGTCCCCTATGCCTTTTAATAGATGTCTTTTGGCATCTTTCCAAGCATGATGTTGGAATAACAATGATGCGGTATATTTTTTTCCGAAAGTATTTTGCATGGTCTTTGCTTTATCCATTAACCACGCCAATTTATCAGAACACAATTTGGATAGCATAATATCACTTTCACGATCATTAATCGCCCATTTATCAGCATGTGTATGTACTCTTAATTCTTTTAAAACTGGATGATGTAATTTTGTTCGAATAGTAATATCTGTTTTATCTGGGGATTTGCGTATTTTGTATTGATTTGGATGTAACTTGTCTTTAATCGCATTTACTTGGGCGTCAACATTAGACCCCAACACCGTTATTTTCAACACTTCATCCGAATCTATCTCTTCCCCTTCATTGGCTATAAATCCATATTTAGAATGTTGATTCAGTTTATATAATTTCGTGAATGGAAATATTGGGATATGTATCGTTTCAGATTCATGCCTTTTCATTTTTCTAGCAGCGCTTTCACTGATAATAACAGCGTCCTCACATGTCAGACCCATTAAAGGCATAAATGCTGTTTTTAAATTATATCCATATGCAACAATTCCGTTTTTAGTACTGGAGTATTCGTATAATAAATCATATTTTTTGAAAGATGTGTTTGTTTCTAATGACCATAATAATTGTATATGGAACTTATCCTTGGTCTTACGAAATTCCGGAATCGGAATTACATCTAACACATTTAAATTTAAATACTCAACAACTAAAATTCGCTCATCTTTATAAACAACAATACCGTCATCTTTAGCTCGTCCTTCATTCATCGCAACATCTCTATGTCTATTACCAACAACATATGGTATATCGCAATTTGGCGATACTAATGCTTGCGCTAATTGTTTCGCCGCCATTTGTAATCTGGTAGCATCCGTGGATGATATAAAACCAACCGAGCTTAATCCAGTAGATGTAACCGGATTGTTGTGTTGCATTCTGGTTTCTTTAATTTTAATCCTACCAATACTATCTATAATAGTATATGGTGTAAATGTTACTTTTTGGCCACTATTATTATTTGATACAGTTACCGGACATATCACACCTTCATATGTGGAGTGAATCGATGAAACACTTTCTGGTAATTTGCCACTATTTGGCGATTTATATGATGCTTTAAATAATGTTAAACTTGCAAAATTATTAGCAGATTCATATAACGTGGAGTTCTCTAGTTCACCAGTAAACCATTTTACAATAGATGAATTATTATTTAGAATTGTGTATATTCCTCTATTATATCCAGAATTATATTTCCTAACTGTATCTGTAACAGCTTTAAATATAGGCTTCATTAAAATTTCTATGAACTGCAATCTTTTATATTTAAGATCGACAAAATTATATCTTTCACCACTATTATATTGATTGATTGCAATTAGTAAAATATCTTTTAATGATGGATTATTGAGATTATATAATTTACTATAGTTATTACTAGTCCAGGAATCAAAAAACATTTGGTTTAATTTTGTTTCTAAATTAGTGGTTGGCGTTGTAAATCTTAAAGAAGTGCGAACCCTGTTTAGTGCCTCCTTCTTTTTTGATTTAATGGATACGTCTAATAATGTTTCAACTTCAACGTCATCGAAGAATATTCTTAGAAAATCTTCTAAAGAAATTCTAGTATCTAATATTGTCACCGCATTCTTTTCTATATTCATGATAAATGTCATAAATAATGATTCAAATGAAATGCTATTTTTCTTTACAGATATAGGATAATCTGTAAGATATATCATAGGAATATATCTACTTCCTTTCAATACGAATGATATATTATCTTCTTGTAATTTCGGAATATGTGTATCTATTAACGATATTCGTTTAGATAATCTCTCGACGCCATTAGATCCAATAATTGTATCATATGATATATTAATTAATGATGTCGAATGATGACTGTTACTGTATCTATACTCCTTTGACAGAGGGGAATCCTCTATTTGAGCTCTAATTGATTTAATATCAATAGGTATTCCGTTATCAATCAGATAATTAACAATAACGCTTAATAATTTCGGAATTAGATCATATTGATTGCGTCTATACAATGTTAAAGGCATATCCCGATAATTATGATCAATTAGATTCAATTCACCCTCCCAGTTTTGTTACTTTATTTTCTAATTTAAGAATCTTTTCTTGCTGTACCTCGATTAAAGTGGAATAGTAATTTTTCCAAAAAATACTTTCTTTTCGGATCGAAAAAATATACAGTCCTGTGAATATTACGAATTCTAATATCGCTGTTATTAAAAGCATGTTATTCAATTAAGAACCTCCTAAAAACAAAGAAAGAGGCAATACGCCGAAGCGCAAGACCACAACCCTCTTTCTTACATTATATATTATCTCTATAACTCGATTTGAAAATACACAAATAAAGAGGGGTCGAGAGTGTCTCTTCTCTCAACCCCCTATTGTTTATAATTTACCTAACCAAATATTTTCATAAATGGAGTTTTCATTGGCTGGGTTACCTAATCTATTTTTAGCAATATTTAAAATAGAGGTTTCATTAGGTACATATAGTAATGATAAAATACTTCCCGTTAAACTATGTAGATTCTTAACATTTAACCGTTTCATTCTCTTCGGAATTCGATTATTAACGTCTACATAATACCGCAATATTTGACCATCTGCAATATATGAATTGCACATTGTTAATTCTATGAATGTTGAATAAATATTTCCTAACCCTAACAGATTATGTATCTGTTGATTATAGGATCTTTCTAATACACTAAAATCAGCTCTATTGAAGTTATTCAAATTACCATTCACAGTGTTGAGTACTTTTGTAACATCATGATTCTCAAATGTGCTGATATTTGAGAACTCTAATGTTTTAGCATTGTCTCTAATTTTAACATATAATTCATAATCTTTTTTATCAGCAAACGAACCGACTAATTCCTTAATAATTTTATTTGGTACTGGAATAGCGAAGAATAATTTGAATTTAGCAGAATCATTTTCGATATCAACCAAATGTTCTTCGATGAATTCAAGCAGTTCGTTTGAGAATGTGTAATTGCTTGATCCAGAAGTATGAAAAGTTCTCATACTTAATTGGGTTATGCGTTCGGATATATACTGACCAGTCAACACACCAACATACTTCGAAGGAATACGATTGTATTCGCCGAAGCATTTTCTGCAAACTCTCATATTCTTTGTTTTACAGAGTATGGGGGATCGTAATACGATATCATTGCCAATTAATCTTTCAGCATCGCTACCACTTCTAATCAGTCTCCATTCTGGTTCATTCTGAACTCTTTTATAATATCGCCTAACTAATGAATGGGCATGCTTTTTATCCTTAACGTATATCTCAAAACCATACTTAACACCACAGTCCATTTCAGATATTTCAATTGGTGATAAATTCATATTTAAAGAACGGGCTAAATATCCTGCTTTAGGTGTCACCTTTTCTTTATCTGTAATTCCTTTTCTAGTGCCGTAACTGGTTCTGAAGAATTCATCTGTTGATAAACCACCAAACGCTGCGGATGTAATTGGAACACCTTGTGAAATATTATTATGGTCTGCAATATAACCAATTCCTATAAAAGATCTGATAAATTGGGTAGTTCCAAATTTAGTTTGTCGATATTTATATAATGCCATTTCTGGTGTAATTTTCTTTACAATTCGATTTGCTAAAGATTGGTGAGTAGCGAACCCAATAGTAGGATGCGATGGTAATTTATCTAATAATTTTTCATCTTTACTCCAAGATGCAACATCAATACATTCTTGCAATGGTATAGTTGTTGCATTATCTGGAACTTGATACATATTAAGGAATAATGATAAATTATGTAATCTATCAAAATATTCACGATTACTATTGCTGTATTCGAAAATAGTGCGGGATATATCTTGCCGACTCATACCTTGGCGAAGCATGATTCTTTTAAATCCCGTCGCTTTGTTTATCAAACATTCACCAATAGAATGAATTTCGTTATCGCAGTCGGTAAGTTGTACACTATCCTCGAACGAGCAAACACTTACATAATTAACATCGATTGAAGCCAATGTTGTAGACTCTGCCGTTTTCAAGGCAGGAGACATATATAAATTATACATATAAAATGATTCATCTTTCAAAGTATGTAAAAAATCCGAATTATGATCAAATTTAGGTGTATTCAATATATAAGCGTCTTCATATAATTCCACTCTAGCTTTATAGTCATGGATTCTATATATTGCAACGGTATCTCCATCAAAGTCTCCATTCAATGGGTCAAGGACTAATGGATTTAATTCAATACTATCACCGCTACTTATCCCACCAATTTTAATAGCAGGAATACCATATCTCCACAACGTAGGTTGCCTGTTAATCAATACAATTTTATCTAAATCATCATACTTACTATCTTCACTAAAGAAGTAATTTATAAACCGGGTAACATAATATTCTTTTTTCTCTAACTCGGAATTTCTAATTAATCTTTCTATATTAAATAATGTTAATTCTTCTCGTTCTGATTCCGGTTTATTATGGAATACGAATTCAAGATATTCAATGTAATATAATTTAATGAACATTAATCTTGGTATTTTCACTTCATAAGGTTTGATAAATGGATTTGAAGTAATAACAGAACGAGCTGAGAAATCGATTGTTCTACCGATAAATTGGTTTCTTACTAATCCTTCTTTTCCTTTAAGGAGAGTAGTAATGCATGTGAAAACGGCGAGTACTTCATTCTGTAGTGATTTCTGGTAATTATTAGCAACCTTCATCTCGTCATCAATATATCCATTCATCATTTCGATAAAGGATACGTCGATAGATGAATTATCTATTGCACCGCCATATTTAAAGAATCTCTTCGCCATCATCAAAGAAGTTAATGCAATTACTTTAATATTATCATTTGAGTTACCCAATATATCTTTATGTTCGTTAAGCATATCTTGGCTAATAACAATATGCCCATCTTCGTAAAGCATAAATTTTGCGATATCTTGAACACTTGTATAAATATCATCTAGATCTAAATCATCAAATTCGAAGTTAAACCATGCTGATAATATTAATAGAATATACCTCGCTGTATCTATATCGTACAATCTGGCATTAATATATTTGGATTTATTCAGTACTTTATTATAAGCGGAATCTAATTCGCTCATGAATGTAACCCGATTGCCCAAACCTCCTATAATCGAGGGTCTTGTATTTGGAGGCGTTACTAAAAGACTGTTGCCAAAATATTTAGTAATTGCATCATCTTCGAATATAAATTCTATAATAGATCCTATTAACCATAATGAATATAAACCAGTTAATTTAACTGGAATAAACGCTCCATCAAGGCAACTATCAATTGTGTACCCATCTGCAATATTATAATGTAAATACCCACCTTTTTTATAAGGTGCTGCATACCACTCCTTAATTTTCAAATCAGTTATCATTTGCTGTTGTTCAACTAATGATAAAATAGGAAGGGGTGGAATAATTCTAGCATATCTTGTTATACGTTCATTACAAGATACGTTTTCAACATTACACTTAGGACATCTTAAACTGGTTGATGATTTAAGAAACGGAATCCCACACCCACAAACACCTGTTTTGATAGGCCCAAATATGGACTGACTAATAACACCTTTCTCATTGATTGGTTTATTTATAAGTTGCTCTTCTTCGATAATTGGCAACTTTGAAAAATCAAAATCTGACATCCAACCCCTCCTTAGTTTTCTAACACAAATACATGAGTACCACAGTCCCAGATTCGGTCGTATCCGTTCTGAAGCATATTTTCGTATTCTGTTAAAGTAGAATCATATGTATCTAATCTTTTATGCAATTTATGTTTCATAAACATAGACCTATGATATATTTTATCATTTTTAACATAGTGATATGATGGCTTGCTAGATTCTAAGAATTGAAAACCTAATTTATTATACACGTTGCCGTTACTAAACCTTCTATTTGCATATGATATTACACTGCCACTATGGTTTTTTTGAAAATGTTTTAATAATTTACCAAAACCACCAACAACAGTAGATCCTAATATATGGCACATTCTAAGTAATTCCCAATTATACTTTTTATTGTATCTAGGTCTACCGAATGACATAGCAGATACTAATTTTCCGTTATATTCCAACCCGTATACTATCTCATATCCAACGTTTCCTTGTATATGATTATTATTAAAAAAGTCGGCAGCATCTTTTTTAGTGACTTTGATTATTTGACATTTTCTAGCATATATTCTATGGGATTGTTTTAATTTATTAATTATTATAGACATCCATATTTTGCGCTTAACACTATCTTTCCATTCGGATTCAAATATATGAAGAAGGTTTATTCCTTGTTTTTCACATTCTATAGTTTTGTGCAAATGGTATTTCCTACCTTTGCCTCTTTGCTCAGTATGCCAATAAATTCCATTGAATTCGATCGCAAGCATGTATTCTGGAATAGCTATATCTAATTCACACTTATTACCTTTTTCATTAGTGATAACACCTCTGACATTTGTATATATATCTGCATTTATCACATATCTGATGAATTGTTGTAGCAATATCTCTGATTCAGATACCGAATAAGTACATTTTGGACAACCGTGACCGTTCCTTAAGTTTTTAGGCAAGGTATCAAATTTCCCATGTACTGGACAATAAGCAGACATTTTAGTCCTATTATTAACATAACTATTTAGATCAACATTCCACTTATTCGATTCGAATTCTCGATTTAATTCGGCTTTCGTTTTTTGCTTATCATCTAACCCACATTGCGGACACCCGTTCCCAGTAATATGGTTATTAGGTGTTTGCCAAAACGACCCGTGCTTACGACATATTATTTCTACTTTTGTTTTAAGGGTTTTATATTTGACGCGACTATAATCGTATTTATCCCCATGCACTTTTTTAGCATTGTTAATAAAATGAGGTGTATCTTTACGGAATCTTTCGATATAGCATTGTTTACACCCGTTCCCAGTAATATGATTAGTAGGGGTTTGCCAAAACGATCCATGCTTGCGACATATTATTTCTACTTTTGTATCTCTATTTATATAAAGAACTTGCGAATAATCGTATATATCCCCATGCACGCCCTTAAATTTGCTAATGATCTCCTTATGTGTTAATCCTCTATGAGGTGAACATTTTGGGCATCCTTGTTTTAGTTTGTAATGATTATGATATCTTTTTAAAAATATACCGTGTTTAGGGCATTCTATTTTAACTTTAACATTGCTATTTATATATATCACGTGCTCGTAATTATATTTATCACCATGTACTTTTTTAAAGTTTTCGATGACTTGATTTTGGGTTAATCTTTTTGTCACACGCGAACCCCCTAGTTTTCTAACACAGTGCTCCGATTACGGTATTGTCTTCCAATTTAAATCCATCGATAATTGGTAAAATTGTAACATATCCATCTTTAACTCTCAAGATAATAAATTTATCGGCGAAATCTGGATTGATGATTGTTCTTTCAAAATCAACATCGTTTACAGTATCTGTTAACTTGATATTATAAATATAAGTCTGATACATGCGTATACTATCAACACTATTACTAACAATATCAACATTATCATTTTTAGATCTGTTCACCACATTGATTTTAGCATTTCCTTTAATATCTGTAATTAATAGGGTTTTCATATGTTTCTCCTTAATGGGATAAATTCGAAATATTATATCCTAAATTAGTTCAATTTACAAGAGGCAATAAAAATAAGATTAATGACCTCTTTATTACATTTTATCTCTATAGATTTTTTAAAAATACACTACGATAGCAACATTTTAATAATTTGCAGTCTCATTAAAAGATCTTTATTTTGAATTATATATCGAGATTTATTTAATGTCCAAGTTAAGTCTCGATATTTTAGAAAAGCGTCTTCTAAATTTTGATGTTCTATATTATATTCAATAGAACTAATAATTTTTTCCATAGACCGTTCCAGATGATTGAGCAATATTCC
>Ga0256829_1003197_pt1 | contig 11540 bp, 9 predicted proteins | sample 131447metaG_FD_185979 | JGI IMG/M metagenome (GOLD analysis project Ga0256829, IMG submission 185979) | Hydrothermal vent microbial communities from Lau Basin, Pacific Ocean - 131-447 | ecosystem: Environmental > Aquatic > Marine > Hydrothermal vents | place: Pacific Ocean: Lau Basin | collected... | reverse complement strand
GGCGGATGTACTTCAGGTCATGCTATAACAGGCTTAAGTAACCTTCAAAGACCTTCATTATTAGCTGTAATAGGATTCTTTATTGGAGGATTAATTATGGTACATTTATTATTTCCTTTAATTTTTTAGTACAATGAAAAAAGTATTCATCTATTTAGTAGTCGGTTTCTTTTTTGGAATAATTATGTACAAATCTGAAGCAGCATCATGGTTTAGAATATATGAAATGTTTCGATTTGAATCTTTTCATATGTATGGTATAATTGGTACAGCATTATTTTTTGGAATTATCTTTATCCAACTTATAAAAAGAAAAAAAATCAAGTCTATTGATGGTAGTCCAATAGTTATTCCTGATAAAGAAAAATCAATATATCGTTATCTGTTTGGCGGTATTATATTTGGATTAGGTTGGGCTTTAGTAGGAGCATGTCCTGGACCAATGTTTACATTAGTAGGAGCTGGTTTTTTACCAATATTAATAGTTATTGGATCTGCAATTATAGGAACGTTTATTTATGGAGTTTTAAAAGGTAAACTTCCTCATTAACAATAATTTAATTAATAAGTTCTTAAAATTTTGTAACTTTTTTGATAAATGTGCGTCATATAAGTATCAATCAAAAAAGTATTATCATGCAAGAGAATAAACAATTAATAGTATTAACACATTTAAGTCAGTTAATTACTTTAGTAATAGGATTTGGTAGTTTGTTACTACCTTTAATTATTTGGTTAACTCAAAGAGATAGAGTTTATGAGTTAGACCAACATGGTAAAAATATAGTTAATTTTCAACTAAGTTTATTAGTGTATTTTATAATATGTATTCCCTTAATTTTACTATTAGGTCTAGGTATCTTAGGTTTTATAGTTTTAGGTTTAATATCTATTATTTTTCCTGTGATAAATGCGATCAAAGCTAGTCACAGAGAAACTCCAAAATATCCTTTATCTTTTAATTTTATTAGTTAGTTAGTTTTAGATAAAGTTAAAAACGCAACCATAACCAAGGTTGCGTTTTTTGTTTAGAAAAAAAACGACTGCTTACAGAAAAAACAAAGCTTGATTAGCTAATTAAATATTAAGTTTGCTAATTATAAGCTATGCAATTAATATTTAGATACATACTATTTGTTTTTATTATTGGTTTGGGAAGCGTTGCTAATGCTCAAAATCCAGTAATACAACATATGTCTAAAGTCTCAAATCTTCCAGATGTTGAGTTTTATGATATTGCAGAAGACAACCAAAACTACATTTGGCTTGCTGCAAACAAAGGTTTATACCGTTACAACGGAAAAAGTTACAAACACTTTAGTCATCCTCAACAAAGAGGAAACTCTCTCTTTCAATTAAAATTTGATGCTAAAAACCAACTTTGGTGCAACAATATTTATGGGCAATTATTTTATGTTGAAAACGATAGTTTAAAACTATTTTATGACGCTAGTAAGTTGGTAAATGGACAATTAGCAAATTTTGAAATATTAGAAAACAGCATACGTTTATTCACTGTTATTGGCATTTTTGATATTGATAAAAGCACCAAACAAGTTACCGAAGTATTTAAAGGTATGTGTATTACCAATGCTAAAGATAACAGAAGCAACTACACATTTATAATTAATCATGAAGGCGATTTAGAGCGTCATCGATTGTACAAATTTGATAACAATACAAGTATAAAAATACTTGAAATTACAAGTAGCAATCGTATACAATCACCAAGAATTTTTGCCTTTAAAAACACTGTTTTTTTTACACACAAAAGTTCTAATGAAAATGTCATTTATAGAATAGATAAGACCAAAAACACACCCAAAAAAGTAGTAACGCCTGCTAGATTAATAAATGAAACCATTTACAATGTTTTGAATATTGAAAACAACTATTGGTTTTTAACCAATTCTGGCGTGTTTATTTATGGTTTTGAAAATGAAATTTTCACCTTTAAAGAACAACTTTTTAAAACAGAATCTATTACCGATGTTCAAGTAGATTTTAATAAAAACTACTGGTTTACAACTTTAGATAATGGTGTGTTTGTATCACCAAACTTAAATATTCGTCGTGTTGAATTATCAAATATAGACTCTAAAATCACAGCGTCTGCTGCATTACAAAAAAATCAATTTGTTTTAGGAACTAATGATGGGAAATTACTGTTTTACAATCACAATCAGCTCACAAAAACACTACAATTACCAGGGAAAAAAATCATCGGGAAACTTTTTTTTGATGCTCAAAGCGAACAACTAATAGTTAGTATAAATGCTTCAGAATCGTTTGTAGTTAATCTTAAAAATGACAAAATTTTAGATGTAAATAACCGATTTTCAGTTGCTAAAACCTTTTCAATAATCGATGATAACACCTTGTTTTATGGTAATTATCGCCAAGGTATTGTGTATAAAAATCCGTTTAATTATCCTGAACAACAAATTCTTAAGGAAAGTCGTGTAAAAGCTTCGGTGGTTTCTAATAATCATTTATTTGTATCGTATATCGACGGACTTTACAAATACAATACACAAACATTTAATGCAGAAGAAATCACGTTTAATTCTAAAAGTTTACTGGTTAATACACTAACTAAAACTAACGGGACAGTTTGGGTTGCAACTCAACACAACGGATTATTAAAATACGAAAACAATACGCTAAAACCTTCAGGAATTAAGTTTCCTGAAAACCTTCAAATTAACGCTATTCATGCTGATGGTTTAATGTTATGGATTTCAACCGATGCTGGATTATTTCAATATCATACAAAAACATATCAGCTTAAATCGTTAAGTGCGCAAGATGGTTTAAATACAGCGGTTAACGATTTTTTAATACTTCAAAATCAAATAATTGTAAGCTTGCCTAAAGCGTTTTATGTGTTACCAAAATCAGACGCATTGTTCAAAGCTTTTAAAACAGCCAAGGTTAGGGTAGAAGCTGTAAAAATTAACGACCGCGATACATTAGTTGCAACTAACTACAAACTACCATATAATTTAAATAAAATTGATATTTCGTTCAACTCAAACGGATTTCAATCTAACCAACATGTAAGCTACCAATACCGTGTTAAACAAATTGATACAAGTTGGCAAAACATACCGCTAAACACACATTTTGTTACTTTTAATAGTTTGTCTAGTGGCGCCTATACTTTTGAATTAAAAGCCCAAAATTTAAGTGCACAACAAGCTGTTTTTGCAGCACCAATATCCTTTGTAATTGCTAAGCCATTTTGGGAAACCTATTGGTTTTATGGTTTAGTTATAGCAACAATAATAGGTTTAGTTTGGCTGTATTTTAGATGGCGATTACAACAAAAAGAAGCACAACGTATTGCCGAAGTCGATAAAATTTTAATCGATAAAAAAATCACGAATTTAAGGTTAGAAAATCTGCGTTCGCAAATGAATCCGCATTTTATTTTTAATGCGTTAAATTCCATTCAAGATTATATTATTTCCAATGAGAAAGAATTGGCAAGCTCGTATTTAGTGAAGTTTAGTCGATTAATTCGTATGTATTTAGATTACAGTCAGCAAAACGAAATTACTTTAGAAGAAGAATTAAACGCTTTAAAACTGTATTTAGAATTAGAAAAAGTCCGTTTTGAAGATGAATTGGAATACAAGATTTCGGTTGATAATCAGTTAAAAACAAAACAGATAAAAGTACCGTCATTATTCATTCAACCTTATGTTGAAAATGCTTTAAAACACGGATTGTTACACAAATTAAACGACCGAAAATTACATATTGAAGCCAAAATTATTCAGCAAAACAAATTAGAAATTACGGTTGAAGATAACGGAATAGGTCGCGCACAATCCGAAAAATTAAAACGACCAAACCAACAGCACAAACCCTTCGCAACCAAAGCCAACGAAGAACGTGTGCATCTTTATAAAAACAAATTAAAACGTGATATAGCCATAACTACCAACGATTTGTATGACGAAAACGACGTTGCTGCAGGTACAAAAGTGGTTATCACTATGCCAATACATTAAGATATGAAAGCGATAATTATAGACGACGAAAAACGCGCCAGACATTTACTATCCAACTTGCTAACCGAGCATTGTGCAAGTATTACAAGAATTGAAGAAGCGCAAGATTTAGCATCTGGTGTAGACTTAATAAATAGTAGTAAACCAGATGTGGTATTTTTAGATATTGAAATGCCAAACCAATCTGGATTAGACATTTTAGAATACTTTCCAAACCAGATTGATTTTAAAATCATTTTTGTTACGGCATACAATCAATATGCAATTGAAGCTTTCAAATTATCGGCTGTAGATTATCTGTTAAAACCAGTGGACACAACCGAGTTAAAAGAAGCAGTAGCAAAAGCTGAAGAAGCCATAAAAGCTAACAATTTAAACGACCAGTTAAACAAGTTACGCGATTCGTTAAAGCAGCTTTCAATGGATAAAATTGCTTTAGAAATACCAAAAGGAATCATGTTCGCATCGCATAATGATATCGTCTATTTTGAAGCCGATGGTATGTACACTAACGTACAACTTATAGATGGCAAACAAAAAACCATTTGCAAACCGTTAAAGCACTTTGTTGAGCAATTGGAACGTAATGCGATGTTTTTTAAATGTCATCGTTCGTATTTAATCAACTTAAAATATGTAGATGAATTGGTAAAAGATGATGGAGATTACTTACTAATGAATAATCAAAAACGCATCCCAATTTCAAAATCTAAACGCGATCAGTTTTTAGATGTGATTAAGGAAACCTTTATGTAGCTTTTCAGAATATCATGTCATTCAGAGTAAATCGAAGAATCTTGTTAGAATTCCTTCAGAAAAAAAATCATCATTTTCAGAAAAAACCAAATTAAGAATAGTGCTTAAGTGCTTTATTTTGAAGTCCACTAAACACAATTCTTATGAAAAAAATAGTTCTATTATTCGTTTTGGCATTATGCTACAACGTCTCTCATGCGCAATTTGGTAAAATGCTTAAAAAGAAAGCCAAAGCAGCAGTAGAGAAGAAGTTAGATAAAAAAGAAAGTAGCAATTCGTCTTCAAAATCTGAAAACGCTTCAGGAATGGTTGGCAGTTCTTCAACTGAAACTTCATCAAAAACCGAATATACCGACGAAGAATTTAAAGCAGAATTAGCTAAAAAATACCCAAACGATCAGGCAAAGCAAGATTTATACTATCAAAAATATCTTGAGAAAAAGCAACAAGAAGCAGACGCTAATAAGCCTAAATCTGCAAATTCAGTAAGTGATGAGTTTTTATACATGTCATATCCATTTGCAATGACAAAGGGCATGAGCGCAGTTGGTGTAGATCGTGTAAAAATAAGACGTCAAATGACAGACATGGGTGATAATGTAGATTTATTACCTGCACAAGATCCAGATTATGCATGGTTACGCTTTTTAACCACACCAGAACTAGTAGCTATGTCACCAGAAGGATATATTGGTTACGAGTTGGTTTCAGGAATGTTTACAACCAAAGTAGGTGCAGACCGATCGCAAACTTTAGAGCTTGGTACAGGTATGCCAATTTTAGTAAGAGGCATGTTAATTGCAGACGATGTATTTGTAATTTATGCAGCATCGCACCAAGGTGGACACGCATTTAACGTACCATCGTACATGATTCAAGATGATATTACCATTCTAAATGTGATTGGTAAAGGCGAACAACAATTTCATTTAGAGTGGTTAGAAAAAGCGAAGCCAATTGTAAAAGAGTTTGAAGCCACGTTAAAAGCTAATTATGATGCAGCTGCAAAATCAACCATGGATGCTATAAAAATGCCAAAAGCAGGTAGCATGAATGGTAATACATCATTAGTGAGTTTTGCTAAAGAAAATGTGTCTAAAACTATTGCAAAAGATGGTGCAAAACTTCTAAAATTAAACATAGAATCTAACGATTGGAGTATTGTAAAAAACAAATACACAGGTCGTATTTTATACCGTTGGATTAAAGGCGCATTCACAGAAAAAAATAAAAATAACGACTGCTATTTACAAGGTTTTTTAATCAAGCAACAGCACAATGGTAGTGGTTATGGCAGTTCACAATTTGGTGGTGTTATTCACGGACAAATGCCATACGGACAAAAAATGAATTGCGAATAATTAAAAACGCGCTATTAACCTAAAGTTTTTAAAGTCTGCTTATTTAAGCAGGCTTTTTTTATAATATTTAGTGTAAGAATAATCTTCATAAATCATTCAGAAAGAAATTAGAGCTATTCAGAAAAAAGCAAATTGAAAACCTTTAAAAGTGAAGTTATTTTGTTGTTGAATATTAATCTCAACTATAATGAAAAAAACATTACTCTTATTAACCTTTTTGTTTATAAGTTTTACGCAAGCTCAAACCGTAGTTTATGTAGATATTGATGCTACAGGTAACAACGACGGAACAAGTTGGGCAAATGCTTACACATCTTTACACGATGCTTTAACAAATACAACAACTTCAGGTGCTGAAATTTGGATTGCTGAAGGAACTTACAAACCTATTAATGCTTCAACACCATTTTTAAACCAATATGGTGTTAATATTTTTGGTGGATTTGTTGGTACAGAAGCAACAAGAGCAGATCGAAACGTTGACCCATGGTTACATCCAGTATATTTATCTGGTGATATTAATGGAGATGATTTGAATGAAGTACCTAGTATAACATCAACAAATAAAAGTGATAATGCAACACGTATTTTGCAAATTGAGCCAACTACTGTTAATGGAACTACTTTAAATCATGTACAAGAAAACATTGTAATAGATCGTATTAACTTTGTAAATGCTTACGGAGGAAGTGCTTTATACAGTCACCCAGCTAGTGGTACTAACTATACACAAAATCAAATCACACTTTTAAATTGTCGTTTTGCACGAAACTACGCAACATCTAGACCAGCTTTTGATATTTGGGCTAATATATTTGGAGGAAGTAGCGCAAATCCTATTAAAACGTTTTCTTTACTTAATAGTATTGTAGATGAAAATGTTTCTCAAGTTGGGTATGCTTTTGAATATAGAGGACTTCAGGATTATGATAAGATTTTTATAGGAAATAATTTATTTATTGCAAACAAGGTAGAAGATGCAGGAAAGTCGGGTAGTGTAGCTAGATTTATTTCTAACGGAGCACAAGGTCTTAGTGTGTTTTTTAATAATAATACCCTTTCTTTAAATCAAGAAGGAACTGGTGTAGCAACTTCTGTAGCTAGTTGTATTCGCTTAGAAAAAACTTCAGGTGGCGTAGGTGGAGCTTGGTATAACAACATTTATTATAACAATATAGGAACAAGTGAATTTGTAGGATTTACTACTTCTGGTGTAGGTATAAATTTTGGTGATACTAACGCTCGTGATTTCACACCTACAAATGATGTTTCAAATTCTGTATACCTACCAACAACACCTTTTGTAGATATTTCTTCAGGAAATTTTGAACCTTTAGCAGCCTATCGTCAAAACGGTACTATGGGTGGTTTTGGAGGCTATAATTTCTCTGATTTTCCTGCGACAGATTGTTTTCAAAACGGAAGAACGTATTCTAGTGGAACAATCATTGGTTTAGGAGCTATTCAGCATGCGAATACAGCGATGTTTCATGGTCCTGGTGATATTGCAAATTTATCTACACCAGCACCAATTGGAGATATTTTTGTTGATGCTGGTGCAACTGGTAATAATGACGGTACCTCTTGGGCAGATGCTTACAATTCTTTATATGATGCTTTAAACTCAACTAGTTTTGTTCCTGGAGGAAAAGTGTTTGTAAAAGCTGGAACGTATTACCCAACAACTGGAGGATTTACAGTAAGTGATGATAATGTTCAAATTTTTGGAGGTTTTAATGGTACAGAAACAGATGAAAATGATAGAGATATGTCTCTCATTTATACAACAAACGCTACTATAATTTCAGGTGATGTTAATGGCGATGATATTGATGGCGATTTTGCATCTAACAAATCTGATAACGTAGGGCAATTAATGAATGTTAACACAAATGTTGTAACAATCGATGGTTTTATTTTTGAAAATGCTCATAAACCTAGTGGTAGTAACCCTGTAATTTATTTTCCAACAACTTATAATACATCGTATTTTACGCTAAAAAACAGTGTTATTAGAAACAATTATACGGGTAATGGATTACTGATGGATTATAGATATTTTACAGATACTATAGAGTTTATTAATGTTGCTGTAAAAGGAAACTTAGTTAATAATGGAGTTTGCTTATTTCAAAGTTCAACAGCCAATACACCAATCGATTTTAGATTTGTGAATTTAGAGTTTTCTGATAATCAGTTTAATTCAGACTTTGGCGCTATTTGGTTTAGAGAAACAGGAACTTCAAATATGAATACTTCAATTGTTAATTCGACTTTTGTAAACAACCAAAATGATTTTTCCACAACTACAATTAAACATTTAATTAATATTAGCTCATCAGGTTCGTTAGAAAATGTTGTAGATGTATATAATTCTATTTTTTTTAATAATCTATATAGTAATACATCTATAGTTAGTGATAAGGTTTTTGATAATTCTAAACCTGCAGAAGGTAATTTTGGAGATTTAGATATTGATAACTGTATTGCACCTACAATTTATCCTTATACATCTAATATTGATTCAGATGCTTTTAATATAAGTACAGCAAATCCTAATTTAGATGCTGATTATAAACCAACTTCAGCTTCAACAGCAGTTATAGATCAAGGAACAAATTCATTTTATAATTCAGGATTATTCGGAACTTTAGATTTATCAGGTAATGATAGGGTTTTTAATACTACAATAGATTTAGGAGCTTACGAGTACAATTCTACATTAAGTGTTGATGATATTTCTTTAGATGAAAACTCAGTAAAATTATATCCTAATCCAGCTACAGACGTTGTAAATATTAAGACTAATCAAACTATTAAAAATGTAACAGTTTTTAATGTAAATGGTCAAAAAGTACTTGATTTTGCTAATCAATCTCAAATTAACATTTCTAATTTACCAACAGGAATGTACTTTTTAAACATAACTACTAACCAATCAAACCAAACAATAAAAATCTTAAAACAGTAATTTTTAAAATGAAAAAATTAAACAAACTTGTAATTTTATTTTGTCTCGCTTTAACTGTCTTAAATTGTTCTTCAGACGACGATAACAACATAGAAGAACCTCAAAACACAAATGTTATTACTTTAAATAATGAAACTTATGTTGTTAGTTCTGTTATCGTAGAGCCTGCATTAGGCAATAGTACTTTTGTAAGTTTTATCAATAAAAATGAAACGGAGTTTTTAGATGCTATAAATAATGGGACTCAACTTGATAATGTTAATGTATTTAATATACGCATTAGTCAAAGTCCATTAGCAGAACAAACATATAGTTTTTCTGATATGTCTAATTTTCAATTTGAAGAAAACGCTCAAATTATTGATGGAGAATTAGAAGATGGTGATATATTATTAGATAGAAATAATTCTAATACTAATTTAAACGCATCTACAGGTAGTTTAACATTAGAAGTATACACTACAGATCAAATTGAAATTAGTTTTCAGTTTACAAGAAATGATGGTGTAATAGTTAACGGAACTTATAAGGGAGATTATCTTTACTATGATTAACTTTTAATATTTAAGTTGAATTAAAAACGCAACCTTTATAGGTTGCGTTTTTTTATTTTATAAAATTTTATTGTTTAATAAACTCTAATGTTGATAAATCATTAATTATTAGGTTACCATTTTCTGTAAAGGAGTAATTAGAAATAATTGTATGGCTATCAAAAATTAAAGTAATCTTGTTGTTAGAAACAGACCAATCAAAACTAATTGCTGTAGATACAATACCTTCTGCTGTTGTATGTTTATCTGCTGTGTAGCCAAAATCGTTCTCTTCAAAATGTATACTATGCTCATAAGTGTTATCGTAATCACTTCTTAACCATTTGCCAATCAAAATATTATTGTCGGTAGTTGTATTATCATCATCACTACTGCATGACCATAAAGTAAAACATAATAAAACTAATAATAGTCTATTAAAATACATCATTTGTTCTTGGATTAATTGCTTAGCAAAAGACTTAGAAAATTAGGGAAGCCTTTTACTGTTTCAAAAGTAAAAAATATCAAACGATTTTAAATAAAAAAAGCCACAACATTTAAGTTGCGGCTTTTTTTTAAATTTATGTAGTTAGGTTTAGCTATTTAACATTACCGGCATTACTAACATGGTTACAAATTCGCCTTCTTCAAGATCGTCTACTGGTGTTAAAATACCAGCTCTGTTAGGCATACTTAATTCTAATTGAACATCTGCAGAACTTAAATTGTTTAGCATTTCTGTTAAGAAACGTGAATTAAACCCAATTTGCATATCATCTCCTTGGTAATCACATGTTAAACGTTCTTCTGCTTTGTTAGAGTAATCTATATCTTCTGCAGAAATATTAAGTTCGGCACCAGCAATTTTAAGTCTTATTTGGTGTGTTGTTTTGTTAGAGAAAATACTAACACGACGTACAGAGTTTAAAAACTGTGTGCGGTCTATAGTTAATTTGTTAGGATTTTCTTTTGGTATAACTGCTTCGTAGTTTGGATATTTACCATCAATTAAACGACAGATTAATACGGTATTTTCAAAAGTGAATTTTGCATTAGAGTCGTTATACTCAATAGTTACTTCATCTTCATTAGCTCCTAAAATTCCTTTTAATAAGTTTAAAGGTTTTTTAGGCATAATAAACTCGGCTACTTGAGAAGCTTTTACATCTTCTCTTGAATATTTTACAAGTTTATGAGCATCTGTAGCTACAAAGGTTAATCCTTCTGTAGAGAATTGAAAAAATACACCACTCATTACCGGACGTAAATCGTCATTACCAGCAGCAAAAATAGTTTTGTTTATTGCAGTAGCTAATACATGAGCCGGCATTGCAGTAGAGCTAGGATCTTCTAGGCTAACTGCTTTTGGGAATTCGTTTCCGTCTGCGTAAGCTAATGCATATTTACCATGATTAGAGCTAATTTCAACAGTGTTGTTTTCTTCTACAACAAACGTTAAAGGTTGCTCAGGGAAAGTTTTTAAAGTATCTAATAATAAACGCGCAGGTATAGCAACGCTTCCTTCGTTATCACTTTCTACGTCTAATACAGCAGACATGGTTGTTTCTAAATCACTTGCAGAAACGGTTAGTTTTGATTGCTGTAATTCAAATAAAAAATTATCTAAAATTGGAAGTGTATTGGAGTTGTTTATTACACCACCTAAAACCTGTAATTGCTTTAGTAAATAGGTACTTGATACAATAAATTTCATCTATTTATATATTCGTTAAAATCGGTTAATTGTTGTATTACAAATATATTGTTAATGTGTTTAATTAGGAAACAAACTTATTAACACTTATTTGGCGTATTTTTTCTTACGAAAGTAGTTAAAACTAAAACCAAAAATCCCTAACAACACCAATGGTAATAAGATGTTTAAGAGTTGCCATTT
>Ga0256829_1003195_pt1 | contig 11541 bp, 13 predicted proteins | sample 131447metaG_FD_185979 | JGI IMG/M metagenome (GOLD analysis project Ga0256829, IMG submission 185979) | Hydrothermal vent microbial communities from Lau Basin, Pacific Ocean - 131-447 | ecosystem: Environmental > Aquatic > Marine > Hydrothermal vents | place: Pacific Ocean: Lau Basin | collected... | reverse complement strand
AAAAAATATTTTTGGCAATTTTGACATCAAGTTTAATGTTTGGAGCATTTTTACAGAATAAAACATATAATTGTGATACTGTTGGAATTTCTTTTAAAGATGGAAATCAAACAAGAAATGTTCCAAATAATGTAAAAACAAATAAAAAACTGAGAAAAATATTAAAAAATTTGTATTCTATTAAATTAAAATTAGATCAAAAAATGTTAAATGTAGATGCTGGAAAATCAAGTGATACATTAGCTTATCTTAGAAAATATAAAAATTTAGATGTTTATATTACAGGGGATAAAAAAGTAATAATTTTTTTAGATTATAATAAAACTCAAGCAGGAATGATGATACCATCTTTAAAAACAATGATTTATTATCAATGTAAATGAAAATCTTATTAGTAGAAGATGATTTTGATTTAAATGAAACTATTAAAGAGTTCTTAGAAAATTTTTATGATGTTGAGGTAGTGTTTGACGGGGAAGAAGCCTTAAAAAAGGCTTATGAAAATAATAATTTTGATTTAATAATTCTTGATGTAAAACTTCCTAAATTAAACGGTTTTGAAGTTGCAAAAAAGATTAGAAAATTTACTTCAACTCCTATTATTTTCTTAACTTCTCTTGACAGCCAAAAAGATATAGAAAAAGGCTTTTTAAGCGGAGGGGATGATTATATAAGAAAACCTTTTTCACTTAAAGAACTTAGGCTTAGAATTGATGCTATTTTGAAAAGAGTTTATGGAGCTTCTTCCTTTGTAAAAATAGCTGATTTTGAATTTGATCTAAAAAATCTAGAACTTAAAAAAGATAATGAAATTATCCATTTAAAACCAAAAGTTACTGAATTATTAAAAATTTTTATTCAAAATAGAGGTAAAGTTTTAAGTAAAAAAGAAATTTTTAATTATCTTTATGATTTTAGTGAAGAGCCTAATGAAGCATCTCTTAGAACTTTTATCAATAATTTAAGACATATTTTAGGTAAAGATAAAATAAAAACAATAAAAGGAATCGGTTATAAATTTGTATGAAAAAAAGAGCTTAATATATTTTTTATTAACTTATTTTTTTTCAATGATTCTTTTTTTAGGAGTGTTTGATTATCTATATTTAAAAAATGCTTCTTATCAAATCCACGAAAAACAAAAAGCAATAATTAAAGAAGAGCTTTTAAATCAAGATTTAAGATGTCGGTTTTGGGAGAGAGATTTTAGAGATTTAAATGTATCTGTTTATTCAGGTAGTGAAATTTTGAAAAAATCTCCTAAGGTAGGAGAGTGTATTGATTATGAAATGAAAAGATTAAGAAACTTCAAAATTATAGCATGTAAAATTTTTCCCAATGAACTTAAAAAAATAAAAGAAAAACTAATTGTTTTTAATATTCTTGCTTTAATTTTTGTTTTAATTATTTCCTATTTTTTAGCAAAACTTTTTATTAGACCTATGAAAAAAGAAATTCAAAATTTAGAAGAATTTATAAGAGATGTAACCCACGAAATTCAAACACCAATAGCTATAATAAATTCAAATATAGAAATTTTAGAAATGAAAGGAGAAGAAAGTAAAAATCTAAAAAGAATCAAAAATGCTTCAAATAGACTTTCTAAAATTTTTGATGATTTAAAATATTTAAGATTTAGAGAAAAAAATATTCAAAATATAAATGTAAAAGATATTTTAAAAAATAGAATTAATTTTTTTGCTACTCAAATAGAAAATAAAAATTTAAAACTAAATATCAATCTTGAAGATGTGATTTTAAAAATAGATAAAGAAGATTTAATTATAATTATTGATAATTTGCTTTCAAATGCAATTAAATACTCTCCTAAAAATTCTACAATAGAGGTTATTTTGAATGAAAATTTTTTAGAAGTTATAAATGAAGGAGAAATAAAAAATATTTCTAAAATAACTCAAAAATTTTATAGAGAAAATAAAAGTGAAGGAGGATTTGGACTTGGACTTTATATTATTCAAAATATCTGCGATTATTACAACTTTAAACTTCAAATCTCTTCAAAAAATAAAAAAGTTTCAATAAAAATAGAGTTTTGTTTATAAATCGTTTATATTAGCTCTGTATAATTGGATAAAAAAATAAGGAGTCAATTATGAAAAAACTTTCAATGTTAATTTTAACTGCTATGGCACTATTTGGATTTAATTCAATTCAAAATTCAACTAATAGTGCAGTTACAGGAAAAGTTGTAAAAGCCTATGTTGATAAAGGTTATGGAAGAATGGGAAATGAATGGCTTTTTATGGATGTTAAAACAAATATTGGAATTGTTAAAGTTGTAATAGCTCCAACTTTTAGAATTTCTAATCTGGGGATAAAAGAGGGTGATGAAGTTAGAGTAAACGGATTTACTCCGCCAATGTTTCCAAATGGAGTAATTAAAGCATTTGATATTTATGATGTTACTCAAAAAAAAGATTATCCAATTTCTGGGTATGGAAGAGGTTGTTATGGAAGATAAAAGTTTATTAAAGATTTTAATCTTTCTTTTTCTTTTATTTTTATTTATGCCGTTTTTTAAATTTTTTATGTTTTATCTATTCCATTTTAGCAGTTGTTGTCATTGTAGATTTTAAAAGGATATAAATGAAAAAATTATTATTAAGCGCGGTTTTGATACTTTCAGTAAATGCCGAGAGTCTAAAATCTGTTTTAAATTACGCAATAACTCATAATGAATTAGCCCTCTCAAAAGATATCACGGCTAAACAGCCTTTAATGGAGGGTGAATCTATAAAAAAAGATTATTATCCAAAAATATATATTGGTGGTAATTTTCAAAGACTTGACCCTGTTCCTTTTGGGAAACCTGGAGATACTTACAACGGATTTGTGAAAGTTTCTATAAATCTATATGATGGAGGTAAAAAAAACTATCAAATTAAATCAAAAAAATTTCAATTTAAATCTTTACAATATCAAAGTAAATCTTATAAAAATCAGTTGGAATTTAATATTGTTAATCTTTATTTTAATATAAAATCTATAAAAGCCGAGCTTAAAGCCTTAAAAAGTGCAAAAGATTATTTGTTAGCCGAATATAAAAGAGTTGAAAATTCATATAAAGAGGGGCTTGTTACAAAATATGATGTCAAAAAAATAGAAGCTTCGCTTTTTAATATAAAATATCAAATAGAGAATTTAAAATATCAGTTAAGTGAGCTTAAAAACAATCTTAATTTATATGTAGGAAAAAAGATTAGTAATATTGATAATTCTTTTATTATTATTCCAAAAAATATAAAAGCAAATACACTTGATAATATAAAAGCTTTAAATGCTCAAATGAAAGAAATAGAGTATAGTGCAAAAAGTTTGAATTCTGTTTATAAACCACAAATAAATCTTGAAGATAGTTATTCTGTTTATAAATACGCCAGGGATGACAAAGTGCTTTATGAAGAAGATAATCAAAATCAGTTAAGCTTAACAATAAATATGTTAATTTTTGATAATAATTCAGTTAAAAAACAAAAAGAAGCACTTCTTGTTCAAAAACTTTCTTTACAAAAGCAAATTGATTACTATAAAAAAGAGCAAAACAAAAATATAAAACTAGCTATTTTAAATATCAAAACAATAAAAGCTCAAATTTTAAGTGCTCAAAAATCTCTTGAAGCGGCAAATACAGCTTTTGAGATTATTTCAAATAAATATCATATTGGAGATGCTACGGTAGTTGATTATTTAGATGCCTTAAATCAAAAAACAAACGCCTTGGCTGAGTATAAAGTGGCTATTTATCGTTTGCAAGTGGCTTATGCAAATTATTATTTAAATGCAAATTATGACATTAGAAATTATATCAAGGAAAAATAATGAAAAAATATCTAAAATATTTAATAGGAATAGCATTAATTTTGCTTATTGGATTTGTCTTTTATAAAAAAGTCTATATTCCAAAACACACATTTGAGGTTGTAACGCCTACAAAAGGCAATATTCCTGTAGAAATAAACGGAATTGGAAATGTAGGGGCAAAAAACATATATAAAATCGGAGCACTTTACGGTGGGAAAGTTTATGATTTTAATTTACAAGCCGGAGATGAGGTTAAAAAAGGGGAAATTGTTGCAAAAATTGACAGCGTTGATTTAATTAATCAAATAAATGCACAAAAAGCTTTAATAGAAAAATTAAAAGAAGATATAAAAGCTTTGCAAAATGAAAAAAAGAGTGCTGAGGTTAATTATAAATATCAGCTTGATATCTTTAAAAAGAATGCAAAACTTTATAAACTCCATTCTATTTCAACTTTGGAATTTGAAAAATATAAAACCGCAAAAGATACGGCAAAAATTAAAATCTCTACATTAAAAGACAATATAAAAGCTCTAAATAAACAAATTTTACAAACAAAAGAGAATATAAAAGGGCTTGAAAAAAGACTTAAATTTTATACGATTATTTCTCCCGTTAGCGGATATGTAACCAAAAAAATAGCGGTAAATCATCAAATTTTACCGCCAAATTCATCTATTATTGAAGTAGTGAATCCAAAAGATGTTTGGGTTAAAACTTATATTGACACAAGGATAAGCGGAGATGTAAAAATAGGAGACAAAGCACAAATTAAACTTCGTTCATCTTCAAAAAGATATGAAGGGAAAGTTGTTGATATAAATCCTATGAATAATCCTATAACTTATGAAAGAGAAATTGATGTTAAATTTAATAAAGTTCCAATTCCTTTTTATATGGAAGAACAGGCGAAAGTTTGGATAAAAATCAAAAATCTTAAAAATGTTATAAAAATTCCTGCAAAAAATATTGTGTTTTATAAAGAAAAAGATGGTGTTTGGGTAGTGAAAAATCATAGAGTATTTTTTAAACCTATACAAATATTAACTCTCTATAAAAATGAAGCGGGAGTTAGGGGGATTGGTATTGATGATAAAATAGTTATCCCAAACCCAAAAAAAGCTTTGCTAAAAAACGGAATGAAAATATACAATGATTAATTTAGCATATAAAGATATTAAACATTCTTTTACCAAATTTATAATTACAGCTATTAGTGTGGGAATTTTATTTGGAATTGTTATTATTATGATTGGGGTGTATCGCGGAATGATATTTGATGCAAAAGAGCTTGTAAAAGATATTGATGCCCAGCTTTGGATAGTGCAGCAAGATACCCTTGGACCGTTTGCCGAAACTTCAAGAATTCATGAAGATTTAAAAGACCAAATTTCATATCAAAACGGGGTTAAATATGCCCAGGCAATAACTTTTCAAAATATGCAGATGCAAAATTCTTACGGGGCTTTTAAAGTAATGCTGGTGGGTTATGACCCACTTGGTAAAATACAAGTTATAAATCCAAATAAAATTATAGCCGGAAGAGCTCTTAAAAAAGAGCATTACGAAATTGTGGTATCACAAAAAACACATTATAAACTTGGAGAAAAAATAAAACTTGGAAGAGACTATTATACGGTAGTCGGGATTACCAAAAACACCGTTTCAAGTGGCGGCGATTATTTGATGTTTGTAAGCCTAAAAGATGCCCAGATTTTGCAGTTTACCTATTCAAACGAAAGAATTAGAAGTGATGAGGCAAGGGGGATAAAAGGCGGAAATCCGCATTTGGTAAATGCTGTTATTGCTAAAATAAAACCAGGATATAATGCAAAAAAGGTTGCAAGAGAAATAGAAAATTCAACTCATAAAACAGTTTTTACAAAAAATGAGCAAATAAAATTACTACTTGAAAGGGTTATTAAAAAAGCTTCTAAGCAAATAGGAATGTTTACCGCTATTTTGATTATGGTTTCTATTGTAATTATTGCTTTGATCATTTATACAATGACTCTTGAAAAGATAAAAGAAATAAGTATTTTAAAACTAATAGGTGTTTCAAACTTCGTAATAGTTAAAATGATTATAGAGGAAACTTTGATTCTTGGGATTTTAGCTTTTATTTCAGGAAATATTTTTGCTCATTTAATGGCTGATAAATTTCCAAAAAGAGTGGTTTTAGAAGCAAACGATGCTTGGAGTTTATTTGGTGTAATTATTATAGCTTCTATATTTGCTTCTTTTTTCGGGGTATATAAAGTTCTAAAAACAGATCCATCAGAAGCGATAGGAGGATAGAAAATAGGAGTTTTGAGTGTTAAGTGTTAAGTGTTAAGTGGGTAGTGGGTAGTGTTGAGTTTTTAATGAAGAATGGAGAAAAATAAATGAATGATATAGCAATAAAAGTAGAAAATTTAGTCAAAAAATTTGGAAAAGGGAATAATGAAGTAACAGTAATAAATGGAGCTAGTTTTACTCTTAAAAAAGGAGAATTTGCAGCACTTGTAGCTCCGAGCGGTGCAGGAAAGACAACTCTTTTAATGATGATAGGGTGTGTGTTAGAGCCAACAAGTGGTAAAATTGAAATAGGTGGTGAAGTTGTATATGAGAATAAACGGACTATAAAAGATGATAGAGCTCTTAGAAGAAAAAAACTAGGATTTATTTTTCAGGCTCACTATTTAATTCCTTTTTTAAATGTAGAAGAAAATATATCTTTACTTCCTTACGAAAATGGTGAATCTGAAAAAGTAGTTAAACCAAGGGTAAAAGAGCTTTTGGATTATTTAGGAGTTGGAGAAAAACTAAAAAATATGCCAAGTGAGCTTAGTGGAGGGCAAAATCAAAGAGTTGCCATTGCTAGAGCCTTAGCTAATAACCCATCTATTATTTTAGCAGATGAGCCGACAGCCGCCCTTGATGTAAATAGGTCAGTTAGTGTAGTAAAACTGCTTAGAAAAATAGCAAAAGAAAAAGAAGTAACTATTATTATGGTAACCCACGATGATAGACTTTTACCTTATTGTGATAAAGTTTTAACGATTGTTGATAAAAAAATAGAAGTAAAAGAACATTTGGAAAAAGTGATTATTTAATAAAATCTTCTAAAATTTTTCTATGGTCAAAAACAAGCTTATCCCAGGGAATCTCTTCAAGTTTAAAAACAAAAGCTTCTTTTGCATCATCTCCCGCTTTTGGCAATTCATTTGCATGACAAACAAAAACAGCACTTGTAGTGTGTAATCTCGGGTCTCTGTTGGGATTTGAATAAATTCCAAGAAGTTTTTGGATTTTTACATCTAAATTTGTCTCTTCTTTCATTTCTCTAATCAATGCATCTTCTACCATTTCGCCATAATCTACAAATCCTCCCGGCAAGGCATATCCAAAAGGAGGATTTTTCCTTTTTATTAAAACAATTCCCATAAATCTAGGATTAAAAATTTTAATAATCCCGTCAACCGTTAAAAAGGGAGTTGGTCTAACCCATTCAGGAATATTTAGTTTTTTTAACTCTTCACATATTCTCATTTTTTCATTCTCCATTCTCCATTTCTTCTTGAAACTCACAACTTCTCATCCCTCATTTACCTATTCGCTCCTCAACTCATCTACTACTACAATCAAAGTCCCGCTTCTTTTAAAGCTTCGGCTTGATAATGGGCAATTAATGGGTCAATTATTTCATCAAAAAGCCCTTCGTTCATAATCTGTTCAAGTCTATATAAGGTTAAGCCGATTCTATGGTCTGTGATTCTATTTTGTGGGTAGTTGTAAGTTCTGATTCTCTCACTTCTATCTCCGCTTCCAACTTGTGTTTTTCTCGCTTCTCCAATTTCAGCAAGTCTTTCACTTTCTAGTTTTTCGAAGACTCTGGCTTTTAGTATTTGCATAGCTTTTTCTTTGTTTCTTTGCTGGCTTCTTTCATCTTGCATAGAAACGGTAATTCCTGTTGGAATATGGGTCATTCTAACGGCACTTTCGGTTTTATTTACATGCTGACCGCCTGCACCTCCTGCTCTCATAACATCTATTTTAATATCTTTTGCATCAAGTTCAATATCGACATCATCAACTTCGGGCATAACGGCAACTGTTACAGCTGATGTATGGATTCTTCCTTGTGATTCGGTTGCAGGTATTCTTTGAACTCTGTGTGTTCCGCCTTCATATTTTAGTCTTGAATATACGCTTTCGCCTTTTATTAAAAGAATTATCTCTTTATATCCGCCCATATCGCTTTTAGATTCGCTAACAATTTCAACTTTCCAGTTTTTATTATCTGCATATCTAAGGTATGACTTTACCAAGTCTCCTACAAATAATGCAGCTTCATCTCCGCCGGTTCCGGCTCTAATTTCTAAAAAGATATTTTTTTCATCGTTAGGGTCTTTTGGAAGTAGTAAAATTTTTATCTCTTCTTCTAAGATGGGGAGTTTTTCTTCGGCAATTTTAAGCTCTTCTTTTGCAAGTTCAGCCATTTCAGGGTCATCTAGCATCATTTTTGCTTCTTCAATGGTTTCGATTAAGCTTTTATACTCTTTTGCTTTATTTACTATTGTCTCTAAGCTTCTTGCTTCGCGGGAGAGTTTTGTCATTTTTTTGATATCTTTTGTTATTTCAGGAGAGCTTAAGGCAGTATTTATTTCATTATATTTATCAACGAAAGGTTGAAGTTTATCTAACATTTATAATCCTTTTAATAAAATGAGAAAGGAAAAGAAAAATTAAGCTTCGGTTTTTTCTAAAGATTTAACTAATTTATGAAGTCTTGAGATTTTTCTTGCAGCTGTGTTTTTTTTCAAAATACCTTTGTTAACGAAGCTTTGAAATCTTTTGTTTGCCACTTTCCATGCATTTAATGCTTCTTCGTAATTTCCCGATTCTACTGCTGCTTCTACTTTTTTAGTTATAGTTTTAATTCTTGTTTTGTAGTATCTGTTGTGTTCTGTTCTTTTGATTGTTTGTCTGATTCTTTTGTGAGCTGATTTAATATTAGCCATTTAGTTCCTTTTTTAAAGCGTATTTTATAAAAATTTGGTAAAATTTGCAAATCAAAATGGTATTTTTTAAAGGAAAAATTATGAAATTGTTCGGAACTGATGGGGTAAGAGGTAAAGCGGGAGAGTTTTTAACGCCATTTTTGGCTATAAAAGTTGCAATGGCTTTTGGTAAAACGATTCCGAAAAATACAGGAAAAATACTTGTCGGGAAAGATACAAGAAGAAGTGGTTATATGATAGAAAACGCAATAGTAAGCGGTCTTACAGCCATTGGGTATGATGTTATTCAAATAGGACCTATGCCAACTCCGGCAGTTGCATTTTTAACAGAAGATATGAGATGTGACGGTGGAATAATGATAAGTGCTAGTCATAATCCTTTTTATGATAACGGAATTAAATTTTTTGATAAAAAAGGGAATAAACTTGGTAAAAAAATAGAAGAAAATATAGAAAAAATATATTTTGAGAATAATTTTGGTTTTAAAATAGGAAAAGAGATAGGAAAAAGTAAAAGAATAGATGATGTTATAGGAAGATATATTGTTCATATTAAATCTTCTTTTCCAAAAGAGATTAATTTAAGCGGCGTTAGAATTGTAATTGATACTGCAAACGGGGCTGCTTATAAAGTTGCACCTACTATTTTTTCTGAGCTTGGAGCTGATGTTATTACTATTAATGATGAACCAGATGGATTTAATATTAATCAAAGTGCCGGGGCTATGCATCCTGATATTTTAGCGGCTAAGGTAAAAGAATATAGAGCTGATATAGGTTTTGCACTTGACGGAGATGCTGACAGATTGGTTGTTGTGGATGAAAATGGGGATGTTATAGATGGAGATAAACTTTTAGGAGCGCTCGCTTCTTATCTTCATTTAAAAAACAGATTAAAAAATAACGGTATTGCAGTAACTGTTATGAGTAATGGAGCTTTGGATGATTTTTTAAAAAAATATGGAATAAAAGTTTATAGAAGCAATGTAGGAGATAAATATGTTTTAGAAGTTATGAATAAATATAATTTAAACTTTGGTGGAGAGCAGTCAGGTCATATAATTTTTAGTGATTATGCAAAAACAGGAGATGGATTAGTCAGTGCTCTTCAGGCGGTTGCTTATATTATAGAAAGTAAAAAAACAGCAAGCGAGGCGTTTAATTTATTTGAGCTTTATCCTCAGGTTCAAACTAATATTAATATAAGCGAAAAAATACCTTTTGAGAAAATAAAAGGTGCAAAAGAGATTTTAGAAGAGGTTAGCAAGGCAGGCTACAGACATCTTGTAAGATATTCAGGAACGGAAAATAAACTGAGACTTTTAGTAGAAGGAGAAAACAAATCAAAAGCAAATGAGTATCTTGAAAAATTAAAAGAGTTTTTTAAGGCAAAATTATGAAAAAATTTTTTTTAGCTTTTTTTTCTATTTTTGCTATTGATCAAATTATAAAATTAATCTTTTTAAGTGGATTCACTCTAAAAACAAAATGTATTTCATTAATTATGGTTTTAAATAAAGGGGTGGCTTTTTCTATGTTCAGTTTTCTTGGTAAGAATCTTAAATATATTCAACTTGCTTTAATTGCCGGACTTTTAATATATTTTATAAAAGAAAAAATCTTTTCAAAACATCCAATTTTAAGTGGAATTTTATTTGCAGCCGCTTTTTCAAACTTACTTGACAGATTTATAAGAGGTGGGGTTGTGGATTATGTATATTGGCACTGCGGATTTAAGTTTGCTATTTTTAATTTTGCCGATGTTATGATAGATTTTTCTATTTTGGGCTTTGCATACTTTTATTTTTTGAAAAAAAATGATAAAATTTCATAAAGGTCGCATAGCTCAGTTGGTTAGAGTACTACCTTGACATGGTAGGGGTCACAGGTTCGAATCCTGTTGCGACCACCACGAAAAATATTTGAACTCCTAAAAAATATATTTCTTTTAAAAGCTCTTCTATTCTTTTGATTTTTAACCTTATTATTAATTAATAAAAATTATAAATTATTGACATAGGGGGGGGTAAGGTTATAATTGTACAAAAAAAGGGAAAAAATGAAGTTATCATTAATTCAAAAAATAAAAGGGTCTTATTCGTTAATTTTAGCTGTTACAATTATTCAGTCATTATTAATTTATTTTAGTGTTTCACATATCAAAGAAGAGAGAAAAAATTTAACCAATACTATAATACCAATACAAAAATTAGCAGATGAAGTTCATAACAATATCTTAAATGAATTTATTGTTGCTTATAAATATCTTATTGATGAGAACAATAAAACACTTCTTTTTAAATTAAAAGACATTACAAAAAAATCTGATTCTGAACTATTGGAACTAAATAGAAAATTTAGTTATTTAAAATCTAAAAATAGAAATGAAGGGAATATATCTGCTATCGCAGCAAAAGTTAGTGATATTAGAAATATAGAAACTAAAATAGTAAATCTTGTTAACAAGAAAGATTTTACACTAAAAGATGTTGAAAAATTTGAGCCTATAGCACAAAAGGATTCCAATATAGTGGATAATAATATTTCTCAAATGGTAAATACTTCTACTAAAATTTTTGTTAAAGAAGAAAATAATACCAATCCCCAAATCATTTCTTACAGTTAAATTTATAATTCCAAGCATCAATAATCCAATCATAACCACAAAGCTGTTTTACACTTTTTTTATTGTTCATCCAATTTATTAAAGCATCAT
>Ga0256829_1003194_pt1 | contig 11543 bp, 18 predicted proteins | sample 131447metaG_FD_185979 | JGI IMG/M metagenome (GOLD analysis project Ga0256829, IMG submission 185979) | Hydrothermal vent microbial communities from Lau Basin, Pacific Ocean - 131-447 | ecosystem: Environmental > Aquatic > Marine > Hydrothermal vents | place: Pacific Ocean: Lau Basin | collected... | reverse complement strand
TGGCTATTTTGGCAGCGTCCGTGTATATCTTTTTGAGCTATAAAATCTAACGCCATAGACGGTATTGTGCTTTTATTGATTAAATGGTATAATCGTACATTCTTTTGTTGGAAAGACCCTATCTGTACTTTGTAGAAATCTATATAGGTATAGGTAGAACCCCCGTTATCTCTTATATCTCTTTCGTATTTTTAGACAAGTTATCATCTTATCTGTATTGTTACTTATGAAATACAGTGTTGAAAAATAGCAATCACTTAGCACAATCTTGCCATCCAAGATTGAACTAAATAATCATATAAAATCCCCAAAGGGGCAAAACCCAATGCTTGGGTTTTTACATGCTAAACATAGAGAACTTACCATTTTCTTCTTTTTGAAAAACATGGGTTGGGTTCAAGATGTTTGTCTCTTTAATTGCTTGTAGTAGTGCGGCAACTTTATCTGCTGCTACCACTCTCACAAAACGCATACGCTTGTCATCTTCTAGTTTAAAATCGAAAGTACTCATAATATCCCCCTTACGGAATGTAGTTTTATTAGCCAATAGGCTTCATCAACTCTCTATAAGAGCTCATGGGGCCTATTAACTAATTTTTAAAGGGATAACATTGGTTTTACGTATAAATGATTTCTTATACAACCCCGAAGGGAAGTAAGGGGGATGGCTACTTTCCAAGTAGTGCTAATGCACTCTTGGCACCTTGGTGCGATTTCTGTATCGTATCAATTTCACTGTTTATTGCCGGAGCAATAAACATTTTTATTGTGAGCATGATTCCTGATACGACAAGTATTGTTTTCATATGTTTTCCTTGGTTTAAAAGCCTGTTGACTGATGGGTTAAGAGAAACAATATTATCCCGTATGGGAGAATGTTTTTCTCCGCATTGGGTATTTGTTTAAGGTAGGTGAATAACTGTATAAAACAGATGAGGGGATGAACCTCATTTCGTGCAATAACTTACTCCCTAGTTAGAGAGCAAAATTATAATTATGTCTGCGATCGCTCGCACAACAACAAGAATTATTTTTTTTATCATTTAACCTCCTTAAGAAGGCTGCCAAAATAAGTTTAAGTGTTTATCTTGGTTTACCCATAATCTGCATAACACAGACTCAATAAAATCTAACGCCATAGACGGTATTGTGCTTTTATTGATTAAATGGTATAATCGTACATTCTTTGTTCGTAAAGACCCTATCTGTACTTTGTAGAAATCTATATAGGTATAGGTAGAACCCCCGTTATCTCTTATATCTCTTTCGTATTTTTAGACAAGTTATCATCTTATCTGTATTGTTACTTATAAAATATAGTGTTGAAAATGGTGCCGTAAGGCGTAGAAATCCATTTGGGGTTAGTCTTTTAACAAAAAATTAATCCTTTTAAGGAGAAAGTTTTTTCCTTAAAAGGCGTGTTTGGTAATAAAATCCAGTGTGTTCCCTATTGAACGCAATTCAATAAGCGGGTACGAAACCCTGCTTTACCTTCCGGTAAACGTGCGGACTATATCTTACAAAAACTAAACTATTAGTTTTTGCCCCCCTTTTTCAATCACCTTTGTAATTCGTGTTATTTTTTTACTGTTTCTTTTTTACTGTTTCTTTTTTCGTTGTTTCTTTTGCGATTGAAGTTATTTCTTTAACTTTTTTTTCATCTTTAGCCTCATCGGCTTCGGTTTTGGCTTTTTCTTTTTTCCAATTTTCTATACTTTTACCATTTCCTATATTGAGCGTATAAAAGTGTTCAGTAAACTCCGTGAGAAGTTTTTCCACTTCATCCATCTTTTTTTGAAATGATGTTAAATATTCTGGAAGTTTCGCATCTCCCATCATTCGTGTCATCTTTGTATAAATTTCGTCTATATCTCCTATTTGGGAAAGCATACTTTTAATGGCAGGCTTATCGGTAAAGACAATATTTATATCACTAGGAGAGTGCTTGCTTATCTGTCTTAATGCATAATTTGCAAGGGACGCTTTGGCATAATTTTTGTTTATTGCCTCCAATTCTGACTCGGAACCTTTTTTTAATTCCAGTAATCTATCTTTGGGTTGATTTTTTCTATTGTTTGAATTCTTTGGATCTTTTGGCATTTTTTCTTTTCCTTTTAATGAAAAACTGCACAAATTACATTGCTTGGTGACCTACTCTACTCAGTTCAATCATTACTATAATAATTGGTTGTCATACCAATGATTGCTTTTCGATAGTCTCTGAACCTTCCTCTATAAACAAGGCTTGGCTGCGGATTGACCCTATCTATACCATTTTTACCATCCATGCATCATTACATGCACTGCTAATACTTGCATTAAGTATTGATTACGCAGATTTAATCTACGGAATCATCATTTTATAGTTATATAGAATGTGCGGTAGGTATAGCTTTACGAATAATATTATTCGGTGTGTTTCAGGCACAGTACACACACTGTCCACCCCAAGGTGACTTCCCCGACAATTTAAGGGGTTTAGTGACGGCTGGCTATCAACCGTCCATAAAACATCGTTAGCGAACAAGTGTTTGCGTATGTTGTATGGGTCAAATATTCCTAGTGGAATAAATGTGTTTTTATAAAGATGATCGTTATAAAAAGCGGGTAATTAAATTAGATATCAAATAATACCTCAGTATCACTTAAAAGACTCTATGACAAACTGACCAATAAAAAAATTACTATAGAAAGAGTCGGAGCATCGACTCTTAGCATAGAGGATGCGAGAACTACTTCTGTAGCTTAACCTTGTTTAAAGCTAGAATCCCCCGCTTTAGCTGTAGGGAGTATACCAAGTCGTCTTGTTATGCATAGGCACCAAAGGTTACCCTACTTGATATAAAATACCTCTGCCTCTATACCATCTATATAAAGATGATAACTTTCTCTTTTTCCAACCATCCAACAGGTTTTTGAACTTGGGATTATCCAAAGAATATCTTTATCACTTATTGAAAATACGACTTCATCTTCAAAATAAAGCTCTGTTGAATGTTCTTTTTTAATTGTATAAGACAAGAATTTATTTCCATGTAAAGAAATCACATCCCCTTTAAGAACAACTTTTCCGTTAAAAATATACTCTTCGCCATCTTTTCTAAATGTAATAACTTTATTTTTGTGGGCTTGAACCTCTTCTACGTGATTGTAGGCTATTTCTGTTTTCTTGTTTTCAAAAACAATAGAAATCCCTTCATCTCCATGTGCTATCTTTTTTAAATTCATTATTTTGACCTCCTACAGTCTTTTTTGATTAGTTAATTTGTTGCCAAATCTCATCATTATCTACATACTTACACCATGAATCTATTATCTCATTTGCCTCCTTTATTTGTTTTTTATCTCTAACTATTGTTGAGTTTCGTGCCAATTCCATATACTCAATAATTCTCAGAGTACTTGTCGCTCCATTTGTTCCAACTGGTCCTTCAAAATCTATTTTTATATCAAAATCCATCGGCACATGCAACACTTCCTCTGTATTAAACACTTCCACTTCTCTCCATTCTTCACTGACACATCTATCTCTTATTTTAATTGCTGCAACTCTATAAAAAAGTATGCCTATAATTCCACCGTTTTCACTCAATACATTGTATTGGCAAACATTATTTACTGATATAGGGTTTTTATCTCTATTCATATCTGTCCTTTAAAAAATCATATAACAACATCATAACCGAAAAATAAAAAATACCAAAAATACTATTCTCTGATATAATAACATTCATGAAAACTTATTTAATTTTATGGACAAAAGCACTCTTTTTCTTGCCTGGCACACTTCTTCATGAATTGTGTCATTATATTACTGCCAAACTACTCTTCGCCAGAGTTGTTGGATTCAGCCTGTACCCTAAAATGCAAAGGGATGCATCTGGGAGCATTATAGGATTTCAATACGGAAGCGTAGAATTTCACCCTCGTATAAAAGTTTTAAATTTTATTATCGGATTATCACCTATGATATTATGGGCATTATTACTTTTTTTCTTAGACCTAGTACATATCATCTCAATAAGTGAAACATCTTTTGTTGTTTTGTGGGAAAATATAATACGACCATCTTCTGTTTTCATTCTTTATGTTTGTATCCAACTTTTTTACTCAGGATTTCCCTCTACTGCAGATTTAAAAGTTTCATTCTCTGGCTTTTTTTCACTCAGTGGCTTTATATTCTTTGCACTTGTAATTTCGTACGTATTATTTTTTTCTCGCCTTAGCATCAATCATCAATCGTCTCCTGAAGCTGGCATATGGCTCTAAATGACACAAAAGTTAATATTTTTTTGATATAATATTTTGTTAAAAAATAATACACATAAGGATTTCCATGACAAAATCAGATTTCGTAGAGCTCGTACAAAAAAACGGTGAGTTTGACAGTAAGGTAGCGGCAGATAGAGCAATAAATGCTTTTATCACTTCAGTAACAGAGGCACTTGTAAAAAAAGAGGCTGTATCACTAGTAGGGTTTGGTACATTTTCAACTGTAGAAGTTGCGGAAAAATCAGGTAAAGTCCCTGGGACAGACAAGACATATACAAAGGCAGCGCACACTGCGCCTAAATTCAAAATGGGAAAAACACTTAAAGACGCCGTGGCTAACGGATAGTGGTGCTCTATGAATCCAAATATTATTTTGCTTGTATACTTTTTACTTATTTCAGCAATCACACTTGCGACGTACAAGCTCGATAAGAAACGAGCCATTCTTCAAAAAAGACGAATTTCAGAAGAGAGTCTTCATCTTCTGTCTATTTTTGGAGGAAGCCTCGCTGCACTTTATGCACAGCACAAATATAGACATAAGAATAAAAAACTAAGTTTTCAAATAGTTTTTTGGCTTATATTGGTACTGCAAATAGCTGTTGTGTTTTTTATAGTGTGGGCAAAATCAAAAAGTTAAATAGGCTATTCACAATAAGGGTTGTTCTCTTGAGCAATTTTTAAACTCTTCCATAGCCTATTCTCTCTAACTTCCTCCCCATACACACATATGAGGTCTACCCCTTTTTTATCTTCTTCTACTTTGCAAAAAAAACTGTTATTGCCGTCCGACATAGCGATTAGCTTTTCATTGAAATCTACTGGGGTTTCATATACCTCAACCACTCTTTCGTTAAGGTACCCCTCTTCTTTAAATTCTTTTTTGGTAAAAGTATCCTTGCTGTATTTGTTTTCTACACACGATTCCATATAGTAAAAACTTCTATCAACCAAAATATCTTTGGAAGTTTTGGCTCCAAAGAAATAAAATATCAAAACCACTATAATAATTATCAAGGACAAAACAAACTTCATCATTTTTTCTTTATATTGTGTTCTGCAAATTCATTATATTTAATATACACATCTTCTATATACTGTGAAAACTCTTGTATGTTTTCCGGCTTCCCTCTCAATGGCTCTACCAATAATGCCTTTTTCTCTTTTGCAAAAAAGAAAAATGTAGGGGTGGTACGCACCCTAAGTCCCGCCGACAAAGCTTCCTCTTTTGAAATAACACTAAAGTCTGTATATTGTTTCAGCGCCGTCTGTATCTCTCTGCTGTGATTAATCATGTCCATCGTTTCAATGCACACCTGACAATTAGAAGAGGCCACCATAACAAAATAAGGTTTCTTAGCAAAGAGGCTTACCGACAACAGCATTGATAATATTAATATTTTTTTCATAATTTTCCTTAGTAAAACATTTGTTAATATTTTACTAAAAAAAATAAAAAACCCACAAAGAAAATTTCTTTGTTTGGTAAAATCTATTGATTTTGTTATGTCGCTGTGGAAATATCCGCAGCTGTTTTATGTCTCGTTAAGACTCGTGTTAAGGTTAGTATCAACTTTGATACAATTTTCTCATCAAACGAAACATCTGAATGCATCACTTCTGACAATTCAATCGATGTGCCATTTTTAACGAATGTCAAAGATAGCCCTCCCACCATTATATGTGTAGCGGTACCATTTTCGACTTGCGACATCTTCTGTATCACTTCAGATATGAATGAAAAATCACTCACACCAAAAATGTACAAATTTAAAAACTGTGCCGATGATATAATCACCTTGGGATATCGTGCAGTTGCGTCATCAAGCTTCACTTTATTGTTCATGATGCACTCCTATCGGGAAACACCATAGAAAGGTTACAATTGATCCTTAAATCATTAATGTCTTCTCCCCATGATTTATTCCAAGTAAGTGTTTCGATATCTTTCACTCCTGCCAGTACAAGCTTTTGTCTCATTCCCATCTTAAAGGAAGTTTCAAATTGGCTATTGTGCTCCAAGAGTATTTTTTTCTTTTCTTTAAATTTTTTTCTTCCATCTTTTGTATCAAGAAACTCCAATCTTTGTGCTTTAACAGTATCATACACCAATGTATGATATCCATGCTCAGCTTTTTGTCCAGAAAAATCTTGATCATATACTAAGATCACCTTTTTGCCTCTAAATAAAGAAAGTGCCTCATCGGCAATTCCATAAGTACCAGGTGATGCAATACCTGCTCTTTTTATCTGACTATTAATATTGCCCGGTATAGAGCAGAGATCAGGATGTCCCTCCGTAAAGAAGAATTCATCATTCTCTCTAAGCATCTTACAATTCAATCCAAAAGGCAAGGGTTTAAGTATTGAGGTTTGAGACAACTGAAGCTCTTTTACGCCTTTCTCTTTCATCCATTGCGGAGGATGAGTCGGGCGCATCATGAATCCTGTTACCATGTCTGTATATAAATCAAATGATGGCACAACGAGAAGACCACCTTGATTCACATAGTTAAATGCAAATACCAGTTTGTCTTCTTTTCGTTTAAGAATTCCAAACTTCTCAAGATCTTCTGAACCAAATGTTTTTTTCATCAAGGTTAAAACCTCAGCAATGTCTTCTTGGCTCAGGTATCCTATTGTCTGAATGTAGGTATTATTACTAGCAATACCTCTTTCTTTTTTATAATATCCAAATTTGGCTTTTTGCTCTGTTTGTAGTGCATACCGATAAAGATAAGTGTACACCATTTTCAGTCTTTGCTCATCCTGCATTGATGCATATTTTGAAATATACTCTTTTATCATTACAGACGTGCATTGCTCATCTTTGTTAAAAATCATATATTCCACTTCCACCTTCTTCTTTTTTGGAATTACTCTCGCAGTTTCCTGAGAATAGCTCCCGTCAAGATAAGGCACATTAAATGCCTCATGTAGCCAAGTACACGCTTCAATAAAATCTGCTTTCATCATATACATTACAACGGATATCGGTCCACCAAATTTATCATCTGTTGGAAACGCGTTACAGTTATAGCATTTACATTTATTATGTTTGATTGTTATAGACCGTGGTCTTTTGTGCCCATAGGGACACATGTACTTCTTATGAAGAAAATCTACACCCAAAGAATCCAATACAGACTCTAAAGGTAGAGCATTAAGCTGCTCTGTATCGAATGATTTTGACATCTTTTCTCTCCTCTTTTGCCTCAGCTTTTGCTAACTCTTTTAGTGCATCTTGACGCGCAAGATACTCATATTCTAATGCTTCTAACATAATTTACTCCTTATGTCTTATATGTGGCACATAACTCCCCTAGGGAGCCACAGCCTGCTTTTGAAACCCTAAGGTTATGCCGCTTTTTCTGCTATGAGCTTTTTGGCCCATACTTGTTTCTTTTGAAACCAATTAAACCCTGCTTTTTTCAGCAGTTCATGGAGAGTTTCTGTTTGTATTCCTGGCACTATTGCATACTCTTCTTTTTTAAGAATTTCCACGTCAGCAGGTAGACAAGCTTCAAGAAGCTCATCTTCGGATTCAAACACAATCATCCATTCTCCATCATTACATTCAAAACCGATTTCTTTCAGTATCGAAGCATAATTAAATGTATTCCCCTCTACTACTGCTTGATTTTCAAATGCATAAAGTGATAATCCCTCTAGTTGTGCGACAGCCTTCTTTATTGCAAGTGCTGTTTTTAATGTTTGGGATTGGTTTATTTGTGGAGCAACATTGTCTCGAACAATGCTTTCTCTTTCTGATTTCTCATCTTCGATAATAGCTGCCATGACTCTACTGTCCACTGGTTCTCTTTTAATAAAGTACTTTAACGCACTTTTAATATACATCTCTTCACTCCACTCCCCCCAAATGCCCTTAAGATACCTTATTGCACCATACTGAGTAGGAGACTTTAAACGTATCTTTTCGAGTTTTTTTCTAGGGATGAATTTTTTAGATATATGCCCTTTTGGGTTACGCGAAAAGCAAATTACACCTTTTAGGTTTTTAAACACCCAATCAGCATTCTCTTCTTCTCTTTGTTCTTCGTTTGGAATTAATGAAATTTTTGGTTCCATCTCTCCTAATTCACAAGAGTACGCATCGCAAGCATATACTGCTTGACCCGAGAACTCCCATCCAGAACGAAATCCGAGGATTTTATAACCCTTTACACCTATCTGCAGCTCTGCCACTTCACCAACCTTTACAGGTTTTTCTCCATCTCTTTTTTCATACAAACCGCGTGCAATGACGTAGGCCTCGGAAAGGAGAGGGTTAGGGTTTAGTCCGAGTTGGACAATTCTTGTGGCAGCACCGATAATGCTTTCAGGGGCACATGAATACAATGCTTTGTTGAGCGACAGCTCAAGCATGACTGCTCTATATTGCTCCAAAAGTTGCTTGTCATTTCCTACAAGAGATGATATCTCTTGTTTTTTTGCATCAAGAAGCACAAGTGCCTCTTTTTTTCTTGTCACTATGTCCATTTTGTTTTCCTTATCAAAAACGATAGGAAGCAGACCAATCCCCAAAGGGATTGCATTTCTGCTTCTTTCCCTTTGGGGTTCTCAACTTTTGTTGAGGTTGGCCATAAAATGGCGTTATACTATTTTAAGAAAACTATATCCTCCTGTCTCAACCAAAAGCTCATCATATACTTTACGATGTTCTTTTTTGAGCTTATGCGCAGGAACTGATTTTTTACCTTTTACAGTAACAATACTTACAGTGGTATCCCCTACTTTTGCTCCTTTAAGACCTGATGCTTCTAGCAGTGCTTTAAAATTAGCTTTTATTTTTTTAGCCTCTTTTTCTGCACGCTTTGCTTCCTGTACTTTCTGGGCCATTGCTTCGAGTTCTTTAGGTAGCTTTCCTCCAAATTCCAGTGCTGAACAATTTCCCCTAAAGGAGCATTTGTCGCAATACATTTGATTTTCTGGTTCGGGCTCCCTGTTTGTGTTGATACTATTCCAAAGCAATAAAGCTCTTTTGACAATAGCAACAAGCAATGGTTGAGATAACTCTATTTCATAGCTTCTAGACTCCCCTGTATCCCAGTTGTGATACACAACCGAACCTCTGACTATATAATCAGGATACTGTTGTTTTAAGAGCCAAAGCTGTAGTGTGACTTGGCGAAGGTGTGAGTCGTAAATCGCGTCTGGAATGACAGATGAAGACTTTATTTCTTGCACAACAAGTTCACATTTTTTTTGATCAACAAAAACAAAGTCAATATGACCTTTGATAAATGAAAATTTACCAGGGCCTATGACTTCTGCTTGATGGATGACATTTAAGCCTTTTGCTTCCTCTACGGTTACATATTCCTTATAGCCAGCGCCATTAAGCCCTTTTCTAATCATTTCTTCTAGTTGGTGTCCTCGCTCAAAGACAAACATTTGTTTATCATCGTGTTCAACGACTTCTTTTATATCAAGATATGCTTTTCGCATACAGCCAGTTGCCGCAGATGCGCCAATATATGTTGATCTGTCGCCTAATGATTTATCAAATAAATCGCGAGGTATATGTGCTTTTGGGTTTCTTAGCCCTTTTGCTACCACCTTCATAAGGGGTGCAATGCTGTTTGATGACATTTTACGCTCCTTGTGCGGTAAGTAGTGATGGTTGATGGTATGATATACTAGGATTTTTTGAATCTATAATCTTTGTAACCATTGCCACGTTTCTTTCTCCTCCATACTCCGGATCTTGAATAATTGTCAATTCTGCTGTAAGCAAATTTCCTATTTTTAATAGACCTTTGAGATGAGTGGTTCTTTTTTTGTTTCTACTAGAGAAGAGATATACTGTTGCAATATCTTTGTTTTCTTGTAGTGTTATTTTAAATCGGTTCATATTGCCTTTGTATTGAGGTGTATACTCTACTGATTTTATTGTTTTGTATTTTCGCATTCATCAAGCCCCCCTTAAAAAAGAGTTGTCTGTTTCTGCTATACTAAATAGCCATACATGCCCAAAAAGGGTCAATTGCTTATAAAACATTTGAACCCCCTTGTTCTGCCCACAGAATGAACATCATATAGAAGTAAATTAATACAAAAATATAAAATCCTGCAGGTTCAGGGCGTTTTTTCTCATGGTAAATCCATGCAGGCAACAACATGTAAATCATTCCTGAGAATAACGCGTGTAGTAGCTCACAATTATTTACATATGCTATATATGCTATAAAGGTGGGGATGATTAATCCGTGCATAATTGCTTTTACAAACAATGTAATTTCTTTTTTGATTTTTGATTTTTTGCTCATCTCTTTTATTCGTAAATTTTTCATTGTATTTCCTTTTTTGCTTTCGCGTTAGAAAGGTGTATGTTTACCAAAAAGAGTATGGTGGCGTATGCCAACCAAAGATTTCTCTTTTTAGATTGGCATACGCCTTATGTTGTTTGACTTGCTATTGCAAGCTACTTGTGTTTAATTGTCTAATTCTGTACAGTTCTTCTCCATAGCGAGAATCGTAATATAAATACTCCCAAAAAGGAGAGCTGCGCTAATTATCATTGCTGTTTCTGTCATTTGATCTTCCTTGAAGTAATCGAATGTTACGGTAAAAAATCCGTAAAAAACGTCTCGCAAAATACTTCATTAACACCCCAACAAAAAACATAATAACCAACTTGGTCAAACTTGCGTCCGTTGAAACAAAAAATGCAACAATAGAGACGGAAGAGACGGATGGTCCCATGTCTTTGATGAAGTAGAAATGTGATGCGATAGTATCCTCTAAATGTTTGTCGGTGGCTACTTTCATAGCTACGTTGCTCACAAATGTTTTATAGAGGTTGAAGATTAATGCCAAGAACATATACAGTGCTGCCATTATTGGAAGTAGCGCTATAGTCGCAAAAAAGAACACGAAGGTTGCTTTTAAGGCTAAATTGATATATCCAGTAGGGTATGGCAGTACGAATATTGTTCCTATTAAGAAAATTGCCATAATGGCGACTAATTTCTTTTTCATAGTTTGTCCTCCGTAAGACTATTAATGGCTATTGCCATAGGTGTAAGCGATTTCTCGCAGTAGTATCTTGTTTGGTTATATAGATAGTACTCATGTGTAGTTTCACAGCATAGATTTCTTTTTAACAGTGTTATACTTTTGCATGGTTTTGTTTTGAAGTTTGTCTTATGCGTTTATGTTACTAGCCCAATAGGTAGAAAAAAGTGTTTTTATTATTACAGTACTGTTGTATGTATTTTTTTTCTTTTTTTCTTTGTATTGCAAGTCTC
>Ga0256829_1003193_pt1 | contig 11545 bp, 13 predicted proteins | sample 131447metaG_FD_185979 | JGI IMG/M metagenome (GOLD analysis project Ga0256829, IMG submission 185979) | Hydrothermal vent microbial communities from Lau Basin, Pacific Ocean - 131-447 | ecosystem: Environmental > Aquatic > Marine > Hydrothermal vents | place: Pacific Ocean: Lau Basin | collected... | reverse complement strand
TTCTTGTCATTCATACAGACGGCTCTTCGGTGTCTTCATCCAGCTCATCGACAGACACATCGTCAAAAAGACTGGTGGCCGAACCAGAGGGATATTCTGATTGCTTAGTTTCAATTGTTTCTTCGGTTTCACTGCCGATTTCTAGGTCATCATGCGCGGTGTCTTCGTCTGATACTTCATTGACGCTTTCATTCGCAACCTCATCAAATAGCGAGCCAGCTTCTTCTATTTGATCGCTGCTAACATCATCAAATAGAGATTCACCCGTAATCTCTCCTGTTTGGATTTCAGCAGTTTCGGCTTCGGCTTCGGCTTCGGCTTCGGCTTCGGCTTCGGCTTCGGCTTCGGCTTCCAGCACATTATCATTCTGGCCGTCTTCGGGCGTCTCGCTCTGCTCTTGCTCAACATTAGTCTCGGTAGACACACCCGCCTCTGAGAGCTTTTTGTCCTCTTCGAAATCGAGCTCAGCATTGAGCTTTTCGAGATCCGCGATCTCACCTAGAGTCGGCAGTTCATCCAAGCTTTTCAGATTGAAGTAATCCAAAAAGTGGCGGGTTGTTGCGTACAAAGACGGACGACCGGGAACATCGCGATGGCCTACTACCTTGACCCAATCTCGCTCTGTCAAAGTTTTGATAATGTGTGAACTTACCGCCACGCCGCGAATTTCCTCGATATCGCCTCGGGTAATGGGCTGACGGTAGGCTATCAGGGCCAGCGTTTCGAGCATCGCACGAGAGTATTTCTGGGGCTTTTCTTCCCACAGACGATTCACCCAGGGGGCTACATCTTCAACCACCTGAAAGCGCCAGCCACTACCCACTTCTTTGAGTTCAAAACCACGCCCGGCGCAGTCCGCCTGGATTTCTTCGATAGTCGCCTTCACTTCATCCTTTTCTGGCTGTTCCTCATCTTCGGGGAATAAAGACATCAGTCGATCTCGACTCAAAGGTTCGCCAGCGGCCAGCAGGGCTCCCTCGATTACTTTGCGCAAAAGGGTTTTGTCAAAGCTCATGATTTGGTTTCTCGCGAATAAAATAGATTGGAACGTGAGTAACGATTAATGGTTTCGAGCATAATAAAATTGAGCATAGCGACAACGGATTATTAAGTGGACCTGGCTTTTACATGGATCGGGCCAAACGCTTCACTTTGCACGATCTCCACCAGAGACTCTTTAATCAATTCCATTACCGCCAAAAAGGTAACCACAACCCCCAAGCGCCCTTCTTCAATATGAAAAAGACTGACGAAAGGCACAAACTGCCCTCCGGACAAATTGTCGAGAACTTCAGTCATACGTTCACGAGTGGAAAGCTTTTCCTTCTCTACGTGATGACTTTCGAACATATCCGCACGCCTGAGCACCTCGGACAGCGCCATCAGTAGCTCTTTAATCTCTACCTCGGGTTCTGGCCGCGTTAAGTTGCGATCCGGGGCTTGGGCCTTGGCCTGATGAACATCGCGGCCAACGCGTGGCAGCTCGTCAATGTCCTCGGCTGCTTTTTTGAAGCGTTCGTATTCCTGTAGACGACGAATCAGCTGAGCTCTCGGGTCTTCTTCGTCCTCTTCCGCCTCATTACTGCGAGGCAGTAACATGCGGGACTTAATTTCCGCCAGCATTGCCGCCATCACCAAATACTCTGCGGCCAGCTCGAAATGCATGGCGTCCATCAGCTCCACGTACTGTACGTACTGGTGAGTGATGTCCGACACGTTGATCTCGAGAATATCGATATTCTGACGTCGAATCAGGTACAGCAGCAGATCCAGCGGCCCTTCGAAAGCTTCGAGGATAACTTCCAGAGCATCGGGCGGAATATACAGATCTTTAGGCAGCTCAGTGACCGCTTGCCCCTGCACGATGGCAAATGGCATTTCGGCCTGCTCGGGCTTTTCGGAGGATTCTTGTTGCCCCTCAACTGAGGGTTCCTGTCCTTCCGCTGAAGGCTCATTTCCTGGAGCTGAAGACTCATTTCCTACAGCTGAAGGCTCTTCCCCTTCGGCGGCAGATGCAGTTGCCAAGGCATCAGAGGTCTGACCCGCAGGTGCGGTCGGCTCCTCTGCTTGTATTTCAGCGATTTCGTCACTCACGTCAAATATACCTTGGTGTTATCGCGCCCTAACCGAGGGGCTAAATCCGTGGAAAAGCGGGCAAGTATACCGACTAATTGCCTGCCTTAACAGGAACTTACTGGAAATCAGAAGAGTCGCCGCAGCCCTCGCGAATCACCTCCGGATATTCGCCGGTCATATCAACCACGGTAGTAGCCTCCATACCGCAATAACCGCCATCAATAACCAGTTCCACATGGTGTTGCAGAGTGTCGCGCATCTCGTAGGGGTCTATGGGCGGATATTCTTCTCCGGGCAACAATAGCGAACTGGACATCAGAGGCTCCCCCAACTCCTCCATCAACGCCAAAGCAATGGCATTATCAGGGACTCGCAGGCCAATGGTCTTGCGCTTCGGGTGCATCAATCGTCTTGGCACTTCATTGGTTGCCTCGAGAATAAAGGTATAAGGTCCCGGGGTGTGATTCTTCAACGCTCGAAAGGTTAAGTTGTCTACCTTGGCGTAGGTAGACAATTCGGAAAAATCACGGCACATCAGTGTGAAGTTGTGGTGTTTATCCAATTGGCGAATGCTACGGATGCGATCCAGCGCTGTTTTATCGCCAATATGGCAGCCCAAGGCGTAGGCGGAATCCGTTGGATAAACGATTAAACCACCGGCGCGCACAATATCCGCCGCCTGACGAATGAGCCGAACCTGGGGGTTCTCTGGGTGAATCTGGAAAAATTGCGCCAAAATAAGGCTCCCTATTCTTTGTGTTTTGGGTGCTGATAGTGAAACCTATCAACACCACTCCTAAGTTGTTGTGCTGATCCACTGCCGAATCACATTTAACTATCAGTTAACTACCAGTGATCCCACACGGGATCGCAGAGGTCTGGCAGCTCCGAAAACCGACCCAACTCCTGCCAGGGCTGATCCGGCACATGAAAATCGCTGCCACAAGATGCCCAAAGCTCATAACGCTCTGCCAGCTTAGCCATATCTCTGGTCAACTGCGGTGTTTGCCGCCCGCTGACCACTTCCATAGCTCTTCCGCCCGCTTCAATAAATTCCTCAATAACAGCACGCAGTTTGGTGCGGGTCATATTGTACTTATCCGGGTGAGCCAGTACCGCTGTGCCACCTGCACTATTGATCCAATCAACTGCAGTGGCAATATCAGGCCACTCCTGCTTAACGTCACCCGGCTTGCCCGCTCCCAGATAGCGTTTAAATGCCTCTGCATGGTTTTTCACCGCACCGGTGTCCACCAGATAGCGCGCGAAGTGGGGTCTTCCAATCACGCCACTACCGGCATAGCGAGCGGCTCCTTGAAGAGTATCTTCAAAACCACATTTGGCGAGTTTCAAGGCGATTTTTTCTGCGCGACGACTGCGCGCTTCAGACTGTTGCTGACAGGCCTGAACCAAGCCACTGTGATCGGGATCGAAATTTAATCCAACGATATGGATACCCATGCCTCGCCAGAGGCAGGAGAACTCTATCCCCGGTATGAGGTCTATGCCCTGTACACTGGCTGCACGGGCTGCCTCATTGTAACCAGCGATGGTATCGTGGTCAGTGAGGGCCAGAGTCGTCACTCCTTGAGTTTTAGCCCTCGACAGCAACGCCTCAGGCCGTAAAATACCGTCCGAACAATTACTGTGGCTGTGCAAATCGTACAACTGCTGAATTCCTATCCCGCTTATTAACGCCATTATCACTGAGAAGCACCATGACGCAAACAGATGCGCCGAAAAAAAAGCAGGAAAGCCTGCTGGCCAACATCCTGCTCAATATTGTTATTCCAACCGTTATTCTCACCAAGCTCAGCAGCGCTGACTATCTGGGCCCCAAATGGGCCATTGTCGTAGCGCTGGCATTTCCGATTGCCTATGGTCTCTACGACTTCAGAGGCTCACGCAAGATCAACATATTCTCAGCTCTGGGGGTAATCAGCATTTTTCTGACCGGCGGCATCAGCCTGCTGGAACTCGACGCGCAATACATTGCAATCAAAGAAGCCGCTATTCCCGGCATCATAGGCCTGGCAACATTGATCTCTACCCGCACGCGCTTTCCCCTGGTTAAGACCTTCCTCTACAACGACAAGGTACTGCAGATTGAAAAAGTGGATGCTGCACTTGAGGAGTACGGCACAGAAAAGGAGTTCCAAAAAACACTCCAAAACGCCTCCTATTTGGTTGCTACATCGTTTTTCCTATCATCCGCCTTGAACTATGGCCTGGCGAAGTATCTGCTGGTCAGCCCTCCAGGGACCGAGGCCTATACTGCAGAGCTGGGCAAAATGACGGCCTTGAGCTTCCCCGTTATTGCCGTTCCCGCAACCATGGTCATGATGTGCGCTCTGTACTATCTATTCTCCAATATTCGCAAGCTCACTCATTTGGATCTGGAAGATATCCTGATCCATCAATAACGCTCTTATCTTAACCAATACAATAATAGGACTCCCATGCTCTACGCCATTATCAGTGAAGACGTCGAAAACAGCCTGCCGCTGCGCGCCAAATCTCGCCCAGACCACGTAGCCCGGCTACAGCAACTAAATGAACAAGGGCGACTGATTCTGGCCGGCCCCCACCCCGCCATTGATAGTGAAGACCCGGGCGAAGCGGGTTTCACTGGCAGCCTGGTGGTGGCAGAATTCGACTCTCTCGAAGCAGCCCAACGATGGGCAGATGAAGATCCGTACATCTCCGCAGGGGTCTATGCCAAGGTCGTCGTCAAGCCCTATAAAAAGGTGTTGCCCTGATGTGACGGAGTTTGCAGGCAAAGCGTACATTTTAAGGTAACATCCCAGACGTTTTGGGACTTTGTGTGCTTTTTATGTCTTGGCCTCACTCAGTCCTGAAGCACAATGACTGTCAGGCACAGCCCCGGTCTTAAGCACAACCATAATAGTTACAGGATCAACCGTGAAAAAAATCACACTCCTTCTCACGCTACTGATGTACGCCACATCCAGCTACGCGGAGTACCGCTGGATTAAAGACACCCTCTACGTTCCTCTGCGCAGCGGCATGGGTAATTCCTTCCGCATTCTCGACAAAGGACTGATTTCCGGCACTCGCCTTGATCTGATCGAAATTGTTGAATCCGAGCGCGACACCTGGGCACGGGTTAAGACGGACGACGGCATCGAAGGCTGGGTAAGAGCTCAATATCTGATCGACACCCCAACCGCAGCTCAAAAGCTGATCAGCGCAAACCGCAAGATCAAAAAACTCGAACAACAGAACAGCGACCTGCAAAACAACCTTGGCAGCAACCAGTCCACCAGCAAACAACTGCAAAAGGATCTGAAAAATGCCGAAACCGAAGTGGCGCGCCTCAGCAAAGAGCTCAAAGAACTGAAACAAATATCGGCAGACTCCATCGCCCTCTATACCAACCACCAAAAGCTCATGGAAACCCACCAACTGGTGCAAACTGAATTGGACGTGGTAAAGACTGACAACGATCGCTTGCGTAACAATAACGATCACCAATTTTTCCTGTCGGGAGCTGGTGCGGTGTTACTCGGCGTTATTCTGGCATTGGTAGTTCCGCGCTTGCGCAGCAAGAAGCGCTACTCTGAGTGGGGTTAAGACTATGATGCAGGCACTATGTCTTGCCATCGCACTGCTCATTGGCAGCGCGAACACCCTGGCGGCCGACAACCCCAGAGTGCTTATCAAAACAACCCACGGCGATATCATCTTCGAACTGTACCCTGAAAAAGCGCCGCTAACCGTGGACAACTTTCTAAGATACGTCAACGATGGATTCTACAACGGCACGCTGTTTCACCGGGTGGTTCCGGGCTTTGTCGCCCAAGGTGGCGGTCTGACGTTCGACTATGTACGCAAGCCAACCCGGGACCCCATCATTAACGAATCGGACAACGGCCTGAAAAATCGGCGTGGTAGCGTGGCGATGGCGCGCACAGCAAATCCTGATTCAGCAACTGCGCAGTTCTTTATTAATCTCATCGACAACGCACATCTCAATGACGAGGCCGATGAAGAGGCCGATGGTTATGCTGTGTTTGCCCCTGTAGTCGACGGTATGAAGGTCGCCGACACCATGGCAGATGAGGTTCGCAATAGCGAAGATGGAGTTAAGCCCTTTATGCAGATAATCTCCGCTAAGCTGATTACTCAGGACTGATCATTCCACACGACACCGTGCGATGCCACAAACCACTGATGCCACCATCTACAGATTAAGTAAGAGCCTCATATATGACTGCTACAGCCTTGAGCGACGAAAAAACAGCCTTGAGCGATAACAAGACAGCCCTTAGCGTAAACCTCAATAAAATCGCCCTGCTGCGCAATTCCCGCGAGGGCAACTACCCCAATGTGGTTGAACACGCCAAGACCTGCATTGCTGCTGGCGCTGATGGCATCACCATCCACCCGCGTCCCGATCAGCGTCATATTCGCGTGGAAGATGTTGCCAACCTGCACCAGCTGCTGCAAAACCAGGCAGACATTGAGTACAACATTGAAGGTAATCCCTTCGCCAATGCTATGGGCAGCTACCCAGGATTTATGGAGTTGGTGGAACAGCACATCCCAGAACAATGCACACTGGTGCCGGACAGCAACGACCAGCTCACTTCCGATCACGGTTTTAATCTCAGCCAGTCCGGCGACAAGCTTGTGCCCATTATCGAGCGCCTGCAGACACTTGGATGCCGCATCAGCCTGTTTATGGATCCGGACATCGAGCAAATCAAGCTGGCTAAAGATATCGGTGCTGATCGTATCGAACTGTACACAGGGCCTTTCGCAGCAGCCTATGCCGCCAATTCAGATAACTTCGACGAACTTTTCCGAAGCTACTATGACGCTGCCGTCGCCGCCCAAGAGTTGGGGCTGGGGGTCAATGCGGGTCACGATCTGAATCTCGAAAATCTTGGCAAGTTTCGGGAAATACCAAACATTCTGGAGGTTTCCATCGGTCACGCGCTGACCGTCGACTCTATTGCCATGGGCATGGGCAACGCCGTATCAGCCTACAAGAATCTGTGCATTAAATAATTCGACAAAGATGATTGAAACGCGCCGGTTTATGCAGCTTTGAAACCGGCCGGCCCCCTCGCTCACTTCTCACATTATTTCAACCGTCACTTTGGTTGATCCACTCCAGATGGTCTAACCTGTAGGTAAAATCGACCACCATTAAGGAGTACGTCAATGCAATCCATTTTGGTCAAAGACTATATGGACCACAATCCACATTCCGTGCCGGTTACCGCCAACGTTAAAGACGTCGTAGAAGCCCTGCTTAAGGACCGCGTGATTGGGGCACCGGTCGTAGATGAAAACAAACAACTGGTGGGTTACGTGTCTGAACAGGACTGCGTCAAAGATCTGCTCAACGACGCCTTCTACTGCGAAGAACCGGGGGCGGTCACCACCGTTATGAAGACCGAAGTAGCCACCGTCACACCCGACACCTCTATCGTCGAAGTAGCGCAATCCATTCTGGAAAAGAAACACAAGAACTATCCCGTAATTGAAGACGGCAAGCTGGTAGGCGTTATCAGTCGATCACTGATTCTACGGGCGCTGCTGGAAAACGATAACGACTGCTATATCAAGCACTAATCTTTTCCATCGAGGTTTTATTCCCCCTATAATGGCCGGCTGCATGTACCGGCTATTTTTGGTTTGGTGCGCCCGAAACCGTTCCATCACACACAAGAGTCAGGGGTAACATGGCCATCACACTCAATGTTATTGGCGCAGGCAAGTTGGGCAAAACACTGGCACGCCTTTGGTGTGATAAACATCTGGTAAGCATTGGTGCCGTCGCCTCGAGAAGCCTGGAAAGCGCTGGCGAGGCAGTGATTTTCATTGGATCCGGAACCGCCACGCAAACTCTGAGTGATTTACCTCCGGCAGAGCTTTGGCTACTGGCCACTCCTGATTCGGAAATTCAGGCAACGGCCGAGCGCTTGCACAACAGCGACCAACTGCGCGACACCGACATTCTCTTGCATTGCAGTGGCAGCCTCAGCAGTAACATTCTCGTCGGCGCAGCTACTCAGCATCTTGTTAGCGTCCACCCCGTTCACAGCTTTGCCAGCCCTACCCAATCGCTGCAGACATTTTCAGGCAGCTACTGCGCCATTGAGGGAGAAGAACATGCCAAACAGCGGGTCACAGCTTTGTTTGAAGCCATTGGCGCGGAACTTTTCCCAGTAAGCAGCGACGCAAAAACTCTCTATCACAGCGCCTCAGTTCTAGCCTGTAACGCCCTGGTAGGTTTACTTGATACCAGTCTGCAAGCAATGAATGCAGCGGGTGTGCCCCGCTCACTGGCACAGCAGATTCTGTTACCCATAGTGCACCAAACCGTGGACAACACCCTGCAACGCTCACCTATTGAAGCCCTTACCGGACCGGTGTCCAGAGGCGATCACGCCACCGTTGCCCGGCAACTGTCAGCACTTACTCAAATCGATACCGGCGCCTCGGACATCTACCGCAGCCTCGGGCAACGCACACTAGCCATCGCTCGCGAGCAAGGTCTTGATTCTCATCTGGCCGCTCAAATCGACCTGCTATTCAGCGACAACTCATGAACGCCTGGGACAGCCAATGTTGCGTCATAGGTGCTGGCGTCGTAGGCCTGGCAGTGGCGCGAAGGCTGGCTACCGCCGGTTTTGAAGTTGTGGTCGTGGAGCAGGAATCCCGCATTGGCAGCCATACTTCTTCACGCAACAGCGAGGTCATACACGCAGGTCTTTACTATTCCCCAAACAGCCTCAAGGCTCTGCACTGTCGGCGCGGGCGCGATGCCCTCTACGAATTTTGTGATGTCTATAGCGTGCCCTATTCCCGCTGCGGAAAGCTGATTGTTGCGACTGGTGACGAACAAAAGGCACAGCTAGGCCGTATCAGAGAGCGCGCAGAGACGAACGGGGTATACGACCTTGAACTCGTAGATCAAGCCGCCCTGCGCGAACTGGAGCCGGAACTGCAATGCACAACCGCTCTGCTATCGCCCTCCACCGGTATAATCGATAGCCATGCTTTTATGCTGGCACTGCAAGGAGATTTGGAGCGCCACGGAGGTATTCTCGTCTGCAACAGCCAAGTAACAAATGCCACCCGCAGTAGCTCTGGCCACTATCTACTGCAAATCCGCGACGCCAATAATTCGAGCGAGCCACCCACAACTCTGACTTGTCGATACTTGATTAATGCCAGTGGATTATTTGCAGCACAACTTCTCAGACAACTAGAGGTATTTCCAGAGTCTTCAATACCGTCAATGAGTTACGCAAAAGGTAACTACTTCCGCCTGAATCGCAAAGCGCCCTTTTCCCACCTAATCTACCCGGTTCCTGAAGCCGGAGGACTGGGCGTGCATCTGACACTGGATCTCGCCGGGTCCGCGCGATTTGGCCCGGACGTCGAATGGCTGGCCCCAGGCGATATCTCACAACCGGACTACCGTGTGGACAGTACGCGGGTCGATAGCTTCTATTCTGCCGTACAGAAATACTGGCCTGGCCTGCAGAAAAATGATTTGACGGCCGACTACTGTGGTATCCGCCCGAAAGTCGTTAGCCGAACGTCCGACAACGATTTTAAGATTCAAACTGAGTGCGAGCACGGGCTACCTGGATGGATTAACCTACTTGGTATTGAGTCTCCCGGGCTAACCGCATCACTGTCGTTGGCGGACGAGGTTTGTACTATAATCCGCGGCCAATCCAGAACTTAGATCCCGAATTCCATGAGTAACCCACGAGAACCCCGCCAGGACAGCCAAGACTACCTGGACAAAAAGCGCTTCTACAATCAGTTACTCACAGTTTATGGCCGCAAACCGGTGCTGGAGGCATTGCTGGACAAGCACACCCAAGTGCACCGACTGCACCTGGCAGACAGCAATAAGTCCGCCGCAATTCTGGACCAGATTATCGAACTGGCAGAAAGCAAAGGCGCCGAGGTTCTCTACCACGACAAACAGGCGCTGTCGCGAATTTCCAAGAACAGTAAGCAAGACCAGGGGGTTGCGGTAGATTTGATATGTCGGGGCAGCGAAGACTATCGAGATTTCCTGAAACGCCCAGTCGCCGCTGGAACAGATATTATAGCCCTGGATCGCATCACCAATCCGCAAAATTTGGGAATGATTATTCGGTCGGTATGCGCTGGAGGCTCACAGGCGTTACTTCTGCCTGAAAAAGGCTGCGCGCGACTTGACGCATTGGTGATCAAAGCCAGCGCCGGAACGCTGTTCCGCACCCCTATTCTTCGATGCAAGAGCCTGGGGCAAGCCCTGGCTGACTTCCGTGACAACGGCTTTGATATCTATGGTTTATCCTCCCACGCCACTCATTCGCTAAAAGAAGTGGGAGGCGACAGCCGCTGTATATTTGTTATGGGTAATGAATCAGACGGAGTCAGCAAAGAGGTCGAAAAGCAATGCAATCGCATGCTTTCCATTCCTATGAACAATGGGGTGGAATCACTTAATGTGGCAGTCACAGCGAGCTTATTGGCTTATCGCAAACTGCTTTAGTAATAGCGCCGCACTCTGATCTCGCTAACCACAGAACACTTTCGCGGCAGCACATACTTTTTCAACAATCACGCCTTCCACAGATCTCGAGCAAACAGATACCGCACAAAAAACACCAGAGTGAAGCAACCACCGACCCAGAACAACTGCAGAGGACCGGTGTACTGCATGGTATAGCCACAGACAAGCGCGCCGAGCGGCGCTGCTCCAAACAGCGCTAACAGATACACGGACAGCGCCCGGCCACGATAAGCTTCACTCACCTGCTCGTGCAACAGCGCCTTGCCAAGACTTGCCGACACACCTGCAACAACGCCCCAACAGAAAATTAAGAAAAACAATCCGCGACTGTTCGGGCCAGCCGATAACGCCAGCATAATCAAACCGGTGTATAACAGACAGAACATAATGGCCCGCCCCGGTTTATCAACATCGCCACGCTTTAGTAGACCAAGAGTGGCCACCACATTGCCCACCACAAAGCACAACTGGAGCCCGGCGAAAAACGAGGCGGATTCACCATAAGCATCGCGAACCAACAGTGGCATGGCTACAACGTAAACACCCAAATGCATAAAACCGTTAAAAGCGACCAACAACACCAACTGGCGTAGAACCTTGTGCCGCCATACGAATTGAAGCCCCTCGAGAACGGTACGAGTGTCCTGCCCGGTGGCAACCTGCGGTTCAACTTCGTTCACTTGATGGGATTTCCCTAACTTGAGTGTCGCTATTAGCACAGAGACAATCAAAATGCTGCCAATCTGCAGCAACAGTACCCAGTGAGCGCCCAGCAGATCCAGCTGCCCTGCCAGAGCCACTCCAAGGCCTTGAGCCGAATAAATCGCCAGGCTCATTTGGATAACACTGATTTGCAAGCTGGTTTGGGAAGACTGCGACTGGATCTGCGGTAACACGCGATCGCGCAGCGGT
>Ga0256829_1003192_pt1 | contig 11546 bp, 13 predicted proteins | sample 131447metaG_FD_185979 | JGI IMG/M metagenome (GOLD analysis project Ga0256829, IMG submission 185979) | Hydrothermal vent microbial communities from Lau Basin, Pacific Ocean - 131-447 | ecosystem: Environmental > Aquatic > Marine > Hydrothermal vents | place: Pacific Ocean: Lau Basin | collected... | reverse complement strand
TTGTTCTAAATCAGCAATTGTGCGTGCAACTTTTTGCACTTTTTTGATACTTCTAAAAGAGAGTGCAAAACGGTATGTTGCCTGCTCAAGTGTTTGCTTTGCCTCCTCACTTAGGAGACAATATATTTCTATCTCTTGATCACTCAGCTTTGCATTACAAACATTTTGCCCGCGTTGTTTCATAAAAATATGTGCCTCGACAACTTTTTTGTGCATCTCTTTTGAGCTCATCGATGCTGTGTCTGTTGGCATCACATTTTGCATCACCACATTGATGTCTATTCTATCTAAAAAGGGATCAGAGAGTCTATTTTTATACCGTGCGATCTCCACATCACTGCAGCGACACTCTTTTTGTGCATGAAGTAGATTTCCACATGGGCATGGATTCATCGCCCCTATAAAAAGAAAATTTGCAGGGTACTCTACCTTGGTATTGACACGTGAAATACGAATTTTATTATCCTGCATTGGTTCTCGCAAAGACTCCAGCACAGGCTTCGCAAAGTGTGGGAGTTCATCAAAAAAGAGTATCCCCTTATGAGCAAGACCAACTTCCCCAATTTTTGCCTTAAAACTCCCACCTCCAAATACGGCAGCATTAGTAGCACTACAATGCACAGCACGCAAACTCCGCCTCGGTGCAAATAATGGTTCCCTATCATCTAAAACATCCAATTTGGCACTCTCAAGAATATCACTTACAGTCATTGGTGGTAAAATGTACTGCATTCTTGTCGCTATCATACTTTTACCACATCCTGGACTCCCTTCAAAAAGGATATTATGAAATCCACTTGCTGCAATAAGAGCAGCTCTTTTTGCCACTAACTGTCCTTTCACATCAAGAAAATCTTCAGGATACTCTTTCATATAGAAATATTGTTCATTTTGTATCTTATAGGAGGGATAATTAATAGCCTTTTGCATACTGTTTGGATGCTGTGAATCTTGATTTTTCAACAAATGCAAGGCTTCTTTTAAACTTTTTACACCATAAAATGCAATGTCAGGGATGTTAGACAACTTCTCTAAAGCATCAAAAGGAACAATAGCCTTGTGGATTAACTTTTGATTTGCAAGCGATAAAATAAGTGGATATAAATAAATATTCTCTTTGACACTCCCATCTAAACCCAACTCACCAAATACAAACCACTCATCCAACACAGCATCACTACTGTTGAGTAAAATCAACAGTGCTATACTTAAATCAAAATGACTGCCTGTTTTATTGGGAATATCACTTGGTGATAAAGAGATAGAGATACGTTTTGGAGGGAATTTAAATTCGTTGGTAAGCAGTGCTGATTTGACTCGCTCTTTCAAATCACTTGACATACTACTTGAGAGGCTTCCAACAACACTAAATGAGGGTAAACCTTTGGTAAGTGTTGCTTCAACATCAATCACTTTTGCATCAATACCAACATATGTGGCACATAAAAGTTTTTTCATAACAGACACCTCTCTCAAGTTTCTGTTATACTACTACAAAGAGGAAACAAAAGTCAAAAATATGACATTTTGAAATATTTTAGCTCTTTTTACGCTCTTTTAACATCTTTTTGTACTCTTTTTCAAACTTCTTGCGTTTTGCATAAGAGAGTTTATCTATGAAGAGTATTCCCTCAAGATGATCTATCTCATGTTGAATAGCGATGGCTAAGAGTCCTTCTGCATGCAGTTGCATCGTATTGCCATCTCTGTCTTGATAGTTAATACTGATTTTCTCGTAGCGTTTAATGTCTTCATAAAACTTTGGTACACTCAAGCATCCCTCTTGATAGAGGCTCTCACCACTTTTATCGGTAATAACGGGATTAATAATCTCTAAAAGATTTTCAGGAGGCTGTTCTCCATCTTCATCTGGAATATTCAAAATAAGGGCACGGATGGCATAACCTACTTGAATTGCAGCAAGCCCAATGCCGTTGGTATTCATCATCATCGGATTCATTGCATCTAGCAGTTCGTGCAAATCCTTGTCAAATGCAGTCACTTCTTTGGAGACTTGGCGTAATCTTTTATCTGGATACTCAACGATAGTTAATTTCATTTACACCCTCAAAGAGACCGCATAGTCACATGTTTCATCTTTATACGAATCCTCTACCCCTTTTAAAGCACTCACAATCATCTCTTCAACAGAGTAAATTGCATCTATATTTGTCACACCGATAGCAATTTGCAATTTTATCTCTCTATCGGCTAAAAAGAAGTTAGAATTCGCAACCAGTTCACACAATCTATGGCTCGCTTTTTTTGCACTTTCTATATCTGTATGCTTTAAAAGCATCGCAAACATTCCATTCCCATAATGAGCGACAACATCGCTGCGTCTGGATGTTTTCAAAACCAAACGGGCTAATGTTTTTGTCATCAAAATAATCGCTTTTTCATTGGCAACCTCTTTTTTCAAAACTTTTGAGAGTTCCAAAAAGATTAAAGAGCTTTGATGCTGAAATTCACCAACTTGTTTCGACTCTTTTTCAATACGAGCGAGCAAATAGCGTTTATTATAAATACCAAATTGATTATCAAAAATCGTTTCATTCTCTACATTTTTAATAATCGCAGCTGTTTCATCATAAACAGTTTTCATCTGTGTTGTTTGGGCTTTTAAAATATTTTCAAGTTTTGTTACATCTTCACCTAAGAGATTTAAAATATTTCTTGCTTGTGATATGTCTTCTTTATTGTTCAGTTCTGCTTTTCGTTTTTCGAGGATTTTTGTCATCAAAGACATATTTTTATAGAGTGTTGCCACAGAGGAGAGGATAGTCTTTACATGAGCAAAACCTTTTTTGATGCTTTTTTCAAGCTCCATTGTTGTTTCATCATCATTACTATCTTCTAGTTCCAAAATAGATATAACATCTTTTTTGAAATTTTCGTTTTTTTCTTCTAAAAGTCTATCAAAGTAGAGAGAAAAGTTATTGGGAGTTGGCGGCAAATTATCTGCTATGAGATTATCGAGCACTTCTTGAGAGTAGAGTTCAAGCTCACTTGCAGGAGATGCTTCTACCCCTGCTGCTTTTGAGGATGCTTTCTTTTGAGTCTTTTGTTTTGCCCCAATGTCATTACGAACTTTACTCTTAATTGTGCCTGCCATACTGTAATCCTTACTCTTTATCGTTCTTTACTAAAACCTCATCAATCATGCCATAGGCTTTTGACTCCTCAGCACTCATAAAGTTATCACGATCTGTATCTTTTTCAATGACTTTTATTGTTTGCCCTGTATTTTTTGCCAAAATACCATTGAGCTCTTTTTTCATGCGGAGAATCTCTTCTGCTTGAATCTGAATATCACTTGCCTGCCCTTGAGCCCCACCCAAAGGTTGGTGAATCATAATACGTGCATGTGGCAATGCATAGCGCTTGCCTTTCTCTCCTGAAGAGAGTAAAAATGCACCCATAGAAGCAGCCTGTCCTATACAAATAGTCGCAACATCTGGACGAATATAGTTCATTGTATCAAAAATTGCCATTCCTGCAGTCACAACTCCACCCGGAGAGTTAATATAAAAATAAATATCTTTTTCAGGATCCTCTGCTTCTAAGAATAAAAACTGTGCCACAATAGTAGAAGCCACCTGATCATTGACTTCACCACTCAACATTACAATTCTATCTTTAAGTAAGCGAGAGTAGATATCATAAGAGCGTTCACCACGCCCTGTTTTTTCAACTACATAAGGAATATAACTCATAATCTATGCTTCTATTTTTGTATTTAAAAGCCCAGAGAGTACTCTGTCTTCTACCATTGACATTTGGATAGCAGGAATGTATCCAGCCTCTTTATACTGCTCATATGCTTTTTGTGGATCTTGCCCTGTTTGCATCGCCTCATAGTAAATAGTTTGCATCACTTCTTGTTCTTCTATTTTAATGCCTTTTTCTTGTGCTAAAGCATCAATAATGAATGTAGCACGCACACTTTGGCTTGCTTCTTCACGGAAACTCTCACGGAGTTCAGTCAATTTATCAGCATTGTCACGAAGCTCTTGAATCTCTTCTTCACTCATGCTTCCTGCTTTTTTGTTCACAGCCATATCAATCTCTTGATCAACAACAAATGCAGGTAAGTCAAAACTAATTTCACTCACAAGTTTACTTAAAAGTGCTGGTTTTAAATCTTCGTTATAAAGTTTTGCAAGTGCTTCACTCTCCATTTGTAAACGTACTTGTTCTTCAAGTTTTGCAAGATCTGCTGCTTCATCACCTGGAAGTAATTTTTTTGCAAGTTCATCATTGATTTCAACTTCTTCTTTTACTTGTACTTGATTGACTTTTACTTTAAACTCTGCATCTTTGCCTGCTAAATGCTTTGCACTATACTCCTCTGGAAATGTTACTTTAATTGTTACCTCTTCGTCACGTTTTACACCAATGAGCTGATCTTCAAAGCCTGGAATAAACTGCCCTGAACCAAGTTCAAGTGCGAAACCTTCCGCTTTTCCACCTTCAAATGCTTCCCCATCAACAAAACCTTCAAAATCTATAACAGCAGTATCGCCTTTTTTCATCATACGGTTGCGTTTGATGTCTACTAAAGGTGCTTGTTGTTCTGCAATCTCTTGTATACGAGCCGTCACATCTTCTGCACTTACCTCTGGTTTTGTAAAATCAGGCACAAGTGCATCTACACCACTTAAATCAATCTCTGGACGCATTGCTACTTTTACAGTTACATCAATTTTATCATCACTTTTATCAAATTGCGTAATATTTGGTTCACCAATTAAAGACTCATTTGCAATCTCTAATGCTTCTAAACCTTTTGCTAAAACCTCACGAAGTGCTTCAGCTTCTGCATCTTCAACGAGTTTTTGTCCATACTGTTTCTTTATAATGGCAACAGGAACTTTCCCTTTACGAAAACCTTGTACATTTGCAGTTTTTGCAAGTTGTTTTGCTATTTTTTCTATATTTGCATTTACTTCTTCTGTTGTGATTGTTGCTTTAATTTCAGCATTTGCACCGTCAATTTTGTTTGATGTAATTTCCATCTATGTCCTTTTATCTGTGAGTGATACCACTATTATTTTGGGCAATAATACCAAAAAAGTGCTTAATTTTTACAAGAATTGGATGTAAAATTGAGCAAAAGTAGCCATACGACAGCTATATCTATCATCACATCTGCAAAATTAAATACAGCAAAATCAAAACCACAGTGCCAATAGACCATATCGACAACACCCTCACGAATAAAGCGGTCGTAAATGTTAGAAAAGGCACCCCCAAGTAACAGTCCCGCAGGAAAGGCATAGCAAATTTTTTGTAAATAAAAAACATAGGCTAACACACCGCCAACAAGAAGTAGTTGTATGTATTTGAGATACTCTGCTAAAAAAGCAAACATTGAAAATGCAACGCCCTTGTTGTAAACAAGAATGAGATCAATACACTCCGTATAATACCGAAAGCCTTCAACAAAGAGGGTTTTTATATTTTGATCAATGATAAACACACCTGCCAAAGCAAAAAGCAAAATGGCAGATAAACGCAGATTATGATTAATCATCAAGTGCTTTTTTCAAAAACTTTTCTAACTCTTCCATCGCAAGATTCATTTTGATAGCATCTTTTGCCTCAAGTAAAATACGAAGCTTGTTTTCTGTACCCGAATAACGAATAAGGTGACGGATATTATCTGCATCTAATTTTTTCAAGATTGCATCTAAGCCCTCAATGGATTCTAAAGGTTTTTTTGTTTGCACTTTTAAATTCACAAGTTTTTGTGGGTACAATTCAAATGGACGCAACACTTCTGAAGCTGGTTTGTTTGACTCCAATACGAGTGCAAAAACTTGCAAAGCACTCATCAGTCCATCCCCTGTTTTTGCATAATCATGCAAAATAATATGACCACTCTGCTCCCCACCAAAGTTAATCTTTTTCTTTTTCATCACATCAAGAACATTTTTATCACCAACATTTGAACGATGCAGTGTCAATTTATTGTCTGAGAGATAATCTTCTAATCCTTGGTTACTCATAACGGTCGCAACCATCCCTTTGCCTTTGAGTGTGCCTTTTTTATTTAAAGCAACAGCCAAAGCCCCTAAAATTTGATCGCCATCAACAACCTGCCCTTTTTCATCAACAACAATCAATCTATCGGCATCGCCATCGAGTGCAATTCCAATATCAGCACGGTATTTAAGCACACTTCCTTCTAAATCTTTCGTATGCAAAGCCCCGCAATCTTCGTTAATGTTGTAGCCATTTGGTTTATTGTTAATCACAATTAAATCTGCCCCTAACTCTTCAAGAACAGTAGGTCCAACTTTATGCCCTGCACCATGTGCTGTATCTAAAACAATGCGCATACCTTGGAGTGTGAGATTGAGTGGGAATGAATTTTTTAAATTTACAATATAGCGTCCAATCACATCTTCAATACGCTTAGATCGCCCAATCTCTTTAAAGGTCTCTTGTGTGAAACGGATTGTGCTCTCATCAAAATATATCTTCTCAATAGCAAGCTCTACATCTTCATTGAGTTTATCCCCATGAGCATCAAAGAACTTAATCCCGTTATCTTCAAAAGAGTTATGTGAAGCACTGATCATAATCCCCGCATCACAACGCATATTTTCTGTAATAAACGCAATAGCAGGAGTAGGCATAGGACCAATTTGCACAACATCATACCCCACCGCAGTCAATCCGCTTACAATTGCATTTTCAATCATATACCCACTAATACGGGTATCTTTCCCAACCAAAATTTTCTTTGTTTTTGAGTGTTGCTTAAAGTAAATCCCTGCTGCCATTGCAACTCGCATTGCAAGTTCTGCTGTTAAAAAAGTTCCCGCTTGACCACGTACTCCATCTGTACCAAATAATTGTGCCATTTTGCATCCCCAATAGTTAAATTAGCATATCTTAGCACTCTTTAACTTAATTTTAATTATTTTTAAGCTATTATTTCGCACTTAAATTCCAAAAAGGACTCATTACATGGCAAATCACAAGTCATCGATTAAGAGAATTCGTCAAACAATCGTTCGTACAGAGCGTAATCGTTTTTACAGAACTCGTCTTAAAAATATCGTTAAAGATGTAACTTCTGCAGTAGAAGCAGGAAATAAAGAAGAAGCTACTGCAGCATTTAAAGTTGCTAACCAACAAATTCACAAATTTGTAAGTAAAGGTATTTTGAAAAAAGCTACTGCAGCTAGAAAAGTTAGTCGTCTACATAAATCTGTAAACGCAATATAATCAGAGCATACTATTATGCTAGCAGATAAACTAACACCGTTTATCACCCGCTACAATGAACTTAGCGAACTGCTAAGTTCACCTGACATCACTTCTGACATCAAGCGTATGACAGAACTCTCTAAAGAACAATCCAATCTTCTACCAATTGTTGAAAAAGCAAAAGAGTACCAAACACTCATACAAGATATTGCTGATACCAAAGAGATGCTCAGTGATGATGAAATGGGTGAGATGGCAAAAGAGGAACTCAAAGAACTAGAGCCTCAAAAACCATTAATCGAAGAAGAGATTAAGCTACTCCTCCTCCCAAAAGACCCCTATGATGACAGAAATATCATTGTAGAACTTCGCGCTGGAGCGGGTGGTGATGAAGCTGCTATTTTTGTAGGCGATTTATTTGATGCTTATACTCGCTATGCAGATCTTCGAGGCTGGAAAATTGAACTTATCTCAACTTCTCCTTCTGAAGCGGGTGGCTACAAAGAGGTCACTGCCCTCATTAAAGGGGAGCAAGTCTATAGCCGCTTAAAATATGAAGGAGGCACACACAGGGTACAGCGTGTTCCAACTACAGAGTCACAAGGGCGTGTCCATACCTCTGCAATTACCGTTGCTGTTATGGCTGAAGTGGATGATGTTGAGATACAAATCAATGAAAATGATCTTAAAATTGATGTCATGCGATCTTCTGGATGTGGGGGACAATCAGTCAATACAACGGACTCCGCAGTCAGAATTACTCACCTCCCTTCAGGACTTGTTGTAACAAACCAAGATCAAAAATCGCAACACAAAAATAAAGAAAAAGCGATGAAAGTGCTTAAGGCAAGACTCTATGATTTAGAGATGCAAGAGCAACAGTCAGAAAATGCGGCTGAACGTGCTGCCCAAGTAGGCACAGGGGATAGAAGTGGACGCATTAGAACCTATAACTACCCACAAAACCGTATGAGCGACCATAGAATCAACCTCACACTCTATCGCCTCAATGAGATTATGAGTGGTGGACTTTTAGATGAAGTGATTGAACCACTTATCGCCGATAATCAAGCAAAAATAGTAGAAGCAGCTGGGCTTTAAGCCTGAGCTTCCCACTCTGTATTAAAGGTATTTACCACCTCTCCCATAAAAGTAATTGTTCTCTCATTCACTCCTAGGTAGAGTGTCTCACCACTTGTGGGATAGACTTCTATATGTTCACTCACTCTCTTCTCTTGGAATGCTCTATAAAAACAAGCAGCCATCCCTGTACCACAAGCGAGTGTCTCATCTTCAACACCGCGTTCATAAGTACGTACTCGAAGGTTCTCACCAACTAACGCCATGTTATTCACGTTAGCGTTATACTTATAACGCAACTCTCGTGCCTCTTCAACACTAAACTCTTCGATATTATCAGTAAATCTTACTAAGTGTGGCACACCCGTGTTAATGAGCCACCATGACTTTCCATTGTACTCTATGCTTGTGTCTATAATCTCTGGAGGAGTAAGCTCACTTAACACCATAGCACTTTTTTTATCTCCCTCTTCAACTCTTGCATTTATAACCCCTGCCCCTGTTAAAAACTGCATCTCTTGAGGTGCAAGCTTATGTGTGTATGCATAGTGTGCACATGCACGACTCCCATTCCCACACATATCTGCATGACTTCCATCAGCATTATAAAACTGCCACTCAAAGTCATACTGTTCATGCGGTACAACAACAATCAAACCATCCGCCCCTATGCCATTGTGACGGTGACAGAGTGTTTTTGCAAGTTCTGTTCTATCTTCTTTTCTATCAGAAGTAAAAAGAACAAAATCATTCCCATTTGCACTGTATTTTGCTACTTTCATAGGTATTTCTCCTTAATTTTTTCAACAAATCGCTCACACTCATCCTGTAAATGTTTCAAATCTTTTGAATTGTCAATCACCCAAGTGGCACGGGCACGTTTCTCTTCTATAGGTAACTGTGTTGCTATTCTTTTTAAAGACTCCTCTTTGGAGTAGCCATTGCGTTTCATAAAACGTTCAAGTTGCACTTGAGAAGGTGTAAAAACTACTACACTCTCTTTAATATCGTAATTGTTATTTTCAAAAAAGAGTGGGATATCTATAAGATAAGGGAATTTCAGTCTATCTTGTTTTTCGCTGCGTTTTTCAATCTCAGCTTTTATCTTTGGATGCAAATATGCTTCTAAAGTTTTTTTTGCCTCTGCATTAGAAAAAATAAGTTCTCCTAACTTGGCACGATTGACTTTTGAAAACTTTAAAAACTCTTTGCCAAAAGTATCTTCAACCCAAGCCACCGAAGCATCCAAAATTTCATGAGAAATTGTATCGGCATCTATGACTCGCATACCATTGAGCAATAAAAGTGAAGCTACTGTACTTTTTCCAGTAGCAATACTCCCTGTCAATGCAATAGCATACTCATAGGCCATTAGTTTTTAATAACACCTAAATAGGCCTTACGTACATTGTTTCCCATAGCAAATGCAGCAGGGTGTACATCACAGTTATAGTACTCCAAATCATCCAGCATATCTGCACGGTGTAAAATAATATCAGCCGTTGGGTGATACTCTTTTGATGCGAGAAGTGCAGTTTGCCCATTGCCTATAGCAAAGGGCATAATGATTTTTGTATATTTTGCTAAAACTTCCATCATTTTTGTATTGGCATCAATATCATCAAGTGGAGCATGGGTGCTCACAAGGAGTCCATCTTCTTTTAAAATGCGATTATAATGGGCTAATACTGCAGCATCTGACTCCATTTCAGAAATCACAACATCATAAGCGGCATCTTTCAACTCACGAAGTGCATTCATATTTGCCGAAATAACATCACAAGAGACACTCTCATGCTTTTGCACTTGTGCTATAAGTCCTGCAGCATCATCGCTGACAATCAGAATATTTTCAGGGTTTTTGTTTGTACATAATGGTGTATGCACCATCATCTCATTATAGATAAAATCTTTCATAATTAATCTTTCCTTTTATTAGCGCGATTCTATCCACTTTTGGATTAATTTTACTTAATGTAGCTATAATTACACAATATTTATAAAAACTTAAAGGTAAAAAGATGGATGTAAACAAAATTAGAAAAATATGTAGACCTATAAGAATTGTTGTAGGACTCGTCCTGATTGCAGTAGGATTCTTTACAGGAATTGCATGGTTTTATTTAGGTGTAGTTCCTCTTATAGCTGGTCTTACAAATTTTTGTCCATTATGTATTATTACAAAAAAATGCGACCTCCCTCAAAATAATCTGCCGGAGCTGTAAAATGAGTCAAATATCATATAAAGATGCTGGTGTAGATATAGATGCAGGAAATAGTTTTGTAGAAAACATTAAACCCCTTGTCAAAGCAACAAAAATTCCTGGTGTTATGGGTGGCATAGGCTCTTTTGCGGGTGCGTTTGAACTTCCAACTGGTTTTAAAGAGCCTGTTATGCTTGCAGCAACAGATGGAGTAGGCACAAAACTCAAACTCGCAATAGACAGCGGAATTCACCATACGGTTGGTATTGACTTGGTTGCAATGTGTGTCAATGACCTGCTTTGTAATTTTGGAACACCCTCTTTTTTCTTAGATTATTATGCTACTGGAAAGTTAGATGTAATCAATGCTACAAATGTTGTCGCAGGCATTGCAGAAGGGTGTAAACGCAGTGAATGTGCACTTATCGGTGGCGAGACTGCTGAGATGCCAGGAATGTACTCTGAAGATGATTATGATCTCGCTGGTTTTGCCGTAGGTGTTGCAGAAAAATCAGAAATGGATAGAGTGAGTCTTGTTCGTGCTGGGCATAAACTTATAGCACTCCCAAGTTCAGGTTTACACTCTAATGGTTTTTCCCTTGCAAGAAAAGTACTGTTTGAGAAAATGGGGATGAAATTTGAAGATGATTTCAATGGGAAACCACTCATTGAAACTCTTTTGGAGCCAACAACAATCTATGTTAAGACTTTTAAGGCACTTAAAAACGAGATTGTAGCGATGGCACATATTACAGGTGGAGGCATTGTTGAAAACCTTCCTCGAGTACTTCCTGAGAACTTAATGGCTGAAGTGCAAAAAGATGCTATTAAAGTACTTCCTATTTTTGAATTGATGGCTGAACATGTAGAAAGAGATGAGATGTTTAGAGCATTTAATATGGGTGTTGGAATGGTACTTGTAGTTGAAGAAAAAGATGTTGCAACCGTGCTTTCACAAACTGATGGTTATATAATTGGTGAAATTAAAGAAGGAAAACGCGGAGTAAAAATGGTATAAAAACAAGTGCTGCATTGCGATGT
>Ga0256829_1003191_pt1 | contig 11547 bp, 9 predicted proteins | sample 131447metaG_FD_185979 | JGI IMG/M metagenome (GOLD analysis project Ga0256829, IMG submission 185979) | Hydrothermal vent microbial communities from Lau Basin, Pacific Ocean - 131-447 | ecosystem: Environmental > Aquatic > Marine > Hydrothermal vents | place: Pacific Ocean: Lau Basin | collected... | reverse complement strand
TGAACTCCAAAATCGTATCGTTTTTCATGTGGCATATCCTTTTCTCTCTGAGAATCGCGGCGCGTCAACACCGCCATGATATGCCACCCAATCACCCCATCACCAACTTTCGGGCATTGCTCGCGCGGCTTGCGTGTGACCTTCTATCCGTTTCTGCTGATGGATATTCCCACCGGGAACACGCTGCCCAATCCCTATTCCGGCAATGCTGCTACCATCGGGCAAGATGCATACCCCTGGCGCGGACGGATGACCTGTTCGCCGGCAGCGGGATATCTCGGCACGGTCGATAAAACCGCCAGTGCGGCAACGCAGGTTTCGGCGTTTTTCGGAACAGCGGGGCCGTCCGACTTCTCTGTGGCCGGCGAAACGGTCAGCTGGACCGGTGGCCTTGATTGGGGCTATCGCCGCTTTATCCTCCATTACGCCCATCTCTGTGCTGCCTCAGGTGGGGTCGACGCCTTCCTGCTCGGCTCCGAACTCGTCGGGCTAACCACGATCCGCGATGGCGCCACCAGCTATCCCGCTGTCGCCGACCTCAAGGCGCTGGCCGCTGATGTCGCCAATCTCGTCACCGTCTCGACGGGAATTGCCAATCTGCCGGTGGATTTTTCAAACCTGCATCTGGTGGCGTGGCCCGGAGATGATCCAAACGGAGTTTTGAATGCGCCGGCGCTCCTATGGGAAGGCTGGCAAAGCCCGCTGCCAACAGTCACTGCGGGCACGATCGACACAGGGCCGGTTTCGGGCCGCACGATCTATCATTGTATTGATGCAATCGCGGCCGGAATGATGGCAGCCGACATCGATGCCGGTGGCGTCACGCTCACGGTTTCCGCAGATCAAAGCTGGCAATGGGGCGGGGCCCGCCTGCGCATTCGCGCCTTTGGCTTGCCTGATCTGAATGGGGCCCCGGATACGAGCTTTCCGCACCCGTTCTCTCCGTCCATTCTCGATGCTCAATCGGACACAAGTTCGACGGTCGTCAACAACACGACGGGCGGCACCGGCACTTTGCCAACTGGCACCCGCTGGATACAGTTTCAGATCATCATCACCGACGGCATTCTCGCCTCGAACTTCAGCTTCCGCCTGACTTCGGCCAATGCCGCCGTCACCTCGGGGCGTGTCGGCTATGCCGCCGACTGGAGCGAGTATTTCGGCCACCATCCGAACGATGGCTCGGGTGATGTGCTGTTTCATCTCGATCCCCTCTGGGCATCAACCGATGTACATTTCGTCGGCATCGATAATTACCTCCCCGTAAGCGACTGGCGCGACGGCACCACGCATCTCGATGCCCAAGCGGGCTGGTCCGGTATTCATGATCTCGGATATCTCAAGGCCAATATTGAAGGCGGCGAGAAATTCGACTGGTTCTATGCCTCTGATGCAGACCGCGCTGCACAAATCCGCACCCCCATTACCGACGGAACCTACAACAAGCCCTGGGTGTTCCGCCCCAAAGACATCCGGTCGTGGTGGTCAAACGCGCATTATGACCGCCCGGGCGGCGTAGAAAGCGCAACACCCACCGCCTGGGTGCCGCAAAGCAAACCGATCTGGTTTACCGAACTTGGCTGCCCGGCCGTCGATCGCGGCACAAACCAGCCAAATGTGTTTTACGATCCGAAGTCGGCTGAAAGTGCGGTGCCGTATTTTTCGCGCGGCTGGCAGGATGAAGCGATCCAGCGCCAATACTTGCGCGCTATGCTCGGCTATTGGGATGAAAGCGCCAACAATCCGAGCGGCACGGGCTATTCGGGCACGATGATCGACATGGCCGAGGCTGCGGTCTGGACATGGGATGCGCGGCCCTATCCCGATTTTCCCGCCCGCGCCGATATCTGGGCTGACGCGCCGAACTGGCGGCTAGGTCATTGGTTGAACGGAAGATTGGGCGCTGTCGGGCTGGCGGCGCTGGTGCGCGAGTTGTGTGGCCGTGCGGGGCTTGATGCCAGCCTGATCGACACAAGTGATCTTTCCGACATTGTCGCCGGATTTACCATCACCGCGCTCGAAAGCCCGCGGGCCTCCCTTGTAACGGTCGCGCGACATTTCGGCTTTGATGCGGTGGAAAGCGGCGGCATCATTCGCTTTGTCACCCGTGGGCAGGCGGCGGTCACCACAATCGCGCCGGATGACATGGTGGCAAAAGGCGCAGGCGAGGTCATGGAACTGACCCGGGGTCAGGAGACCGAACTCCCCCAGGCCCTCAAATGGCAAGTGGTGCGCGCCGATGCAGAATATGATCCCGCCACGGTGGAGGCGCGGCGTGTCACGGTTGAGGCCGCCCGCGTGGCCTCGGAGAGTTTTCCTCTGGCGACCGCGATTGAGGAAGCCGACCGCCGTGTCCGCCGCGCGCTCATGGAGGCGTGGGTCGGGCGCGAGACGTTGGCCGCGCATCTGCCCCCCTCGCAGCTGGCGCTTGATCCTAGTGATGTCGTAAGTCTCGGTAACGATGGGCGGTTGGTGAATTATCGCATCACCCATATCGGCGATGCCCTTGCACGCAGCATCGAGGCCGTGCGCACCGATGCTGCCATCTACGATCTGCCACCGGGGCAATACCGCTCTGTCAGCCTGCCAAGAGCCAGTGTTTATGGCCCGCCCAACGTGGCGCTGATGGACTTGCCGCAGTTGCAGGACACTGTGCCAGCCCACCAACCCCTTGCGGCTGTTTATGCCAACCCGTGGTATGGCACGGCGGCTGTGTGGCGCAGTGCGACGACCTCCGGCTTCGCGCTTCTCGATCCCATCCCGCAGGCGGCGCATATGGGGGTGTTGGCGGCAGACCTTCCCGCCGGCCCGACGGCGCGCTTTGATCTTGGCAATGAAGTTCTGGTCGATCTGACCTCGGGCACGCTGACGTCCGTCACCGATCTGGAGCTGTTCGCCGGGGCCAATACGCTGGCCCTTGAAAGCGCGCCCGGCGTTTGGGAGGTTCTGCAGTTTGGGAACGCGACGCTGGTTTCTGCCGGCCGCTACAGCCTGACGCGACTTCTGCGCGGGCAGCGAGGCACCGGGGATGCGATCGGTATGCCTGCCTTGAAGGGGGCAAACGTCGTGCTGCTGGATACCGCCCTGCAACCGCTTTCGATGTCACTCGGGGATCTCGGCATTGCCTGGAACCTGCGCGTGGGGCCTGCCTCTGCCGTGCCCTCGGATGCCATCATGCAGGCCAGCACCTTCACGCCGAACGGACGCGGGCTCCGGCCGTTCGCTCCGGCACAGGTGCGGATGCGCAGGCTTGCAAATGGCGATCTCGCTCTGCGCTGGCTCCGGCGCGATCGGGCCTTGGCGGCGGACAGCTGGGTGTTGGCGCAGGTGCCGATGTCGGAGACGGTTGAGAACTATGATCTGGAGATTTTGTCAGGAGCGACTGTCGTGCGCACCGTATCAGGCCTGACTGCTCCCACCTTCTCCTACACCGCCACGATGCAAAGCACCGATTTCGGCGGTTCGGTCATCAGTCTGACGATCCGCCTCTATCAGAGTGGCGCGCTTGGGCGTGGCATACCCCTTTCAACAACCCTCACAATATCGGAAAGCCTATGACCACTCCCAACCTCGCGCTTCCCTATCTTGCTGCCGCGCAGGCGCAAAAGCATGTCACCGTCAACGAGGCGCTCGATCACCTCGACGGGATTGTGCAGCTTTCGGTGATCTCGTCCACGTTAACCGCGCCACCGGCAACGCCGAGCGAGGGTGATCGCTATATTGTTGCCGCGGGGGCCACCGGCGCCTGGACCGGTTGGGACGGATCGGTTGCGCAGTTTTCCGGCGGCGCGTGGTTGCGGCTCACCCCTCAGACCGGCTGGTTAGCCTGGGATCAGGGTGCAGGCGGGATTGTCACCTATGACGGTGTTAACGGCTGGGCCGCCTTGCCAACCGGCGGTGGTTCCGGTTCCGGCGGTGGGTTGGTCATGCTTCCCGTGATCAACGGCGATTTTGAAACCGGCGATGCGACCGGCTGGACGGTCACGCTCGGGTCCGCCGCGGTGTCTGACTGGGCCGCGATTTCTTACGCGGCAGCGGGCACCAGCTCCGCCCGTAACGGGACTTATATATTTTCCGGGGGCGAGGGCACATCGGCGCAGGCGCGCGTTACCGCCCATCAGGATATCGACATCAGCGGTGATACGTCCGGGCTTTACTGGCTGAGCGCGGATCTGATGAAGAACTATCAGGATCAGGACAAGCCGAGCGTCACCTTTGACATTCTGGATGCGGGTGGTGCGGTTCTGGCCTCAACCTCCGTCACCAAAACAGATGGCCTTGTCGGCATCACGCCGGTGATCCTGAGCCTCGCGCGCCCGGGCGGGGCGGCAAGTGCGCGCATCACGCTCGATATCACCCGTGGCACGGGCAACAATAACAACGCCGCCATAGATAACGTGAAACTGTTGGGATCGGGCGCCGGGGGAACCGTAACACCGCTGCCCGACGTAACGCTGGCGCAAGCGCCAAGCGGGGCGGCAATCGGGGCGCATGTGGTTGAGGAGCTGTTGTCGGGTCTGACTGGCGCTTCTGTGACTTCGACCGTCTCTATTCCGGATCGTGCAATCGTGCTGGCTGTTTCGACCCGCACCGTCACCGCGATCACCGGCGCCACGTCCTATGATTGCGGCATTGCCGGGACCCCCAACAAGTTTGGTGGCAGCCTCGGGATTGCCGCAGGCAGCAGCAATGTCGGCGTTATCGGCCCGCAGGCGTTTTATGCGGCGACACCGATCATGCTGACCGCCAATGGGGGCAGTTTCACCGGCGGCGCTGTGCGCATTGCCATCCAGTACCTGCTGCCGAGCGCGCCCAGCGCCTGACCCCAAAACAGAAAGGAAATCCCATGACCCCGCCCAAAATGGATGCGGGCTTTGTGCGCATGCCGGAAGACGAGTTCGAGGCCATGCTGGCCCGGGCCGCCGAGAAAGGTGCGCGCAAAGCGCTTGCCGATGTTGGCTTGGAGGGCCCCGAGGCTGCGATTGATATCCACGATCTGCGCACGCTGCTTGCGTCCTTGCGCATGGCGCGGCGCACCGCCTGGCAGACCGTCATTCGCCTGATGACCACGGGTCTGCTGCTTGCCCTCATTGCAGGCGTTGCCCTCAAACTGAAACTCTTTGGAATAGGAAACTGAGATGGGTTTGAACGTGACCGACATCGCCGGTGAAATCATCAACCGCGAGGGCGGGTTTGTGAATGACCCCAATGATCCCGGCGGGGCGACAAAATACGGCGTCACCATCGGCACGATGCGCGCGCTCGGCCTTGATAAAACCGGCGACGGGCAGATCACGGTTGAGGATGTGCGCGCCCTGACCAAGGCAGATGCCATGCGGATATTCAAGGAGCGGTATTACCACGCGCCGCGTATTGATCTGCTGCCGGAGCCCCTCCAGCCCTCGGTGTTCGACATGCAGGTGAATGCCGGCAGCAATGCTGTGCGCATCCTGCAGCGTCTGCTCGGGGAGTTCGGGGAAGCGGTGGTTGCAGACGGGTTGATCGGGGCCAAGACCGCCGAGGCTGCGAAACGTGCCCATGAAAAGGCCGGGGCCTATCTCGTCGATGCTTATGCCATTGCCCGGCGCAATTACTATTTTCGTCTTGCCGATCGCAAACCCGCTCTGCGCAAGTTTGCCCGTACCCGCGCCGGCACCAAGGGTGGGTGGATCAGGCGGGCCGAAGAGTTCATGCACCCGAAGTACCGTATGACGGATGCCGAGTTTGCGGAAAGGGTAAAATCATGGGGTTGATCGAGGGACTGTTCGGCTGGCTGTTTGGCGGCGGAATGCGCGATGTGCAAAAGACCGTCGAGGTGTTCCGCCCGAATGCCGAGGCCGAGGCGCAAAGGACGGCGGGGTTTCAGGCGGCGTCTCTCAACGAATTCGGTGCCGAGTTTAGCCCCAATCGTGGCCTCTTTGACCGCATCATCGACGGCCTCAATCGCCTGCCACGCCCCGCCATGGCGCTTGGCGTCCTGTTTCTCATCGGCTCCGCTATGGTCAACCCCGTCTGGTTTGCGTCGCGCATGCAGGGTCTAGCCCTCGTCCCGGACCCGCTCTGGTGGCTCCTCGGGGCTATCGTCAGTTTTTATTTTGGCGCGCGGTATCAGGTGAAGGCTCAAGGGTTTCAGGGGGCGTTGGCGGCAACGCTGGCGCGCACGCCGCAAGTCGTGCGGAATATTGAGGCGTTGCGAGACCTGCGCGCGGACAGTCCGGGGGTGGCGGATGTGGGGGCTGAGGCAACGGTATCATTACGAATTCTGACCGCGAGTAAGAACCAGGCGGTCGCGGATTATAAAAGAAATACTGAGCGATGAGATGACACTGATACCAGGTATTCACGGCGCCCAACACAAACGCCGCAGCGCGGACTCTGTAAACTTTTGGAATGGGCGAGCCAATCGAAGCGAACGGCCCTTAGTCGCCGTCCACCAGTCCATCTGATGCCGCAGCGCAGCTTTCGCATTGCTGCCATTCGTGCACGCCGCAGCATTTTATCGGCTCCCTCGGCCGCGATTGCTCAATTTGAAGCTGGCATTCAGCCCAATAAGATCAAAATGGCACCAAAAGGATACGTATGGAGGAAATAGGTGATGATTTTGTGAAATCGGCTCTCTTTTTGAGATATCGGGTGACATTCCGCCATTTTGGACTATGTTTCATTTTCAATAGGAAAAGTGAACTTTGATGGCGAGAAGTGACCTGATAATCGATTTGGTGAAAGCCGGAATATCTGGCGATCAGGGATCAGTCCGTGTGACGGCAGAAGCCATCGCAGCCGATGAACGGCAAAAAAAACATACTGGCGTTGCCGAGCGCATCTCCAAAGCACTGATATCAAAACCCAAACATGGCGTTAACGGCAAATCCGCACAACCAGCGATGCGCCTCAAGGATGGCTCAGGAGGGATTCTACGGCGAGAGCCAGATCGTTCCATGGACACCCTTTTTCTTGAGAAGCAAACGCGTGTTGCATGCAATGAACTCATTGAAGAGCAACAACGCGCTGACGTCCTGCGTGCGCATGGCTTGGAACCGCGTCACCGGTTGATGCTGGTGGGCCCCCCCGGCAATGGCAAGACGTCTCTTGCTGAGAGCATAGCCTATGAATTGGCTCTTCCGCTATTTGTCGTGCGTTATGATGCCATTATCACGAGTTATTTGGGCGACACGGCCACGCGTCTTCGCCGATTGTTTGATTTTGTAAAGACAGAGCCTTGTGTCCTATTTTTCGACGAGTTTGACGCAATTGGCAAGGAACGTGGGGATGTGCATGAGACCGGTGAGATTAAGCGGGTAGTCACAACGTTGCTCTTACAGCTAGACGATCTCCCTTCATACTGTGTTTTGGTCGGAGCGACGAACCATCCAGAGTTGCTTGATAGAGCGACTTGGCGACGATTTGAGATAAGACTTGAATTGGGCAAACCGAGCGACGAGCAGATGACAGAGTTTTTTGCCCAACAGATGAAAGAATTTAACGACAATTTCGGGTTTACGGCGAAACGATTGAGAACAGCCATCGGCCCGAAGAACTTTTCAGAAGCAGAAGGCTTTTTTATGGATATTCACCGCAGGCGCGCGTTAGCGCAGGGTACGATAAGCTTCCGTACACTGGTCAAAGATCGCGTCAACGCTTGGGCTTCGCAGCATGGAAGAATAACAATAGATGACAGATCGACCGATCCTTCGGCTGCTTGAACCGACAGCTACAGATAGACTCAAAGGCAGACAGGACAAACGCCGTCGACCCAAAGGTATAGGACGGCAAGGTCAAGGCGCGCGGATCGGCAACAAGTTTCGCCGTCTTGATGAAGCCTTTCGTGGCGAAAACCCCGATATTTTGCTCAGGCAAGATCCTGGCGGGATCGCCCCAGAGCGGGCGCTGGTCTTTGAGACCATACTCCCTATCCAAAATTTTCAGAAGGCAGCGGCAAATATTGGCTTTGAACTTCTGATCGAAGATCGGTTGGAAGATGATTACGAAATTCCGGAGGTCTTGGCGGATGAGAACGTTGAGAACGCATCCCCTACCCTTTATGCTACCATGCCTACGACAGAAGATCTGCGTCGACTGCTGCAGCTTTGGAAGGCTTATCAGAACGCAGAAGACCCACCACGCGGCTTGGCCCCTTGGTGGAATTTGTTCGGAATGCTCTCAAGTCTTCGATTGTGGGGTCCGCAGGACCGCCTGACCCGGCAGGCGCAGGCCGAATTCTTGCAACGATTGTCCTATGACGACGACGAACTCATTCGCCTTGAACTAGAAATCTGGCCAACGGCAAATGCAGATCAACGCGCAAGATGGCAGGCCGATACCCGTGCTCGCGTCGAAGCCCTGGGCGGCCGTTTGATTTCGCGCAGCTCTATTGATCAAGACGGCTTTATCTATGAGGCGGTCTTGGTTGAAATGTCTTGCGGTTTGGTTCGGGAGATGTTGGCCAACCCGTCTGCGCCAAATGGACTAGCGATGATTGAGGGGCTCCAGTTTGTCCTACCTCATACGATTGGCCAGTCACTGCCGGACTTAACAAATGATGCTCCCGCCTCTGAAGTTGGTCAATTTGCGCCGTTTGACGCCGGTGCGCCCATTAGAGCTATCCTTCTGGACGGGACGCCTATTGCGGGGCATCCAGCGCTTGATGGCGGCGTTTTCATTGAAGACGTTCATGACCTGGTCAGGTTCTCACAAGTTCAGCATCGCAGACACGCAACATCCATGGCATCGCTTATTCTGCGCGGTGATTTAGGGGCCGACCGCGCGCCAATACGTGATGCGCGTCTCCTCTCCATACCTATCCTCGTCGACAGTGATCAGGGGGCGACATCCCCAAATGACCGTCTATTTGTTGATCTCGTTCACATCGCGTTGGCTCGCGCGTACCTCGGCGACAATCCATTGGCGCCGGAGGCCTTCGTTGTGAACTTCTCGATTGGTGTCAAGGGCGGCCAATTCGCCGGACGGATCAGTTCGCTTGCGCGGTTGCTTGACTGGTGGGCTGACCAGCAAGGTATCCTTTTCATGGTATCTGCAGGAAACGTGCCTGATGACCTAGTCATTCCTAACATGACATCGATGGCATTTGAAGACGGTTCGATGAATGAACGCCAGAGGCAAGCAGGTGAGGCCAATCGCAATGCTCGGCACTCCCGAACATTGATGGCCCCTGCTGAGGCCATGAATGCGCTCACCGTTGGTGCGATGTCGCGCGATCTCGCTGCGCCTGCGGGCCCGCAACCGGCTGGATATGTTAGCATAAGTGATGACGATACTTCGCCAGCAATCTCGTCCGCTATTGGCCTTGGTGCCTTCAAATCGATCAAGCCCGATTTTATCAACACTGCAGGTGAGCACGAAATTAGAATGCAACCATCCGGGTCCGATCTGCGCTTAAAAGCTGTTGATCGCACCCAACGAACGGGGCTCCTCGTGGCAACGGTTCAAAGAGGGGTACCTTCTACATATCGCACCCGCGGAACGAGTTGCGCCAACGCGTTAACAACCAGGGCGCAGCTGACCGCAGCAGCTGCGCTGACAGATGAAGATGGACCATACGATGGCTTGGCCTTGAACAGGCGCGATCTGGCACTGATGACAAAGGCCTTGAGCGTGAATGCGTCACGTTGGCCGGAAAGTGCACACCAGTTCTACCAGACAGAATTGACGCGTCTGGATGGAAATTACAATCAGGCTAAAGAAGAGGTGTGCAGATACTATGGGCATGGCGCTCTAAACGATGAGCTTATGACTGAGGCCCCCGATCTTGGCGCAACATTGATTGGTGTGGCTACAATTCGGAAGGACAAGGCGGCGATATTCAATGTCCCCTTGCCTTTGTCCCTCTCAGGTGAGCGCATCGCGCGCACCATGCGCGTGACTGTTGCGTGGTTTTCGCCAGTTTTGACAACGCGCGCTCGATACCGACTGGCGTTACTTGAGGCTGTGCCACATAGCCGCGATCTACTAGGTGATTTGATCGTGGATGACGGGTGGGGTCTCGATATGAAACCGCATGAACTTGACGCAAATATCATCAAGCGCGGCACAGTGTGGTCGAGACGTTTGATCCAGAACGGCGCTGTCGTGCCTGGATATGGGGATGAAAAAGTCCTCCCGATCCGGGTACAATGCCGCGATGGTTCAGGCGGCGGCTTGAGCCAAGACGACGACATTCGTTTTGCCGTTGCCGTATCGCTCGAACTGGAAGCAGAGACACTGTTCGACATACATCAAGAAATTCAGGATCAACTTCGCCTCAGAGCTCAAGCCGGCCTGTGAATAGCTAAAGAACTGAGGTGTTCACGGTAACATGCAGTGGATTTAACAGAGAATAGGAAAACGCTTCCTGCCAGTCTGTTGGGACGACATGAATGTCTACTTACTACCTTTCGAACAAATTACTTCGCACCCGCAGCAAACGACCGCTCCCCGCACTTTGTGTCAAATACTGCTCTGCCAGCCGAGGTTGTGGAAGGACTCAAAACCGTCATTCCCGGCGTCGACCCTTATGTTCAGCTACAGGTTGAGTGTTTGGATTACTGAACCAAAACTGGCCGCAACATTCCGTCAGTATCAAGGTTCAGGGCGCTGCGCCAAAGAGGTGTTTTGAACACGTGATGCAGGTGCTTTCCTTCGCGCTCTTCGGCGGTCTCGACAAGCAATCCTGCCCATTCAAGCGGGCGCAACACGCAGGAAGAGAACACGGCCATTTCTCGCCATCCGGCGTTATCCCAGTCATCGTCTTCCCCGTAAAATGCCTTGTAAAGTTCTCGCTCAGTTGTGCCGTGGTCGGCCTCGACATTGATCACGTTCATCCAGATATCCCATTTTCCGATGGGGCGTTCTTCGAAACGAGCATAAGACGCGTGATCAATCTTGAGAACGAAGAAGGAGATGAGCTCGGCGAACAGCAACGCCGGAGCCCGCGCAAGTTCTGTGCCGTGCTTGGTCAGCCTGAATTCGCCCTTGAAGTGCCGCCCCAGTCGCAAGGTAATCAGCAAGTAATGCAGCACTTCGAGCGGCGGAAACTCGTATTCATTGATGACCTTGTTGTAGCGGAACATTTCTTCCGCACTTTTCCCAGGCCAGTCGAAATGTTTAACCGCCCAATGAACAAAAACACGCTTGAACGCCTTCGTCTTGGTCAAACCGATTGCTCCATGCTCCTGCGCATACTGAAGGGTTAACAGTGCCGCGCGAAGCAACGGCGAATGCGCAAGGTCGGGATGGTCATCGGACAGGATGCGAAACTCGATCATATTGTGGATTTTGCCACAAGGTTTTTGCCATGGCCAGAAGCAAAAAAGCGCCCGAATGCTGGGCGACTTGCAAAACGTTGACTCAGCGTTGACTCGTTTCTGCACACCTAATTCCCCAGTGTTTTACTCGGGTTGTAAGCATTTGTTTTATTTGATGTATTTGGTTGCGGGGGTAGGATTTGAACCTACGACCTTCAGGTTATGAGCCTGACGGTCAAAGTGTTGAGGCGAGAATTTATTGCGATATTACAAAGCCTTGCGTTCCAACTGCCGAAGCCAGAAATAT
>Ga0256829_1003190_pt1 | contig 11554 bp, 11 predicted proteins | sample 131447metaG_FD_185979 | JGI IMG/M metagenome (GOLD analysis project Ga0256829, IMG submission 185979) | Hydrothermal vent microbial communities from Lau Basin, Pacific Ocean - 131-447 | ecosystem: Environmental > Aquatic > Marine > Hydrothermal vents | place: Pacific Ocean: Lau Basin | collected... | reverse complement strand
TGAGACTATCAACGAACAAGGCTGATCATGTCCCATCATAAAAAACGAGACCTCATCCACTACAAACAGCTCTTTGTGCTTCTTTTTGGAGTCTCACTTTGGTTTGTTCCGGCACCTGAAGGTTTAACACCACAGGCTTGGCATCTTTTTGCCATTTTTATCTCCATCATTTTAGCTGTTATCATTGAAGCCACATCCATTTTCACCGCTTCCATCATTGGTCTCGGCTTTGTTATACTCACCCATACACTTACAGCCAAACAGGCATACAGCGGGTTTTCGCAAGGTTTTATTCTCCTTATTATCATCGCTTTTTTGATTGCTCGCGGAGTAATTAAATCAGGACTTGGAAAACGCATTGCCCTGCTTATCATCAAAAAATTTGGAAAATCCTCTTTGGGGCTTGGCTATTCCATTGTTGCAGCAGATATGTTCATAGCCCCTGCTTTTCCAAGTAACACAGCCCGTTCTGGTGTACTCTACCCAATAGTGCAAGCGCTCTCTGCGGACAGTGGTTCAAAGGTCAATGACGGTACACGTAAAAAGCTTGGAGCCTACCTCATGATGACCTCAATGGCAGGCCTTACCATCTCCTCAGCCATGTGGCTGACTGCAATGGCAGCCAATCCAGCCGGTGCAAAGATGGCAAAAGAGTTTGGTATCGAGATCAGTTACGGCTCTTGGGCACTTGCCTCTTTTGCTCCTTCTCTTGTCGCGTTTATCGTTATTCCTTGGCTACTTTTTAAGATATTTCCACCGGAGTTAAAAGAGACTCCTGATGCACCGATTATGGCGCAAGAGCAGTTAGAGCATATGGGAGCAGTCCACAAAAATGAGTATATCATGGGATTTACTTTCATCGCTATGATAACGCTTTGGATATTTTCAGCACAACTTGGCATCGACAAAACTGCTGTCGCCTTTTTAGGCCTTGGCGTTTTAATGCTCACAAACATCTTTACCCTCGATGACTTAGCCCATGAAGGGCGTGCCCTTGGTACTCTCATCTGGTTTGGGACACTCTATGCCATGAGTAGTTATCTCAATGAATTTGGCTTTATGTCATGGCTTGGGGCGCACATTTCCAATGTCATAATGGGGCAGAGTTGGCCGATTGTTTATGTCGGGCTTATCCTTGCCTATGTTTTCATTCACTACTTCTTTGTTTCACAAACTGCACAGATGCTTGCACTCTTTTCTGTCTTTTTAGGTGTTGGTATTAGTGCCGGAGTACCTGCTGAAATGCTTGCTTTGATGCTGCTTTTTGCAACGAACTTCAACGCGATGATCACGCCGCAAGGCTCAAGTGCCAATGTGATTTACCTGAGTTCCGGATATATTGAGAGTAGAGAGGTTTATAAATATGGAGGAGCAGTAACGCTTGCCAACACCCTCATCTATCTTGGTGTCGGCACTGCGTGGATAATGCTTATTTTCTAGCTTCTTGTAAAGAATCTGCAATCAAGAATGCAAGCTCTAAAGATTGGTCAGCATTGAGACGTGGATCACAGTGTGTATGGTAACGAGAGCTGAGATCCTCTTCAGTTACCGTGAAACTTCCACCGATACACTCTGTAACATTTTTCCCTGTCATTTCCAAGTGAACACCACCGCCAAATGTACCTTCGGCTTTGTGTACTTGGAAGAACTGTTTCATCTCTGTAAGGATGTCATCAACAGGACGTGTTTTGTAGTTATTCGATGATTTGATGGTATTACCATGCATCGGGTCACATGACCAGACAACATTTAACCCTTCACGCTCAATAGCACGAATAAGCTGCGGCATATTCTCGCCTACTTTGTTTGCACCCATTCTTACAATAATGTTCAGACGTCCCGCTTCATTATCAGGATTGACTGCTGTTGCAAGACGGACAAGATCTTCAGGGTCCATAGAAGGCCCTGCTTTGATACCGATAGGGTTTTTAATACCACGCATATACTCAACATGTGCACCGTCAAGTTGACGTGTTCTGTCCCCTATCCAAACCATATGTGCCGCTACATTGTACCAATCACCGGTAATGGAGTCTTGTCTTGTAAAGGCCTCTTCATACGGAAGTAAAAGCGCTTCATGAGAAGTATAGAAATCTGTCTCACGCAAGGTTCTGTATGTTTTAGATGTCACACCACATGCTTCCATGAACTGTAGTGATTTTTCTATATCTTCTGCCAAAGCTTCATACTTTTCACCCACTTCACTTTTATGTGCGAAATCAAGGTTCCATTTGCTGACCTGATGTAAGTCCGCTAAACCACCCGATGCAAAGGCACGCAAAAGGTTTTGTGTAGCCGTCGCTTGGTTATACGCTTTTATCATACGCTCTGGATCCGGCACACGTGCCTTTTCATTGAACTCGATTCCATTGATGATATCTCCACGGTAAGAGTCTAACGTGATATCACCCTGTGTTTCTGTATCTGAAGAGCGTGGTTTTGCGAACTGACCGCCAAGACGTCCAACTTTTACAACAGGAAGTCCACCGGCATAGGTCATAACAACTGCCATCTGCATAAGCGCTTTGAAAGTATCGCGGATATTGTCTGCGTGAAACTCAGAAAAACTCTCGGCACAATCTCCACCTTGGAGTAAAAATGCTTTGCCCTGTGCGACATTTGCAAGCTGCTCTTTAAGTGAGCGTGCTTCTCCTGCAAAAACAAGTGGCGGGTAGTGTTTTAATTCATTTAAAACACTATCAAGCTTCGCTTTATCCGGGTAAGTTGGTTGTTGTAATATTGGTTTTTCTCTCCAGCTAGATGGACTCCAAGTACTCATTATATAAACCTTATCTATAAATAATTTTTGCAATTTTATCCAAATATAGATAAAATAGCTATGATAAAAGCTATTTTTATGATTAAATAAGTATAATCACGTATCTAAAATAACCGTTTCATTGGGAGAATGTATGCAAAAAGATGACCTAAAATCTTTAGTTACACAAATGTACAAAGAACTGCTTGATAGTATCGACTCCCAAGAGACACCAAGTAAAGAACAAGTCATCGATTATCTTGAAGATGCCGTCAATACTATTAAAAAGATAGATGATGACGAAATCGATTCTATTGAACACGCGAAGCTCGCTTTTACAAATGCTTACAAAGAGATCGCGAAAAAGAGTATCTCTTCTTACAAAGCAACAAACGACAAGTTTGAAGAGCTTGGGAAAATGCACCAGTCCGCACTTGAAGAGGTGCAGGACAAGCTGATTGACTTACCGACTATCAACAGCAAGTTCAATGAGATTCAATCACATATGACAGAAGAGGTGCAAAAGGCAAACTCTATCATCACGCAGCTCAATATGCAGATAAAAGCGCTCGAAGAAGACTCCAATCTCGATGGTCTTACAAAAGTGTTTAACCGAAGAGCTTTGGACCGTTATCTTACTAAAATCACACAAAAAGGACAATTGAAGCATGAATTGCATCTGTTGATTCTTGACATTGATGATTTTAAAAGTATTAATGACAGCTACGGACATGTCGTGGGAGACAAAGTCCTCATTTTTATTGCGAACTTGCTTCGCAATACCTTACGTGACGGAGACAAGGTCTTCCGATACGGTGGAGAAGAGTTTGTGATTATTCTCAATCGTATCACAGAGACAAAATGTTTAGAGATTGCACAACGCATCTTAAAGACCATCAGTACGAACACCCTGCTTTATAAAGGCAAGTCAGTCAATGTCACGATCAGTATCGGTGCAACAAAATATGCTGAAGACGACACCCCTGAAAGTCTAATAGCACGTGCAGACAAAGCACTCTATAACTCTAAAGCGCAAGGAAAAAATCAATTGAATATGGAATTTAAAAATGGACATTAACTACTTCGACCTCATTGCAGCCATTATCATTCTGCTTTTAGGGCTCAAAGGTATTTTAAACGGATTTTTCAAGGAGCTTTTTGGTCTCATTGGTATCATTGGTGGTATCTTCGTTGCTTCTCGTGTAGGAGACAGTGTCGGACAATACCTCAGTGACCTGATCTTCAACTTCTCTAACCATGCAGCTATTAGCTTTACAGGTTTTTTAGTGACACTAGCGCTCTTTTGGGCTCTTATGGTCGCTGTCGGGTATGCCTTTAAAAAACTCAGTGCACTCAGTGGGCTTGGTATTTTTGACAGAATCCTTGGTTTTGTATTTGGAGCGAGTAAATTTTTCCTCATTGCAGCGGTCATTGCCTTTGCTGTCAGTAATGTCAAAGCACTTAAACCAACACTCGACTCAGCCTTTTCAAACAGTGTTCTTTTCCCTGTATTAGTAGAGACCGGTGGATTTATCATGAAGATAGACCCAACTGATGTTGGCACAGATCTCAACGCTTCTGTAAAAGATGCAACACAGAAGGTATCAAACACGCTCAATGAGACAAAAGACAAGATCATAGATACAGAAGTAAATGAAACCGTCAAAGAGATAAAAAAGCAACTCAAAGAAGAGAAGTAATATGCCCAATGTAACAACGAACTTTAAAGATAGAACGATCGAGTATGCGCAACTTCTAGAAAATTTTAAAGCGCTTCTTAAAAAGAACAATCTCAAGTTTACCATTCAACGTGAGGTCATTCTTGAGACATTGTACAACTCCAATGAGCATCTCACGCCAGAAGCGCTGCATCATCTCATTCAAGAGCGATACCCTGACTTAAAGACAGGTATCGCGACTGTTTACAGAACACTTTCACTTCTAGAAGATTCCAATGTGGTCACATCACTCTCTTTTGGTGCACAGGGAAAAAAATACGAACTCGGAGCCAAAGAGCACCATGACCACCTCATTTGTACAGAATGTGGAGAGATTACAGAGTTTGTCGATGAAGCAATAGAAAAACGCCAGAATGCCATTACCGACGAACTCGGTTTTAAAATGCTTGACCACTCCATGCAAATCTATGGCATCTGCAAAAAATGCCAAGATAAGCACAAATAAAAAACAAATAAATATAAATTAATAAAGGAAAATTGATTGTTTAGTAATAAATTCATTCAGCAAAGAATCGAAAAAGCAAATGTCTTACGCGAGGCAGGAATAAATCCATACGCGAATAATGCACAAAGAAACACAACAGTAGAAAAATTTTTAAATGTAAACTCTGATGTAGAGCAGATGGAAGACAAACGTGATGAAAACCGTGTTTATACAGTAAGCGGGCGTATTAAACTCTTGCGTATCATGGGGAAAGCATCCTTTGTAAAGATCGAAGACGAAAGCGGTATGCTGCAGATCTATGTAGCACGTGATAATCTTCCTGAAGGTTTTTACAATACCATCTTTAAAAAGAACATTGAAGTCGGTGATATCATTGAGGTCAGCGGTTTTCCATTTGTGACAGGACAGGGAGAGCTTTCGCTGCATGCAGACTCGCTTAAACTTCTTACAAAAGCGATCAGTCCATTACCTGAGAAGTTTCACGGTATTACGGATAAAGAAGTACGTTACAGAAAACGTTATCTTGACCTTATCATGAACTCTGAAGTGCGTAAAACATTCCAAATTCGTTCTCGTGTCATCTCACTCACTCGCCGCTTCTTTGAAGACAAAGGCTTTTTAGAGGTTGAAACACCGATGATGCACCCTATCGCCGGTGGAGCTAATGCCAAACCTTTTGTTACACACCATAATGCACTCGGCGTGGACAGATACCTCAGAATCGCACCGGAACTTTACTTAAAACGTCTCATAGTAGGTGGATTTGAAGCAGTATTTGAGATCAATCGTAACTTTAGAAACGAAGGTATGGATGCAACACACAATCCGGAATTTACTTCTATTGAGTTCTATTGGGCGTATAAAACATATAAAGATCTCATTGAGATAACAAAAGAGTACTTCAAGTATCTTTTTGAGCACTTAGACCTTCCTACACTCCTGCCGTATGGAGATTTAGAAGTGAATTTCGATAATTTCCAAGAGATTCCACTCATAGAGTCACTCACAACAATCGGAGGCGTTCCTGCAGATGTTGTCAATGATAAAGAGAAAATTCTTGCCTACCTCAGAGAAAACAATCTAGAAGCAAAAGAGGAGATGAATCTTGGTCAACTCCAAGGAGAACTTTTCGATGAATTCGTTGAAGAAAAACTCATTGATCCGACTTTTATTACAGAGTACCCTGTCGAGATATCACCACTTGCTAGAAGAAGTGATGAAAATCCTGCCATTACAGAACGTTTTGAACTTTTCATCGCCGGACGTGAGATTGCCAATGCCTTCTCAGAGTTGAACGATCCACTTGACCAGTTAGAGCGCTTTGAAGGGCAGATGGCTGCAAAAGATTGTGGTGATGATGAAGCTCATGCGATGGATACAGACTTCGTTGAAGCACTCAGCTACGGTATGGCACCAACAGCAGGACAAGGAATCGGAATCGACAGACTTGTTATGCTGCTTACAAATGAGCATTCCATTCGTGATGTACTCCTTTTCCCTGCAATGAAACCACTTACACAAGAGAGTTGTGAAGAGGATGAAGAAAAAGAAGAAAAATAGAACCTTATTTAGGTTCTATTAAACGCGATTGATAGGCTTGTGGATGTTTACACACAGGGCAGACCTCAAGTGCTTTCTTTCCATAATGAATATGTCCACACACCTCACAGATCCAAACTTCCTCTTCATTATCACTTAAAAACTCTTTATGCGAAGTAAGTCGCTCTAAAAGCATTCTATACATCTTTTCATGTTCTACTTCGATTTTTCCAATGTTCTTAAAGAGTGTGGCCGCTTCACGATGTCCTTCCTCTTTTGCAATGGCTGCAAAATCAGGATACATCGTCGTATTTTCATAACTCTCTCCATTGATGGCATCTTGAAGATTCTCTTGAGTATTTCCAAAATTGTTTTCACGTTCATATTTCATTCTATTATGTAAAGCAAGCTGTAGTTTTGCATGTGTCTTTTCATTGTCGGCTGCTCGCTGAAAATGTGCAGCAATGTCACGGTAGCCCTCTTTTTGTGCTACTTTTGCATAGAATTCATATCTGTTACGTGCCATCGATTCACCGGCTACCGCTTTCATAAGATTGACCAAAGTGAGATTTTCAGTAATCATCTCCATAGCCTGCCCACAACAATGCAGCTCACCGCCACCGACATTTTGCACTTCAACAATGTTACCACACTTGTTACATCTATACGTTTCATACTGTCTCATCTTCGATCCTTTTTATTTTGATATGAACCATTATCACACATATTAACTTAAAGGAAAATTATTATCCTTTATGATTTTAATTCTCATTAATATTCCCTATTATTCAGAAGCTTATTATTATATTTTTAGTATAATCACCATATTTTATTTTTAGGGCACACCCTGCCCTTTTACAAGGAATTTACCCCGATGAGTTTTTTAAAAGAGTTTGATGAAGAAGTATTTAACTTATGTGAAAAAGAGCTAGAGAGACAGACTGACCACTTAGAGATGATAGCATCTGAGAACTTTACACTTCCGGCAGTTATGGAAGCTATGGGTTCAGTTTTTACGAACAAGTACGCAGAAGGATACCCTGCAAAACGCTACTACGGTGGATGTGAATATGCAGATGGTGTTGAGCAGCTTGCAATTGACAGAGCCTGTAAACTCTTTGGTTGTAAATATGCCAATGTACAGCCTCACTCAGGAAGTCAGGCTAACGGTGCAGTCTATGCAGCACTTCTCAAAGCAGGTGACAAACTTTTAGGGATGGATCTAAGCCACGGTGGTCACTTGACACATGGTTCTAAACCATCGTTTTCTGGAAAGAACTACAGCTCTTTTACCTATGGTGTTGAGCTAGATGGCCGTATTAACTATGAAAGAGTTATGGACATTGCAAAGATCGTACAACCGAAGATCATCGTCTGTGGTGCCTCTGCATATGCGCGTGAGATCGACTTCAAAAAGTTCCGTGAGATCGCTGATGAAGTAGGTGCAATTTTATTTGCTGACATCGCACACATTGCCGGTCTTGTAGCAGCAGGTGAGCACCCTAGCCCATTCCCTTATGCAGATGTTGTTACAACGACTACACATAAAACACTTGCAGGACCTCGTGGTGGTATGATCATGACCAATGATGAAGATATCGCGAAGAAAATCAACTCTGCAATCTTCCCTGCCCTTCAAGGGGGACCACTTGTGCATGTTATCGCAGCAAAAGCTGTCGGTTTCAAACACAACCTCTCTCCTGAATGGAAAGAGTATGCACAGCAAGTGAAGAAAAATGCAGCAGTACTTGCCGATGTCCTTATGAAACGCGGTTACGATGTCGTCTCAGGCGGAACAGACAACCACCTTGTACTTGTAAGCTTCGTAGGAAAAGAGATCTCCGGTAAAGATGCAGATGCGGCACTTGGTAATGCAGGTATCACAGTAAATAAAAACACTGTTCCGGGCGAGACTCGTAGTCCTTTTGTAACTTCAGGGATTCGTGTCGGCTCACCGGCACTTACTTCACGCGGTATGAAAGAAAAAGAGTTCGAGCTTATCGCAAACAAAATGGCAGATGTTCTTGATGATATCAACAACACAGAGCTCCAAGCGAAGATAAAAGAAGAGTTAAAAGAGTTGGCACAAAACTTTGTGATTTATAATCAGCCTACATATTAAGAACTAAAGAGATCATATGACTGCAATGGACTTGAAACTTATCAAAATGGTTAGCGACCACTACTGGATCAAAAGAGATACGGTAGTGAATAAGATCTCCTTTAAAGGGCGTACTTTTTACAATAAATTTGAAAAGGTCAATGCCCCGCTCACGCAATCCGTTATTAACCAGCACCTCAAAGGGGAGATAACGGTCGCGCACTCTTTGGTTAATAAAATGAACAAAGTAGAGAACATTGTCATTGATTATAACGGTCGTGATCCTGAGCGCTTTTACCATAAAACGCAACTGCTTTTGCGTGAGGAAGGTTTTATCAACTTCACAGCCTATAAAAGCAAAACAGAGGGCCATTTGCACGTCTATATTCACAAAGGCCATACAACCCTGCAAGAGGCTATTCAACTTGGGAAAATGCTCAGTATGAAACTTGCTGCAAAACAGCCAAAACAGTGGAGAATGTTTCCTAACAATGACATGCCGGATGAGTATAACATTCTTGTCCTGCCATATGATGTGTATGCCAAAGAGCGTGGTGCTTCTTGGTCAAAACATATGTGAGAAAGCGTTGAAAAAACGATAATTTCTTATCGTTTTTAGCTTTTGAATCAAAGTCGTTGTGCAAAGCACCGACTGCGAAGCAAACATATACTTGATACTTAAATAGTTTTTCGCTATTATAATAACAAGAAACTTTATAAAAAAATAAAATTCAAGGGTAGATTATGGATGATAAAAACGAACTGAGTGATATCGTACTCAACAAAGGAAACTCTTCTGGTTCCAATAAAAAGCTGATATTGGCCGTTGCAACATTAGGGGTAGTTTTAATCATCGTAGTAATGTTGATGAATTCCATGAATTCCGGTTCAACGAATAATCTTCCTCAAGCCGTTTTACCTCCAAAACCACAAAAAGAAGTTGCACAGGAAGCTCCAAAAGACGAGCCACTTTTTGAAGATGTACAAGTCATGGAAGATGACGCATCATCCGATGCCGACCTTGACAAGATCGCACAAAAACTCAAACAAGAGAGTGCTCAAGAAGAGAGTAAGCCTGTAAAAGCTGCTCCTGTTGTCAAGAAAAGTGTCAAAAAAGTTACAAAAAAAGCAGCAACTAAACCTGCCGTAACACAAACAGCGACAAGCTCTGTGCAATACTACATTCAAGTAGGTTCATTTTCAAAATACAAACCAAATAAGAAATTTCTAGGTTCTATTAAAAACCTTGGTTTCAACTATAAGTTCCATAAAGTAGGTACACTTAACAAAGTCCTCGTTGGTCCTTTTAAAACACGTAAAGAAGCAAACAATGCCAAAAGAGTCCTGCGTGCAAAAGTCGAACCAGGTGCATTTCTCGTTAAACTATGATACATTCAAAACAATTTACGCTTGATCAATTAGCGCCAATAGCCGTCTATTCTAAAATCAGAGAGATGTTCTCTGAGGAGATCTCCTACCTTTTTGAAAGTGCCGGAGGCAGTGAAGGAAACTACTCTTTTATCTGTATCGGTGCGCGTGAGAGACTACAATACATCGATGATACAACTGTATATACTGATGCAGAGGGCAAAACACACAAGAAAGATGAAAACCCTTTTACCTTTTTAAAAGAGTACTACAAAAAAATTGACCCTACAATCTACAAAGAAGCGACAAAAGATCTAGGTGTCGGTTATGTCGACGGTTTTATCGGCTATATCGGCTATGATATGGTAAAAGTCTTTGAGCCAAAACTCCATGGTAGCATGGACAATCTTGTTGATGAGCTGCATACCCCTGATTTGGACCTCATTCTGCCAAAACTTGTCTTGGTCTATTCACATAGAAACCATAAAATAACGCTCATCTCAACGCTTGAAGAGTATGCTCAAAAGTTTGAAGCCATTGAAGCCGATCTTAAAGGTACATATACCTACAAACACAGAGTCTACAATGTTGGAGATGATGCAGGCAGTTATGCACACTCAAAAGAGAAATTCTTTGAGATGATAGACAAATCAAAAGAGATGATTAAAAGTGGAGATGTCTTTCAGATTCTTATGACAAACCGCTTTACACGCCATATTAAAGTCGATCCTTTCTCTTTTTATCGAATCTTGCGTGCAAAGAATCCATCTCCTTATATGTTCTTACTGGAGTATGAAGATTTCAGCATCGTAGGCTCTTCTCCGGAAGTGATGGTACGCCTTACAGATGGAGAGCTTCTGCTTCGTCCAATTGCCGGAACACGCAAACGCGGCAGTACAAAAGAGCGTGATAAAGAGCTTGAGATCGAACTGCTCAACGATCCAAAAGAGTTAGCAGAACACCTTATGCTCATCGACCTTGGACGTAACGATGTCGGACGTGTTGCACAAACAGGTACGGTCAAAGTGGAAGATATGATGCACATAGAGCGTTTTTCACACGTTATGCACATAGTATCGGACGTGACAGCCAAACTGCGTGAAGATAAAGATATGTTCGACCTTTTCATGGCAACATTCACCGCAGGTACGATGACAGGAGCACCAAAAATACGAGCGATGGAACTCATTGCCGAATACGAAGGGCTTAAACGCGGCTTTTACAGTGGCAGTATTGGCTACTTTGGATTTGATGGCAATATGGACTCTGCAATTACCATCCGTACGGCACTTGTCACAAAAGACAAAGTGGTTCTGCAAGCCGGTGCCGGTGTCGTAGCAGACAGTGTGAAAGAGCTTGAGTACCTAGAAGTGAAAAACAAGCTCGGTGCGCTCATTCACTCACTAGAAGATCTGGATAAAAAATAGTGCAGCTCTTTGCTATCTTTGGTGATCCTGTATCACACTCACGCAGCCCTCTTATGCACAATGCTGTTTTTAAGCATACTCAATACAAAGCTTGTTATACGCGTATGCATCTCAAAGATGGCTCACAGCTGCGTGAGACATTTTTTCGTCTCAAACTCTCCGGTGCGAACATCACAG
>Ga0256829_1003189_pt1 | contig 11554 bp, 9 predicted proteins | sample 131447metaG_FD_185979 | JGI IMG/M metagenome (GOLD analysis project Ga0256829, IMG submission 185979) | Hydrothermal vent microbial communities from Lau Basin, Pacific Ocean - 131-447 | ecosystem: Environmental > Aquatic > Marine > Hydrothermal vents | place: Pacific Ocean: Lau Basin | collected... | reverse complement strand
AAGGAGTTGAGTCTATCTTTAAGTGCCTTGTCTGCATTTATTTTGACAATTTGACCTTTATTGCCTTTTGTTAGTTCTGTTAATACCATTTTGTTATCCTGTAATTAGTAGAGTTAATCTGTATGCCATAAAACTTAGTATCCATGCACTAATGCTTGTCATAAAAAACAGATAAACCAAATATTTCCAACCACCAGACTCTTTTGCAAATACCATTGATGCCGCTAAACATGGTAAATAAATCATCACAAAGACTATAAATGCAATGGCCGAAGCAAAAGGAATATTTGCTTTTATTTGAGCTATTAGTCCTTTGTCTTCAGGGTCATTTGCATCGCCTTGTGCATAGAGTACGCTAAGCGTAGATACTACTACTTCTTTAGCAGCTAGACCACTCTCTAGGGCTACTGCCATACGCCAATCCATACCTAGTGGACTAAAAAAGGCTTCAGAGGCATGACCTATTTTGCCTAGGTAGCTATTTTCTAATGCATAGAGTTGTGTTTTGTTTGTATCCAAATTTGTAGGTATCTCTACTTTAGGGTAGTTTGAAGCAAACCAAATGAGTACTGCTGCACCCAAAATATATGTACCTGCTTTTTTTAGGTAACTTTTTGACTGCCCATAAACCGTATGCCAAATGAGTTTAAGTGATGGCATACGGTACTTTGGCATCTCCATAACAAATGGTTCATCATCTCCTTTAAATACAAACATCTTTAATGCTTTAGCCATAAACAGACCAAGAACTGCACCTGATATATATATGATAAACAAAATATTTCCTGCACTCTTCTGCTCAAAAAATGCACCAGCAAATAGTACATATATGGGTAGTCTAGCCCCACATGACATAAACCCTATTATAAAAAGTGTTATAAGTCTATCTTTTTCATTTTTAAGTGTACGTGCTGCCATGTAAGCAGGTACAGAACAGCCAAAACCAGTTACTAATGGTATAAAGCTTTTTCCATGCAATCCAAACTTATGAAAAAATCCATCTAATAAAAATGCAACACGGCTCATGTACCCTGTAGTCTCAAGCAAGGCTATGCCTAAAAATAAAATCATTATATTGGGTAAAAACATAATGACCGCTCCAACACCTGATATCATACCATCTGCTACGAGTGAACCTAGTTCCCCATCTCCTAGTACACTCTTAGTCTGTTCTCCTAGCCATATAAAAGATGTGTCTATGTAGTCCATAGGTATAGCACCTAACACAAAAGTAAGTTGAAATAGTCCCCACATAAAAAACAAAAATAGTGGAATGCCTAGTATCTTATTTATAAGTATATTGTCTATTTTCTGTGTTAAATTTTTTGCTCTCATACTTTTTATTTTCATAACTTCCATTTTTGCACCTTTTGCAAAGGCAAAATGTTCATCGGCAAATATCTCTTCTATATCTTTTGTGCCAGTATGTAAATATATATGCTTTAGTCCATCACAAACTATAGGAAGTAGCTCTATCCATATGGGTTCGTCATGCATCTTTTTGTAAACATCATCATCTTCTTGTATGAGTTTAGCCGCCAAATGACGGTAAGGAACACTACTTTTGTAGTTTTTTTCTTGCATAAAAGTAACTATGTTATCTATCTCTTCTTCTATGTGGTCAGAATATATTACCTTTGAAGTTATTTTATCTTTTTCATACACCTCTACGATAGCATGCTTAATCTCATCTATACCGCTCTTGTCTGTAGCGGAAGTTTTTATGCAAGGCACTCCCAATATAGCCGATAGTTGCTTTTCGTCTATACTTATACCTTCCTGTTCTGCTTCGTCAATCATATTGAGTGCTACAACAACTTTTTTTCCAGTCTCAAGAAGTTGCGTAGTAAAAAGTAGGTTTCTTTGAAGGTTGGTTGAATCAACAACATTTACGATGACATCATATTCATCTGATTGTAAAAAACTTTTGGTTACTTTCTCTTCTATGGTGTATTCTGTAAGAGAGTATGCACCTGGTAGGTCTATAATGTGTGCTTCATACTCTTTACATATAGAGTCGTCACATATAGTAAACTCCACCTCTGTTTTGTCCACAGTTACACCAGAAAAGTTACCTACTTTAAGTTTGGAATTTGATATAGCATTTATGAGGGAGGACTTACCTACATTTGGCTGACCTGCTAATGCCATGACTATTTTTTCCAAAAATTTTCCTTCTATTTTTATAGAAAAATACAAATGACAGTAGCCATCAATATATTCGCTGAAGTATAGATGATTTTTTCTTAAAATAGACTTCTTATAAATTATGCATTTAATAAAATCAAGATTGACATATAACAAGTTAGATATAATTTCGCCAATACCGTAGCAAGGAACTAATGTGGCACTTATCGACCTTTTTAATATTAAAAAACAATATGACATAAAAGTACTTTTAGAAGATGTTGATTTTCATCTTAACTCTTCTGAACGTATAGCGGTTGTAGGGCAGAATGGTTGCGGAAAATCTACACTCATGAAAATAGCTCTAGGCACAGAAGAACCAACAGAAGGCAAACGTGTAGTAAACTCTAGCTTACAAATAGAGATGCTTTCTCAACAGCCTATCTTTGAAGCTAGTCTAAGTGTAAGAGATGCCATATTTGGAGAGCTAGAAGAACTTAAAACTGCTCAAGAAGAACATACCAAACTTAGTCTCAAAGTTGCAGATGATTTTGAAAATAAAGAACTGCTTGCTAAACTAGAAAATATTACCGCTTTTCTTGACCACCATAACGCATGGAATTTAGATGATAAAGTAGAACGTATCTTACAAGAGTTCAAACTAAAAGAGTATGAAAACCGTTTGGTTATATCTCTATCTGGCGGAGAACAAAGAAGAGTAGCTCTTGCTTCATTGGTTCTAAAAAAACCTGATGTGCTATTATTAGATGAGCCTACTAACCACTTAGATGTGTATATGGTTGAGTTTTTAGAAGAGATACTTTTAAAAGAGAAGTTTACACTACTATTTATATCTCACGATAGACACTTCATAGACACTATAGCTACTCGTGTCATAGAGGTAGAAAACCAAGGTCTTGTAAGCTATAAAGGTGGTTATCGTGACTACCTTTTGCAAAAAGAAGAACGCATGAAGTCTTTAGCAAAAAGTCATGATACGCTTCTTAAAATGCTAAAACGAGAAGAAGAGTGGTTAGGCAAAAGTGTGCGTGCTAGAGAAAAAAGAAATCAAGGACGAAAAGCTAGAGTTTTTGAGCTAAGAGAACAGGCAAAAAAGAACCCTACACTAATACGTAAAATGCAAGTAGAGCTAGAACGAGAGAAAAAGAGTTGGAGAGGCGAAAAGGGTCTAAGTAAGAGAAAGATGCTTTTTGATGTTGAAAACCTCAAATACTCCATATCTGACAAATTACTTATAGAAAATTTCTCTACACGCATACTTCAACGTGATAAAATAGCCATTGTAGGCATAAACGGTGCAGGAAAATCTACCCTTCTTAAACTGCTACTAGGTCGCTTAAAAGCAGATGCAGGACTCATAAATAAAGGAGAGTTTACCATAGGCTACTTCGACCAGCACAGAGAGATGCTTAGTGATGAGCATACACTCATAGAGACTTTCTGTCCAGATGGAGGAGACCACGTAGACGTACAAGGCAAACATATGCACGTTTATGCTTACCTCAAAACATTTCTATTTCCAGAAGAGTATATGAATAAAAAGGTAGGACAATTAAGCGGTGGAGAGAAAAACCGTGTAGCTTTAGCACTGCTTTTTACTAAAAATGTTGAATGCCTTATATTAGATGAACCTACGAACGATTTAGACATACAAACTATCACCATACTAGAAGACAAGCTTATAGCATTTCAAGGTGCATTACTTTTTGTCTCTCACGATAGATACTTTATAGACAAGATAGCCTCTAAACTATTTATATTTAAAGGTAATGCTCTTATAGAGGAGTCTTTTCAGACATATACTCAATACTTAGAGATAGAAAAAGAGATAAAAGAGCTTGACTCACTAGAAAAAGAAGCTACTCAAAAAGCAACAAGCAAAGAGAGACCAAAAGAGAAAAAGCAAACAAAACTTACATACAAACAACAACAAGCCTACGACAATCTACCAGATGAGATAGAAGCTTTAGAAAAAAGATTAGAAGAGATAAATACTTGCATGTACGACCCCAAATGCTATGAAGAAAAAGGATTAGCAACTCTAAGTGAAGAACTCTCTAAACTAGAAGCGATTTATGAAGATAAAACAGAAGAGTATCTAAATGTACTAGAGATTTACGAGTCTTTTCGCACATCATAAGTGCCATTGGGACTGTAAAAAATTCTGTCTCATAAAATAAGAATTGACAGCTTCAGGAAAGCCTTTGAACCCATCTACTGAAGCTATGAGTATATCTTGTATTTCACGTACTTTGTAGTGTATGGCATCAAGATACACAAATGGATATATGGACTCCAAGGGTCTTTTCTTCCACTCTTCCAGTTTGGTATGAGTTTATCTGTGAGTGCAGTGATTGCTGGCTTTTAGAAGTGTACACTATACATCTCTTCAATATGGTCTACTATTTGGAAGTAACTATTACCTAGAGCAAAGAGAGAAAGCATTTTACTTTCAATCTCATCTGACATATGTGTTTGATTTTTCTTAACAAGTTCTGGTTCAAAACTACCGTTGGCTGACTTCATTGTTTTAGAACCTGTACCGTTCTTTCTGTTTCTTTCTAAATCTTGAGACAAATGGGTTTGACCGAAGAAAATGCCATTTAGGTACGGGTTCAGCCTGTGTTCAATATTTTATCTAATTGACACAGAATTATTTGCACTTCCCTTTTTCTTTTGATTTTTTACATATAATTGTAACTATCTTATTCTATTGTCAATACTAAAACGACTTTGCCACTCATCATTTTAGATACTTTGCGTTATATTTTTTATTATTGTACCTAAACCGTAATCTCTTTAATATCTGCAATTGATTTAAACGTCTTGTACACAGACCCAATGGTATTTAGACGGTTATTTTTGATTTCTTCATCTTCTACATTTACCATTACATCATCAAAATAGCAATCAAGTTTAAGCTTTAAGCCAAACATAGCTTCTAGCTCTTCTTTGTAATTATGGTACGTGGTATTTATGACTTTTTTATAGGCACTATATAGGTCTGCTTCTGCATCTTCTTTAAATAGTTTGGTATCTATCTTTAGGTTTGTATCTAAGTCTATATCTTTAGAGATGTTAGCAACTCTTTTAAAAGTGGAGAACTGCTCTTTAAATGTGCTAGAGGAGACTATCTCATTTAACGCTACTACTTTTTTAGCTATTTCACTTATGTCTCTCTCTTTGCTTGATAACACTGCTGATATTACCGATGGGTTAGCATCTAATGATTTGCTAATACGCTCTATGATGAAGTCGGTAAGCAAAGAGGTATCAAAATCCTCATAAGCATCTTTAAGAAGACCAACTACATCATCAATGTTAAACGCTAAGTCATATTTGGTAACTATGCGGACTATGCCATTTACTGCACGACGTAAGGCAAATGGGTCTTTAGAACCTGTTGGCAACATTCCTACTGAAAATAGTCCCAAAAGCGTATCAAGTTTAATCGACATAGACACAATAGAAGAGAAGATAGAAGTTGGTAACTCTGCACCCTCACCTACTGGCATATACTGTTCTTTAATGGCGGTGTAAACTAGTTCATCTTCTCCTAGTGCTTTAGAGTAGTAGTAACCCATAAGCCCTTGAAGTTCTGTAAACTCATATACCATTTCGCTCATAAGGTCAGCTTTTGCAAGACCTACTGCTTTGTCCATAAGTTTTTCTAGTTCTGCACTGTTTTTGCCCTCTTGTGCTTCTATCTTTTTCATATATAGTCCCAATAGACGCATAGCTATGTTTTTCTCTCTTACTATCTTGTCTGCTAATGTACCCAAACCATCTATAAATTGTACCTTTTCAAGACCATCTACACAAAGTCCATTTTTAAGGTCATTTTTGTAAAAGAAAAGCCCATCTGCAAGACGAGGTTTAAGTACACGTTCATTTCCTGCTACTACTTTAGAGTAGTCATCGGTATAAGCATTTGAAACTACTATAAATTTATTGGTTATTTTGTCATCTTCAAACACAGGAAAATAACGCTGATGCTCTTTCATGGAGGTAATAATGACTTCAGGCGGAAGCTCTAAGAAAAGCTCATCAAAACTACCCATCAAAGCTTTAGGGTTTTCAGTTATGGCTACCACTTCGGCAAGTAAGGCATTGTCACGCTCTATTACTATGCTATGCTTCTCTTCTAATACATCAAACTCTGCCAATATCACTGCTTCACGCTCTTTAGGCTGAAGCATTACTGCACCCTCTTTTAAAATCTCATCATAAGAGCTAATGCTAGGCACTTCTACAGCATCATAACTTACCATACGATGTAGATATGTTTTTGTGTCCGATTTAACGCCATAAAGTTCCACGGGTACAGACTCATCACCCATACGTACTTGCAACCATCTAACAGGACGTATAAACTCATCGCTTCTATCTCCCCATCTCATCATCTTTCCAAATGCCATAGATGCTATCCACTTCTCTAACATCTCTTGTAAAAGTAAAGTAGTATTGGTACCTTTTTCTTCTTTCTTAAAGTACAGTACCTCTTTGCCATTTTTCTCACCATGCTCTAACTCTTCAAAGCTCACACCACACTTTCTAGCAAACCCTTGGGCTGCTTTAGTAGGCTCACCATCTTTAAGTGAAACACTAACAGGAGGCCCAAAAAACTCTACTGTTTTATCTGCTTGACTTATAGGCATATTGGAGTGTTTAAGTACCAACCTTCTAGGAGTATAGATAAATTCAAAGTTATTACTTAAATTGTATTGAGTAAGTATATTTGTCCATGATTTTTCAATATTGCTTATGATTTTAAGTAGTGGTACTGCGGGTAGTTCTTCTACACCGATTTCGATGAGTAGTGGTTGTGTCATGTTGCACTTTCCTGATAAAATAGATTAATAATATTTTATCTAAAAGTTAGTAAATAGAGGTTTATTTAGCTTTTTCTTCTTCATCTAGCATATCTATGCGTCTGCCATCATCATCAAATTTGTTTTTATAGTAGTTTCTGACAATTCCAAATGTTATATAGGCAAAAAGAATTATAGCCATGACATAAAGTATATCTCCAAATGACATTAGTTATCCTCTAATGTATTTGCTATGGTGATTTTCTCAAAACCATCATAATTTTGACGTAAGGCATCATAGATAACCACTCCTACACTAACGCCTAAGTTCAGACTTCTACCTTTGCCACCCATAGGTATAGTGATACACTGATTTGGATTTTTTAAAAGAACTTTTTCATCTATGCCCCTTGTCTCTGCACCAAAAAGAATGTGGTCACCTTTTTTAAAAGGTGCATCAAAGTAGAGGTTATCTGTTTTAGTTGTACCCATATATGAGTTTTTACCAATAGGATACACCTTTAAATACTCCTCAAAACTCTCCCATACCACTAAGTCTAAATGTTTCCAGTAGTCAAGACCTGCACGTTTTACTGCTTTGTCGTCTATGTCAAAGCCTAGAGGTTTTATTAGATGGAGTGTTGCACCTAAATTTACACAGAGTCTACCTATAGTTCCTGTATTTTGGGGGATTTGAGGTTCTACGAGTACGATATTAAACATATAAGTGTCCTTGTTTTTACTATTTATGCATTATTTTATAATTTCCGAACTATGCATATTGAGGCGTTGTTTCTCTCGTCATTTTTTTTAGAAAAAAACGAAGCAAAAAAAGCGTCTCTCATCTCGAATCGCTTCGCTTTCAAGGTCGTTAGGAGAGACGGGGCACGCAAGCGTGATTAATAGGACGCTATCGCTAGAAAATAACTGTCTTGTTCCCATTGACAAATACTCTGTCGTTCAATACTAGTGCCAATGCACGAGAAAGCACTATTTTTTCTCCGTCACGTCCTGCACGTTGCATATCTTGCCAGCTTAGTCTATGCGTAACAGGGATAACATCTTGTGCGATAATAGGGCCTTCATCTAAATCATCGGTTACATAATGTGCTGTAGCTCCGATAATCTTTACACCTCTCTCATAAGCTTGTTTATAAGGATTTGCCCCTATAAAAGCTGGCAAGAAAGAGTGATGAATATTTATAATCTTATAAGTATAAGCTTTAACAAATGAAGAGGTTAAAATACGCATATATTTAGCAAGTACGATGTAGTCAAATTCAAAATTATCTATCTCTGCCATGACTTTTTCTTCGTGTGCTTCTCTACTAAGACCCTCTGCTGAAACATAAATAAAAGGTATATTAAAACGCTTAACTAGCGAGCCTAGTGTATCATGATTACCAATAACACATTGTATATCTGCACCTAGTTCGCCATCTGCATGACGCACAAGTATATCGCCCAATGCATGAGACTCTTTAGTTACCATAATAATAATTTTTTTATCTTTTGGCTCTATGACTCTTATGTGTGCATCTTCAGGTACAACAGTTCGTAGCTCTTCTTCAAGCTCTTGTATGTTAAAAAGTCCTGTAACAATCGTACGCATAAAAAAACGACCATGCTCTTTATCTACAAATTCACGGTTATTATCTATGTTTAATCCTCTATCGTAAAAGACTTTAGATATTTTATAGACTAACCCTTTTGCATCTTCACAGTCTATTAGAACTCTTGCACGTTTTTCCATAAGAAACCTATATGTTTATTAAATATTTTTTACTAGAATTGAACCATCTATCTACTAGCATAATCTGCAACAATGCCACCCATTTCAGAACAAGTCATAATCTCTTTAGCATCATAATCGCCCAAATCACCAGTACGATAACCCTCTGATAGTGCTTTTTTAATGGCATCGTCTATCTTGTAGGCTGCGGCAACTTCTCCTAAAGCATAACGTAACATCATAGACGCAGATGAAATAGTAGCTAATGGATTTGCTATACCTTGACCTGCGATGTCTGGAGCAGAACCATGAATAGGCTCAAAAAGTCCTACATCTTTACCAGTACTAGCACTAGGAAGTAGCCCTATAGAACCACTTAACATAGAGGCAGCATCAGATAAAATATCTCCAAAGATATTTCCTGTTAAAATAACATCAAACTGTTTTGGGTCACGTATAAGTTGCATGGCAGCATTGTCTACATACATATGTGTAAGTTCTACTTCTGGGTAGTCTTTGGCTACCTCTTCTACTATTTCTCTCCAAAACTGACTTACTTCAAGCACATTAGCCTTGTCTACAGAACAAATACGCTTACCACGTTGCATGGCAATATCAAATGCGACTACTGCTATACGCTCTACTTCTTGACGTGTGTATACCATGGTGTTGTACGATTTATTGGCATCGTACTCACGCGGTTGACCAAAGTAGATACCACCTGTTAGTTCACGTACAACCATTATATCTACACCTTTGATTACCTCTGGTTTAAGGCTAGAAGCGTTGATTAGTTCATCATATACCATGGCTGGTCTAAGATTTGCAAATGTACCCATCTCTTTACGAAGTCCTAAAAGTCCTGACTCTGGGCGTAGATGTCTCTCAAGGTTATCCCATTTTGGCCCACCTATAGCACCAAAAAGAACTGCATCACATTTTTTTACACCCTGTATAGTCTCATCTGGAAGTGGTACACCTGTCTCGTCTATGGCCGCACCACCTAGTAGCATCTCTTCATATTTAAGATTAAAACCTTCAGCAACAGAAACAGCATCAAGTACTTTTATGGCTTCATCAATAATTTCTGGACCAATTCCATCACCCTTAATAACGCCTATTTTATAACTTTTCATAATTTATTTACTCTCTTCTATCTCTTTTTTTGCGAAGTTTATTAATCCACCTGCATCTACCAACTCCTGCATAAACTCTGGAATTGGTGTAAATTTGTATGTTTTTGCTTGTGAGATATTGATTATCTCTCCTGCGTCCATATCTACTCTTACGGTATCACCCTCTTCTATCTCTACCGCTTCAGGAAGTTCAAAAATAGGAAGCCCCATGTTGAATGCATTTCTATAAAAAATACGTGCAAACGTAGGTGCTACAACAGCAGCTACTCCTGCCTCTTTGAGTGCAATAGGTGCATGTTCTCGACTAGAACCACATCCAAAGTTCTCACCAGCAACTATAATGTCACCTGCGTTCATCTTAGATACAAATGTAGGGTCTGCGTCTTCCATTACATATTTAGCCAATTCTGATGCATTAGAAGTGTTTAGGTATCTTGCTGCGATGATTAAATCCGTGTCTATATTGTCACCAAATTTCCAAACTTTGCCTTGCAAATTCTTGTCCTTTAACAGGGAGTAAACCCATTTAAAATTTTGGTCATTATAGCCAAAAATTTAAAATTTATCAAATTTATAGTTAAAAACAAATGAAATTTCGGTATAATCCTTTTCAATAACTTACAAGAGGTCTTCCCTCAAACTTTCAAGGATTATAATGGCAACAAAAGATAGCATGAAAAACATAGAAGCACTCTTTAAATCAAAGAAAAAAGTCGATGTTGTAACACTTGAAAATATCGCAAAAGAGTTTACTAAACAGCCTACTGTTGCACAAGCAAAGAAAATACATAAGTTTTCTACCGATTCTAAAACTGAAATCATTTCCGCATCAGAATATGCAAAATTTTTAACAAAAAAAGAGAGAGATAGACGAGCAGAAGCTAGAAAAAAACTTGCAGAGAGTGGAGAAGATGAATTTGACTTAAACAAAGAAAAGGAAATTCTTGAATGGAGTCGTTCAGACTCCCCTGTTCGTATGTATTTAAGAGAAATGGGTAAAATTCCACTTCTAACAAAAGAGGAAGAGGTTGAACTCTCTCAAACTATAGAAGAGGGTGAAGACGTTATAATAGATGCTATATGTTCAGTTCCTTACCTTATAGGCTATATCATAAACTACAAACAACCTTTACTTAACCGTGAAAGACGAGTCAAAGAGCTTTTTAAATCTTTTGAAGATGAAAAATCCTCAACAGAAGACGAAAGTGCTGAAGAAAAAGAAGCTGCAAAAGAACCAAAAAACAATAAACGTGTAAAACAAGTCATAGATAGCTTTAAGGCACTTGAAAAAGCTAAGAAAGAGTGGATGAAAGCACGTGAAGATTTAGATGCATTCTTAGAAAAAGAGACTGACTCAGTAGCTATACTTCATGAACGTCTTAAAATAGCATTTAAAAAAGAGTTGCTAAAAAAAGCTCTTTTAAATCTAGGGCCAACGTCTAAACTCATAAATGAACTCGTAAAAGCTATGGAGACTGCACTAACTTCCGATGATAGCTTCGACAAAGAACTAAAAAGACTCGAATACAAACTACCACTTTTTAACGATATACTTAAAGAAAATCATCAAAAGTTACTCGATAATATTATCAATATGGACAAAGATGACATTATAGACTCTGTTCCAGAAACGACTATGGTTTCTACCTATGTTGAGATTAAAAAACTCTTTGAAACAAGAGAGGCATCTAAAGGTAGTTTTGACCTTAGCGAAGAAAAACTGCACG
>Ga0256829_1003188_pt1 | contig 11559 bp, 10 predicted proteins | sample 131447metaG_FD_185979 | JGI IMG/M metagenome (GOLD analysis project Ga0256829, IMG submission 185979) | Hydrothermal vent microbial communities from Lau Basin, Pacific Ocean - 131-447 | ecosystem: Environmental > Aquatic > Marine > Hydrothermal vents | place: Pacific Ocean: Lau Basin | collected... | reverse complement strand
AAACCCTTGGGCATATCGTCGCGAATCAGAACCTTCATCTTAATTACGCCATTGATACTCTCAATGTTGGCCCAATCACCGTCTTGCAAACCAAAACGAGCGGCATCGTCTTTGTGCAAGAATATTCTGGGCTCCCGGTTGGATTTTCGCAGCGCTTCCACATGGCGCTGACCGGACTGAAAGAACTGCGGCTCGCGAACGCCGACAAACAACTGCAACGGAAACTCCTGCGATGTACTGGGCGGATCTCTGTGATACGGCAGTGGGTCAAAGCCCCACTCGTCCAGCATTGATGAAAACAATTCAACCTTGCCGCTGGGCGTAGCAAAACCGGTTTTGCGATACTTGTAAAATTCGTAGTCCGCAATTTTTGTTTTGTATTTGTCTTTAAAATTCGAGAAAGACGCTTCGCTGCGCGATACGCGATAATCAAACAGAGCTTCCAAATCCGGCCAGGGGAAGTGTTTATCCATACCCATGCGCTTGGCCAGCCCTTTCCAGAAGTCATACACATTTCGACACTCTCCGGCTGGCGGGTACAACTGATCCGACACCTGAATAATTCCGCCCCACTCAAAAGCGCCGTGCAAATTCGGGCGCTCCAGCCAGCTGTCGCCAGGCAGAATATAATCGGAGAGGTTGGCGGTAGGCGTCACAAATTGTTCAAAGCTCACCAGCAAATCCTGATTCATCAAGGCATCATAGATCAGCCGCTGATTGGCATACCCCATTAACGTATTGTTGGCGATACTGAAGAACGCTTTTACCGGATACGGGTCGCCGTGGGCCATGGCTCTGAAAACATTGGAAGGCACCGCCATACAGGTGCCTTTCACCTGATTTGGGTACTCCATGCCCCAAACCCGCTTTGCCGGCTCCCTCAGTTTTTCCATGCTGTTATAGGTGAATACCGGGTGTTCATTGAAGCCCAGCGGTTTTTGCTTTTGCTCCAAAGGCAGTAGGTGATGCAACTCCAACTCGGATTCCGAAATCACCCCCGAGTCCGGTGCCATCATCATTTCACCACCGGGGGCGTCCAGATTTCCAGTGAGAGCTCTGAGGATGGACTGCAAGCGAATTGCCGAGGTACTGCTGTTTTGCTGATCGGTAATGGCTGTCCATGGAATAATGGCCCCCTTGGCGCCGGCGTAGATTCTGGCAGCTTTGCGAATCAATGCCTCATCAACGCCGGTGATCGACGCCACCTTCGCCAATGGATACTCATTGAGTACGCGCTGTTTCAGCTGCTCAAAGCCAGTGGTCCATTCTTCCACAAACGCCTTGTCGTAGAGCTCTTCTCCAATAATGACGTTTAACCAACCAAGGCACATGGCGGCATCGGTGCCGGGCTTCAGAGGCAGATAGATGTCGGCCCGGTCTGCGCTCTGACTGCGTCGGGGGTCCAACACGATCAATTTGGCACCGCGCTGCTCGGCCAAGCGCAGTCTAATATACTCCATTACCCAGGATTGGTTGTGGGGGTTATGGCCAAACAGCACCACGCACTCAGTATTCTCAAAATCCGGAAACGGGAACCAGCCGTAAGTCAGCTTATTGACTGCGGCTGTATTGCCCATACACAGCGCTACGGGGGAAATGTAATTTGGCGAACCGAGCAGATTCATAAAACGTCGTGTCATTCCCGATTCCGTCGAGGAATTCCAGGGGCCACTGGATACGCCCAGTGCTTCGGGACCGTGTTGATCAACAACGTCTTTTAACTTCTCCGCGATTTCATCCATGGCCTGATCCCAGGAAATCTCCTGCCACTGACCTTCCCCTCGCTCGCCAATACGCTTGAGCGGCTTTGTCACTCTGTTGGGATGGTCGAATATGTCGTGAGACAAACGTCCTTTGGCGCAAATTGCACCGGGAGCCAGAGGATTATCCATATCGCCATCCAGGGTATAGCGTTGGTCTTGATGTTCACGAGTTGCCACCAACTGGCAGGCAATGTCGCAGGTCGCACAATTAACGTATTTGGTATCCACAAGCCCTCTCCGACGTGTTTCTTGCTAGAGCTTCATGGTAGAAGTATCGAATAATCAGATTTACCAATTTTCGCCAAAAATTTACCTTTACTCGCCGCACGCTTTACACTGAATCCACCCATTTCGCTCCAGAATTAAACACCCCCATGACCATACACTCGCAAGCCTATACCAGCAGTAGCTTCCTTCAACAGTTTCCCGAGCTTGTACTATGCCATGGTGGAAACCTCACCGATCTGTGCAACTTGGCGGGCCTACAGGAAGACCTCATTCTCGGAAAGCCCCGGCTTATATCGTTCAAAAAGTTTATCCAGCTGCTTGAAATTGCCGCCAGTGAATTGAACTTTCCGGATATTTCACTGGCACTTTGCTCGCGGCAGGACATCAACGTCTTGGGGCCTCTTAGTGCCCATTTGCTCAACTGCAATTCCGCCCACGATGCCTTTGAGAAAATCCGCGACGCCCTTCAACTGATAGTTTCCAATATCTCTATGGAATTCCACGAGAACCATAGCAATCTGGAAATGCGATTTATTCCACAATTGCCGGAGCTTCAATTTCGGCCGCAGTTTCAAATCTATCTTCTGGCAAGTTCAACACTCGTGTATCGAGAACTCACCGAAAACAAAGCCCCCCTTAGAGGCTGCTTTTTCACGTTTGAAGATTCGAAAAATATCTACGCCGAGCACTTGAGCCACTACTTCAAATGCCCGATAGCACTGAGGGCACCAAAGATTTCTCTGACGATGGGTAAGGAGTTTTTGGATTTTTCCGCCGATGAAATTTCGCAGAGGATTAAACGAAAACTGCATACACAGCTGGAAGCCCGGGCAGATATCTCCCGGCAAGTCAGTGAAGTAATTCAACAGTGCCTGATCAGTGGTAACGCGAAGCTATCCATTGTGGCTAAAGCACTGGGATATTCAGAACGAACCCTGCATCGGCGTTTGGAATCGAGCAATACCTCGTTCAATGCCCTGCTGAGTGCGTCACGATTAGAGCTGGCAAACCAGTATCTGGAAATTCCCTATTACAACCTGGCAGACATTGCCCATTTGCTGGGCTACAAACATCTGAGCGCATTCTCGAGAAGTTATAAGCGCTGGGCTGGAATTACACCGCAACAGGCCAGACGACTATTGCGCTGACCTGCTGTGGTTTTCGCATCAGGGGTTACGCTTCCAGGTTTTACTTTGACCAAACATCGGTGAACCTATATAGCCGCGGACATTCAGCGTCTCAGCATCCACCAGCTTCAATTCTGAGGAATAGACCATTCCAGTGCGCGGATCGAGAATTTCACCGTCGGTGCACTCGTCTCCCTCACAGCTATAGCCGCTCATAATCTGCAGATTCAGAATTGGCGCATTTTCCTGTTCGCCCTCACATTCTGTACAGACAGCATTGGGCTCGGCTTCTGGGTCCATCACTTTGGTAATATGTCCCTGGAGCTCACCGTCCACCAGTTTGATGGTCACCTCGCTGTCGGGGGCACCGGTGCGATCATCAAAGCTGTACCACTTGCCCTCAATCGGACTGGCCATAGCGGAAGTCGACAGTGCAAACAGCACCGCAGCGGCGATATGGGATTTCATAACTCTTTCCTCTTCTCATTATTGTCTAAGACCAACCGTCTATCGTAGATAACCCAGTGGCAATAAAAAACAGTCACTTTTTGCCATAAATCAGCTTGCGGACACCTGTTGCAAGAACGTCATGAAATGGTCCGCCACGGGCTCGGGCGCTTCTACCTGCGGATAGTGCCCTATCTCGGACAACTCTCCCAGATAGTCTAGACGACAATTCAACTGCTGATAGCGCACCACCATATGCTCGCCGGATACCGGATCTTTGGAGCCGTTAATTAATGCCAACGGCACCTTCGACTGCTGCAGTGCTTCAACCCAGCGTTCCCGGTGCTGGCGTCTGTCCCGAATGTAGGTGATCAGATTGTGAAACAGATGCTTGCCATCGTTCTCGTTGATGATCGACCAGAAGATCTCAAGTTCCAGCTCACTGGGTTTGGTATTGGGGCCAAATACATGGCTGAAATTCTTTTTGAACGACGAAAACCCGTTGAAGCGATTGATAAGCGGGCCCAGTGGTGACAGCAAGAGCTTTTGAGTCAGCAGCGCCCGGTGGGTTTCGGGAAACAGACCGCCATTGAGAAAACACCCCGATAACCATTGGCCTGCACCTGTACCTTCCAATTGCCGAGCCAGTAATTCCTGCGCCACGGTATCACCATAATCGTGAGCCAAAACGTGATATTCCGTTAACCCCAGCGCTTTGATCGCCGCTTCAAAAATATCCGCCTGCCCGTGAATTGTATAGGTACGCTCATTGGGTTTATCGGAAAAACCGAACCCCAGCATATCCAGCGTAACCAATCGATAACTCTCTCGCAGACGATCCCAAATGCCCTGCCAGTCAAAGCTGGAGGTGGGAAAACCGTGAATCAACAGGATCACTGGTAGCGACTTATCTCCCTCGTCAACCACAAAGATATTGCGACCACATAATGGTATTAGCGTGCCGGCGCTGCGCCACTTTTCGACGCCTTCCAGTGTCATGGGGTAGGTGTGTATTTCGCTCTGATTCTGCATTTCTCTCTCCCGAACTATTTTTGTTTGGGCAAACAATAGCCAAAATAGAACTTGACGTCTAGTTCAAGTTTGATCTAAATTTCACCACATCAGCCACATACAAGCGACCAAAGCCCTATGAAACAGCTGCCCACCCAAAAGCGAGCCCTGGAAAAACGCTCTGCACTGATCGCCGCCGCAGAAATCAGCTTCGCTGAGCACGGTTACGAGCAGACTACTGCCAAAACCATCGCCACTACCGCAGGGGTCGCTACGGGAACCTTTTATCAGTACTTCGACAACAAGGACGACATGCTGCGGGTCATCGCCCAGAAACAGCGGGATGAGATCTATCAGACCCTGCCTGAACTGCAACTTCAGGATATTCAACACGCCAAGGCAAACGCCGAAGCCCTGTTCCGGGAAGTGCTGGAAATGATCTACGACTATCACCAGGCCGAAGCGGCGCTGCACCAAGTGTTGGAACAACGTCGCATTATCGATGCCGAGCTGGACACTATTCTGTTACGCGCCGAAGCCATTATCGAAGGCAAGGTACGCCTTTATGTGCAGGCCTTTAACCCGAACAACCCGGAAGCCGTTTCCTACAACCTGTTTGCCATGGCCGAGGGTCTGGTGCACCGCCATGTATTTGGCAATCCCACCAGTTCCAAGAAAGACGCCTTGGACCTGGGCGCGCGAATGCTGGCCTGCTACTTCGATTGCAGCCATTCCAAATAACAACTTCCAAGTAACAACTTTGCAACCTCAACAAACATAACAACAAAGGAATAGAGAGATGACAAACTCGGCATTGAAAGTCGACACCTGGATCAAAGGTGCCAAGATTTTTAACGAGGGCAAGACTCCAATCGTTGAAGACATCGCTATTCGCGACGGCCATATTGTCGCGCGAGGAACCAACCTCAATATTGCCAGCGCCAAACGCGAAGTTGATGCCCAGGGACTGTGGCTGACTCCGGGCCTGTTCGATATCCATACCCACTACGACCTGGAATTGGAAGTGGCGCCGGGTCTTCCCGAGTCGGTTCGACATGGCACCACTACCGTCGTCATCGCCAACTGCAGCTTGGGCCTGGCGTTCGGCAACCAGCGCGATGGTAAAAACGATCCCATCGTCGATTGTTTTGCCCGGGTTGAAAATCTACCCAAACATGTTCTGCGCAGTGGTGCTGACGGAGTCAGCTGGAACACGCCTCAGGAGTACTTTTCACACTTGGAAACCCTGAATCTGGGACCAAACGTTGCCTCGTTGTTACCCCACTCAATGCTGCGTATCGATGCCATGGGCTTTGAGGAAAGCATCAGCCGCGACCCCACCCAAGTGGAAGTCAACGCCATGAAGCAAACCCTGTCAGATGCCCTCGACAGTGGTTATGTCGGCATGTCCACCGACGCACTGCCCTTCCACTACCTGGCCAGTGCCGCCCACTGTGACAAGACCATTCCCACCCAGTTCGCCAAGTACGATGAGATCAAACAGCTGACTCAAGTACTACGCGAACGCGATGCGGTGTGGCAGGCAACGCCACCTAAAGACAGCGTTATCGGCACACTGAAAACCTTTATGCTGTCCAGCGGGCTGTTTCACGGCAAGGCATTGAAAACCACCGTCGTCGCTGCGCTGGATGTCACCAACAACTGGAAGATCTCCCGCCTTGGTAAAGTATTGGCGCGCCTGCTCAACTCCAAACTGCTTAAGGGCGACTTTCATATGCAGGCCCTGGGTGCACCCTTTAAGATCTGGTCCGATGGCGCCGTGACACCGCTGGCCGAAGAAATCCCGGAACTGCGTCGTTTGAACGAAACCGACCTGGAAGATCGCGCAGCTCGACAAAGAATATTGAACGATCCAGAGTATATTCAGACCTTCCGCAATATGTGGCTAAAGGGCAAACAAGGCGTGAGCGTTGCGCGACTTAAGCGTTTACTGAATGTAGAGGACTACGCTTTCAACCGCACCTTCGAGGATATGTTTATCGATGTCTGCCCGCTACAACACTGGCAGGGCATGGATTTCCAAAGTGCTTTCGAACGCGTTCTGGAAATTAAGAAGGGCAACAAACCGGCCAATCTCACCGAAGAAGAGTCCGTGCTACTGGAAAAAGAATTCTTCTGGATCAGTGACGAAGCAGACTTCATGTTACAAATGCTGCGCAGCTTTGATCTGAATTTAAGCTGGAGCACCACCACCGCCAACCGCGACCCCAAAGTCACCCGCGAATTGATTATGCATCCGCTGCTGCTGCCCGGCTTTAACGACAGCGGCGCGCATTTGACCAACATGGCATTCTACGACGTCAACTTGCGCTGCCTGAAACTGGCGGCCCAAGGCGGCGACAACGATGTCAGCTATATGGTGAAGCGCCTGACCAAGGATGCAGCTGATTTGTTCGACCTGGAAGGCGGCAGCATTAACATTGGCGACAAAGCGGACCTGGTTCTGATCGACCCACAAGCTCTGAACAATTACAACGGCGAGGCCAATATTCAACGAATTCACCGCGAAGAATACAACCACCATCAACTGGTGAACCGCTCCGACGGAGTCGTACCTCTGGTAATGATTGGCGGCAAGGTAGCCTGGGAAAAAGATCAATTCGGCAAGGACTTCGGCAAGCGAGCAATGGGTCGCTTACTGAGAAACCGAAAGGCTGCCACACCACAACAAGCGGATCTGAAAAATACCGCGTGATATAGCTGCGTAGATCACCTTGTATTGACCACGCCTGCTGCAGCAATTGTGGTGGGCGTTGTTGGTCCTGTCTGTGCCAATTACGGACATTCAACGCCTGACTTAGGGGCGGACTTGGAGTTATTTGTATTGCGCTAGCGTAGCGGAGAGCGCATAAACAACAGAAAAACCGTCCCAGCCATGCTTGCATGGCGCCTACAGCCGCTTGTTAAGTCTTTTTGCTCTTTCTAATGTCTCGAACTAAGAAAGATTTGCCTTGCCCACGCTTTAGCTCAAATAGATCAATTGCTTTAAACAAACTACTCAGGTTTTTGAAACCGTAGTTTCTACAGTCGAAAGACGTTCTATTAGAAATGTTTGCACCGACAGGGCCAAGAGGAGCCCAGCCGTCATCATCTTCAGTTGCTTCAATTGCCTGTCGTAACAGATTAATTAGCTTAGTGTCCGATTTGATGTTTTTGGGGTTTGAGTTTTTCTCTGCTTCTCTTGCTTCAGGTTGATCAAGAAAGATGAGGTGGTCAAGCAAACCTGTACACCCCAGTTAAGCAACTTTTTTCATCGCCATCATTTCACTTTCATACTGGGACGGACTTCTGTATCCCAAGTATGAATGAAGCCGATCCTTGTTGTACCACATCGATATGTAGTGCAGTACATCCTGTTGGGCTTCGTAGCGAGTCTGGTAGTTCCGCCACTGCACCCGTTCTTGCTTCAGGCTTCCAAAGAAACTTTCAACAACCGCATTGTCCCAGCAATCACCTTTTCTGCTCATGCTGCCAGTGAAGCCGTGAGCTTTGAGCAATCGCCGATAGTTCTTGCTGGCGTACTGGGAGCCCCGATCAGAATGGACGATCAAGCCAGCCTCAGGACGTCTTTGCCATACCGCCATCTTCAATGCGTCACAGACTAAGCTGCTCTTCATTCTGCTGCCCATGCTCCAGCCAACGACCCGCCTTGAGAACAGGTCGATAACAACGGCTAGATAGAGCCAGCCTTCCTGTGTCCACAAGTAGGTGATGTCACCAGCGTAAGCCTGGTTTGGCTTGTTAACATCAAACTCCCGATTGAGAACATTCTCAAAAATGGGCTGCTTGTGATTACTGTTTGTCGTCACCTTGTATTTCTTGCGGTATTTAACCGCCACGCCCGCTTCTTTCATCAGCTGCCTAGCCTTGTTCCGGCTTACCGGGTAGCTCAATACATTGAGCGCCTTTTTCATCCGGCGACTGCCATAACTGTCATCGCTCGCCTTCGCGATGTCTTTGACCGCCTCAATCATTTCCTGATGGTAGAAATCCGGTGGCCGAGTGCTTTGGCGCTGCTGGTACCCGTAATATCCACTGCGGGTAACACCCAGTAATCGGCACATTAGACCGACAGGGTAGGTCTTCTTCATTTGGGCAATAAACGAGTACTTTACTTCGTTTCTTTTGCGAAGAAGACCGTCGCTTCCTTTAAAATTTGTCTCTCCAGTTTGAGCTGCCGATTTTCTTCTTTCAGTCGGCGTATTTCTTCCTGCTCTGGAGTCAGCTTTCCATTACCTCTAAATGCCTGACCGTCGTCATCGGCTTGATGCTCTTTAATCCAGCGCCCCAGCATAGTGGCATTGATTTCCAGGCTTCTGGCAGCCTCAATTCGGGTATAACTCTGATCCAGAACCAAGCTGATCGCATCAAGCTTGAACTCTTTCGAATATTTCTTTCTTTTGGTCATTCTTTGTACTCCAGTTAAGGTCATTATCTCTTAACTGGGTTGTACAGATCTATTAGACCACCTCAAGAGAAACTTTGAGCATGCATTCACAAAAGGTGAAGGCGTCTTCCGCTCACCGAACCCCAACACAACTTTTCCCTCTGCTAATGCTCTTGTGACCATTGGAGTGAAATCACTATCCGATGAAACAAAGCACATTACGTCGATTTCTTTGGTGTACATGACGTCCATAGCGTCAATGACGAGTGCAATGTCAGATGCATTTTTACCTTTGGTTAGATCGTACTGCTGAATTGGCTGGATTGCATACTCATGAAGCAATTCTTCCCATTGCCTTAAGGTTGGTGATTTCCAGTTTCCATAAGCCTTGCGGATTGTCACCACACCATACTTTGCAACTTCACTAAGGACATCTTCGAACCTGCTGGCTGGTGCGTTATCGGCATCAATGAAAAGGGCTATCTTTTGTTTTACTTCGTTCATCCTAAACTCGTCTGTCTATCAATAGACTTAACAGTGTGTTAAACCGACCCGTCGGTCCGTATATCACTTCCTGTATAAATACACTTCCACTGTATTCTCTTCAAAAACAGCATGTTATAGAGTTAAAGAATGCCACTTTTCAGTGATATATGGAATTTTTCCCATATACCACTAAGGCAGAGCAGCAATCGCCCGCATTATGTCTGCTAAGGGTTAATTTGAGTCATGCAGACAGCTATCGAACCACCCAAATGGATAATGCTGTTGAAGCATCAACTTTGGCATCAAAACCCTTCAGTCTTCTTTCAAATCACGATGGCTGATCTAAGCACTACATAGATTGAATCTTAGTATCGATAGAAGCTACAACTCTATCGTGTCCTGTCGCGAAGCCGCCAGCCAGCTATTCCACTTAACCTCCAGCGTGCGAATCCCGCCGATATAATTTTGATCCACCAGGTAATAGGAAATGGTGCGATCGCCGCGTTCAAACTTGTGCATCAGGCGCATGACAAAACTGCGATCTGGCGAAGTGCTCAGTAGAAAATTGACGAACTCTCCAGCGTAAGCCTGCAACCCACCATTGCGATTGGCCAGGGTATGGCGCCACTTCTTGCTCGGCAGCCGCAGGAAAGCGCCGATTCCCATTACGCTATTGCTTTGCAGTTGAGGGCGCACCTGGCGGTGATTAATGGCGTGCTTGTCAATTTTCAACTGACTGCCGGATTTCTTCAGTGTCTCCATTTGCTCGGCCAGGCCTTCGTTGAGCCAGGCCGGAGCATAAGGGGTTATGGTATCGACGATGGCATGGCTGGCTTCGTGTCGAATGGTCCGGAATGTGCCGGCGCGATCTTCGCGCATATAGACAATGATTTGATTGTCTTTCGGGTAGTAAACATCGTACGAAGGCGTCGGCCGCCTGCCGTATTTTTTCGTGAGGTATTGATAATAAGTGGCCTGGTCTTTCAATATCAGAATATTGACCGGCACGGTTTTGTAGAAATCGAAATGCAGGATTCTGTCGTAGAACTCATAGACATGATTGACGCCGTCGCGGATCGACTGAATCTCCTCCGGGGAGATAGCAACATCTTCGGCTTTAACATCAATATTGTAGCGGGACCACTGGGAGGCATGAATCTGGGGTTTGACGACTTCTTGAGCCAACTTCTTGTCTTTGCGGTCGCCAAAGTGGACGCGGCCTTTTTCATCCACCCACTTGTATATTTCGGCGCTGGCGAGAGGCAGGTAAAGCAAAAGGAGGCCTAAGAGCACACCACATCTGAACGTATCCATAGCGACTAAATCCTTTTAATCCGATCACCTGAAACAAGAGTTATGATTACAGAATCACAACTCTAACGTGTACAGCAAAATCGTCAATTCTCTATTGAGTAGAGCTCAGGCCTAATCTCAGTAAGTGCTTTCTCTCTGATTCATCAATTTCAAGACAAATAAAACAATCGCTCCCAGCAGATCACGCGTTAAGTGCGCGACTGGATAAAAGGAGTTAGAAAAACCGCGATAGTAGCGGCAACGGAAATCACACCCAACCAGACAAAGAACGCCTGAAGCGCATCAAACTGTCCGTACATCAGATAACCACTGGCGGCGAGTAACAACACCGCAGAGAATCGCTGACTCCAACCCTGGCGCTGACCGTTGCCAGTCTGCTTGGCGGATGCCAGCAGGAAAATAGCAGCTCCCGCAGCAATCAAAGCGGTGATCAACAGTACAATACCCATCATAATTTCACCCTGGTTGTTCAGCTCAAGACACTTTGCTTAAACGATCCACTGACGGATCAGCACTATCAACACTCTCTCCCTGAGAAGCTGCTCGTGAACCCGAAGTTTTCTGCTTCTGTGTGGGCCGCTGTGATGGCAGCAATCTCGCGACATGCAGTAACAAAGCACCACACCCCATCAACGTAGCCTCGATAATCGCCAGATGCGTATGGGTACCGCTGCCACTGTTAAACAGATGTTGCTCCAGCACAAGAGCATCCAACACCGGCAGACCCATCAACAGCGCGCCGGATAACGCCAACAATAGTCGATTGGACTGGTAG
>Ga0256829_1003187_pt1 | contig 11564 bp, 13 predicted proteins | sample 131447metaG_FD_185979 | JGI IMG/M metagenome (GOLD analysis project Ga0256829, IMG submission 185979) | Hydrothermal vent microbial communities from Lau Basin, Pacific Ocean - 131-447 | ecosystem: Environmental > Aquatic > Marine > Hydrothermal vents | place: Pacific Ocean: Lau Basin | collected... | reverse complement strand
TCGGATTGCTCAGGACCTGCTTGCGCAGTCCCGCTAAGAGCTCCCGCTATTGCGGTAAGCCCCATCATCGCCCATCTCATTTTTAACCACCATCGGTATTTTTTGTTATACTTGGCGAATACACGACTATGGTTAATATTCGCCTTAAGGCTTGAGGCAGCGGTTGTCCGAAGTGGATCCCGCCTGGCCTTCGGCATGGGTGTTCTTCGCCGAACTGAGACAGAATAGCTGCTTGCAACCCCGCCGAATACCGGCATTATATGCGAGGATACGTATGCTAAAGGACCGTTTTTAAATGACTTTTTTGAGGCCAGCCCTAATCACCGCGAGCTCTATTTTGCTGATCTCGGCCTGTGGAGGAGGTGAAACGCCCCCTGACGCGGCAGCACAAAATACTGTTGAAAAACCGAAGGTTACTGAGACTTCTTCAGAAACAGTAACACCCGCAGCAGCGCCAGACACGAGCTCTGCAGCTTCTGAGGCGTTCGCGTCTCTTCCCGAGCCTTATCAAACGGCTGACTACAATCGCGGTCGACGGACTTTCAAACTTTGCCAATCGTGCCATACGCTGAACGAAGGCGGACAAAATCTCGTCGGCCCGAACCTTTACGGTATCTTCGGCAGAGGGATCGGCACCGTTGATGGATTCACCTACTCAAAAGCGGTCCAGGAGTCTGACATCGTTTGGACGCCCGAGATTCTCGCGGAGTGGCTTGAAAGCCCGCGCAACTTCCTGCCAGGCAATAAGATGAGCTTTGCTGGCGTCCGTCGCCCTGACGATCGCACCGCAGTGATCGCTTATATCATGTCGGAAACTGGCTACACCGCAGAGTAAAAGCAAACGCCGCACTAAAACGTACGGGCTATCGAGACGAAAACGCCTTCTTCTACGAAGGCGTTTCCGACTTCACGCCGCACCCCGATTGAATAATCCAGGCGTTCTGCGTTCCACACAATTTCGGTTTGTATTTTGTCAGATGGGGCATCGGTCGCACCGCGCTCGATCCATAGCTGCGTGATCGTCCAAATCGACGGATATGGACTGAACCCATACCCCGCTTCGAGGCGTCGGCGCTGACAATCACCGTGAAATCGCCCGACTCCTTCTGCGTACAGAAAGTAGGGATGCCGGCGCGGGCGGCTCGACCAGGAAACGCCCATTCGAGCTTCAGCGCCCAATCGGTCACAGCCATTCCGGCCGCCGATAGCAGAACCTTGAAGCAAACCTGCCTCACCAGACACTTTCAATCTATTCGAATTGTAGAGTAATCGCCGCGCTGTGGCGCGCCAACCGCGACTATCAAAGCCGTCCACGCCAGTATAGCGAACCGCTTCGCCTTTTAGCGTTACCGTCCATTCGTCGGACAAGCCATATTCGAGATAGGCGTCGGCGCGATAGCCGTTCAAGCCTTCGACCGTTTCGCTCACGAGCGCCGCGCGGGTGTACCAGACACCCTCTTCCTGAATCCACGGCGCTGCCCCAGCCATCGGCCAGGGCAGCACGCAGGAAAAGATAAGTATTCTCCCCCACATCCAAAATACTTATTCAGTATTTTGGATTATGTACACTTATCTATAGTTGAAAGCGAATTTGGTCTGTCCAGAAGCGCTCAAGGCGCGAAACGGTCTTGTTCAGCTGACTAAGATCGTCCTGGCGAACGCTCGCTGTTGGCTCAAGCGCTGCAGACTGGCGATCAAACAGATCAACCACGCGCTGGCGGACTTTATGACCACGCTCAGTCAGTTTCAGGCGAACCGTACGCTTGTCACGCTCAGAACGCGACTGGACGAGATAACCGCCCTCTTGAAGCTTCTTCACGTTGTAAGACAGGCTCGTCCCAGCAAAAGCACCGCGCGACCGCAGTGTAGAAGCTGGCGTTTCATGCTCGCCAATTTCATAAAGAAGCAAGGCTTGAACACCTGTCAGGTGACGCTCGCCACCACGCTCAAGATCGTCTTTGACGACGTCGTGGAGACGGCGGTGTGCCTGCTCCAGAAGCGAAAGAGATTTTACGAAAGATTCAGCGACGCTCACAGGCTCGCTCACGGCTTCCGCCGCGCTATAAGAAATTGTCATTACCATCACCACTCAACTTTTGTTGTAGTTTGAGTAGATTTACAGTGATGAACCTTATATTTCGTTAAACACATCTTGTTTTCGACCTATCTTGGTTAACAAAACAGCCGAAAGTGTTACTTTTTACGCAAATATAGCCCGAATTCTACTGTTTTAACCGCCAAGCGGTGTTCCACGGGCCGCCCAGGCATCCACCTCTCCATCCGCGACGGCCGCGACAGCTTTCCAAGCGCCATCAACGTTCTGAAGTATATAAGCCGCCTTCCATGCCGCGATCTCATTGCCATCGGCATCCAGCATCCGGTCCTGTACGGTCATACTGACGGCGCCGGGGCTCATCGGCAGATGCTCAGCTACACGCCGTTCCACGTGGGCAACCTTCTGCGCTTTATAGAACCCGAGCAGCAACCCAGTGTTCTTCGCGAAATGCTCTGCGTTTTTAAACGTGAACGATCGCCCCACCTGCGTTGTCAGGGCTGGAAAGGTCCAGTGCGCGGCGATGGCTTCGGCATCATAGCTTTCAAATGCCGTTACATAGGAGCGGCACCAGGCGTCTAAATCGGCACGTAATTCAGTCAAAGCTAAGCTCATTTTCGCCTAAGGCTTCAAAATAGCGCGCGACATCAGCGTCGGATACGCCTTCTAAAGTATCAGGAGACCAATTCGGCGCGTGATCTTTGTCGATGATCACCGCTCTCACCCCTTCAATGAAGTCGGGTGACTGAACCTTGCGCCAGCCAATGCGGTATTCCATCCGCATGTTGTCTTCAAAGGTCTCACATTTGCCGCCGTCACGAACTTGGCGAAGCGCGACCTTCACCGTTTCAGGAGACTTTGACCGAATGGTCTGAGCCTGCTTCACCGCCCACTCCGATCCGTCGCGCTCTAGCGCCGCGAGGATGTCCTCAGCTCGATCATGCGCAAAGCACGTATCAATCGTTGTCGTTTGCGCTTCAAAGCTTCCGGCAGGTACAGAATGGGTTAGCCGGGACAGAATCTCTCCAAGCATCTCTGCGGCGCCGCCTGAAAAGTCGGCCTCCGCGATCTGCGCTTTCAGGTTTGGTATGAGCTCGGACGGCAAGAAATGCGTGGCAACGCGCGCTGCTGCAACATCGGTCCCTTTCAGACGCTCTCCCGTCAGGGCGAGCCAGGTGCCAAGCTCTCCCCGCAGGCGCGGCAGGAACCAGCCACCACCAACATCGGGGAACAGGCCAATCCCGGTTTCTGGCATCGCAAAGAGGGTGCGTTCTGTCGCGACCCTATGAGAGCCGTGAACGGAGAGGCCAACCCCGCCGCCCATCGTCACGCCATCCATGATTGCGAGATATGGCTTCGGGAACGCTTTTATCATCGCATTCATGCGGTATTCTTCGGCAAAGAAAGCGCGGGCCTCTTTGCCATCACTAAGACCGCTTTCACGTAGCATCGCGATATCACCGCCTGCGCAAAAGCCTCGGCTGCCATCCGCGTGATAGATCATCACCATGTGAACATTTGGGTCGAATGCCCAAACGCGCAATGCGGCGAGAATGGTCTCACACATATCTAGATTGAGCGCATGCAGGGCTTCAGGGCGATTGAGGGTGATGTAACCGACACCCCCCTCGGACTTGGTAAGAACTGAATCTGTCATGGCATGGCGTTAGCGCGGAGGCGCTCACCGGTCCAGTGGGCTCTAGTGCCCGCCGCCAAAAATCCCCGTGCGGACATGATAGTCTACCGCAATCTCATATTCGGGATCATCGGCGCTATCGACCATCAACTGCCCTGCCTTGCTCAGCAATGTGTGGCAGTTTCGAGAGAGATGGCGCAGTTTCAGAGTCTTACCCTGCGCCTCATACTTTGCAGCAAGATCTTCAATCGCCTGCAATGCGGATTGGTCCACGACACGCGAGCGCATGAAATCGACGATCACGACGTCTGGGTCTTCTGCAGGGTGGAACAGTTCCGCGAAGCCCGCGGTCGACCCGAAAAAGAGTGGGCCTTCAATTTCATAGACCGTTGCGCCAGGGGTGCGGACCGAGTCGCGTTGAATGATGTGAATGCGCTTTGCATTGTTCCAGGCATAAGCGAGCGCACTTACTATGACGCCAACAACCACAGCGACCGCAAGATCCTCCCAGACCGTCACAGCGGTTACGAGGATGATGACAAACGCATCCGTCCACGGGATCTTGGACATAATTCGCAGGCTGTTCCAGGCGAAGGTTCCAATCACGACCATAAACATCACGCCAACCAAAGCAGCCAACGGGATCATCTCAATCCATTGCGAGCCGACGAGAATAAAGGCGAGCAGGAACAGCGCCGCTGAGATGCCGGAAAGGCGCGTGCGGCCGCCGGACTTCACATTGATCATCGACTGACCAATCATTGCACAACCGCCCATGCCGCCAAAGAAACCGGTGACGACATTCGCCGTCCCTTGCGCGACACATTCTTGAGAGGCCCCGCCCCGTTGATTGGTGATTTCACCGACCAGGTTCAATGTCAGGAGGCTCTCAATCAAACCAATTGCAGCCAGGACGACCGCATATGGAAGAATGATTTCCAGGGTTTCGAGATTGAGCGGGACGGCCGGAATGTGGAAGGACGGCAAGCCACCTTGAATGCTCGCTAAGTCGCCAACCACTGGCGTATCGATACCAAAACCAATCACCATCGCGGCGACAACGCCAATTCCCGCTAAGGGCGCCGGGATCACTTTCGTGAGCTTTGGTAGCCCCCAAATGATCAGCATTGTCGCGCAAATTAAAGTCAGCATGATCGCGACTTCGCCGCCCGGCAACCACTCGCCATTGGGCAAGATACTGTGTCCGTCTGGATGCGCAGTCCCCGGGACTTGGAACTGTCCCAATTGCGCAATGAAAATAACGATCGCCAAGCCGTTCACGAAACCAAGCATCACAGGATGCGGCACCAGGCGGATAAACTTCCCAAGCTTGAACACCCCTGCCCCGACCTGAAGAATGCCCATCAAAACAACAGTCGCGAACAGATACTCCACCCCGTGCTGTGCCACGAGCGCCACCATCACGACAGCAAGCGCGCCCGTCGCGCCAGAGATCATACCAGGGCGTCCGCCCATGACAGCCGTGATCAAACCGACGAGAAAAGCTGCGTAAAGCCCCACCAGCGGTTCCACACCCGCCACAAAGGCAAACGCCACCGCCTCTGGGACAAGCGCCAGCGCAACGGTCAGGCCAGCCAATGTCTCGGTTTTGATCCGGCTCGGCGTAAAAGTTGCGCGCTGTGATTGCGCCCAATTGGTCAAGTTGATGCGATCTGCGTAAGCAGAAAAGGTCGAACGGGCCATGCACGTTTCTCTAATTCACGGAAGATGAGCGGCTGCCTAAGCGAATTCCGCGCGGGCGGCCACCCCAAACTGACAGCCACGCCAAAATGCAGACATTTCAACGCTTGGATGATGGACAATAAGTCAGGCCTGCTTCAGCTTAGCGCCAGCAAGACAAGGAGGAACAGATGAAAGCTCTGTTTGATGTTTCAGGGAAAACCGCAATCGTCACCGGTGGCTCGAGCGGGATCGGTGCGATGATCGCCCGCGGGTTCGTTGAGAATGGTGTAAAGACCTATATCTCGGCTCGCAAAGAAGGCCCGCTCATGGCCAAGGCTGAAGAGCTTTCCGAATATGGTACCTGCATTCCAATCCAGGCTGACCTCTCGACAATGGAGGGTATTGAACACTTCGTCGGGCAAGTCTCTGAGCGAGAAGATCATATTGATATTTTGATCAACAATGCCGGCGCCAATTGGGTCGTTCCGCTTGATGATTTCCCAGAAAGTGGTTGGGACAAGGTGATGACCATCAATATCAAGTCGATGTTCTTCATGACCCAGAAATGCCTACCGCTGCTGCGCAAGAATGGCACGCAGGAAGATCCGGCCCGGATCGTCAACATTGCCTCCATTCACGGCTTCGATAATCCCGGCATGCCCGCTTATGCCTATTCAGCCAGTAAATCGGGGGTCATCCACCTCACCAAACACCTCGCCACGGATCTCGCCAAAGACAAGATCAATGTGAACGCCATCGCGCCGGGCTTCTTCCCCAGCAACATGACCAAAGCGGCGGTCAATAATGACGAGATCTACAAGATGGCTGTCGCGCAAATCCCGCGCGGGCGTGCCGGTGAGCCAGAGGACATTGCTGGCACGGCGATCTTCCTGACGTCCCGCGCCGGGGCCTGGGTCGATGGTCACACAATCGTTCTGGACGGCGGTGAGATCGCCTAAGCGAGATAACACTCTGAATATATAGTAAATTACGGATTCTTCAGCAGAATGTCCGTTTGTTAATTTGAGGGCGCCACAGGTTCGGCCTAAGGCCCGGGGGCTGCGTTACAATCTATTGCAAAAGGCAATCTGTAATGCAGCCACTTAAATCCGCCCTCCCCATCGCAATTATTATGGCGATTTCGACAACCCCTAATGCGATCGCTCAAGACTTTTACGCAGAAGGCACTGTTGGCCTTTCTGGCTTTGATTTTGACGCATTGGATAGCGACGATTACACGATGCTTGGTGTTCGGTTCGGCAGAAACTTCACGTCGAACCTCGCGATTGAAGGCGAGTATGCAGTTGGAGTATCGGAAACTAATCGAACGATCGCAAGTTTCGACCCGATAAATGAGCAAAGCTATTCGATTGACGCATCCTCAAAACTGGATTCGACATATGGTGTTTTTGGGAAAGCTATGGTGCCGATAGGAAACGGTCTTACCGTCCACGCACGTGTCGGCTATGCGACGACCGAATTTGAATCGAACAGTACAATTACGTATGAAGACGGCACGACCGAGAATCGAGCGTTCAATGACACCGACCCAAGCCTCGCCTATGGGTTAGGCGCCGAGTTCAATTTCAGCGAGCAGCTATATGCGCGTGCGGACGCCACAAGACTCGAAACCTTTGGCACCGATGTCGAAGCCTATACCCTTGGCGTCGGCTTCCGCTTCTAAGCCTCAAGTGGGCAGCCCTCAATCGTGATACGGTGCATGATCCGGCGTTGGCCTTGATAGTCATTCAAGGCCCAGTGCCAGGTCGAACGATTGTCCCACATCGCGATGGAGCCAGGTTCCCATTTGAACCGGTGATGGAAATCATGCCCTGTGAACACGTGGGTATATAGGTCGGAGAGCAATTCGTCGCTCTCCGCCTTGTCCATGCCCACGACTTCTCGCGTGAAAGCCGGGTTCACATAAAGGGCCTTCTTCCCAGATAGCGGGTGTTTGATGACGATTGGATGCTCGGGGTCCAACAGCTTCTCCGCAGCGTCAGAGTTCCCAATACGATTGGTGCCGTCCTCATGTGATCCAGCGTCCGAAGTATTGTAGTAGCTGTCCGGCCCTTCACCAAAGATGTGTTTGCCGGAGTGAAGGGCTTTGCGGCCCTCAACCTTTTCTTTCAGCGCATCGGGCAGCGTTTCATAAGCCTTGTACATGGATGCGAACATCGTATCGCCGCCGCTCTCCGGCAACTCACGTGCGACGAGAACAGATCCGAGTGCAGGCTCAAAATCGTAGGAATGATCCGTGTGCCATCCACCGCCAATATTGTCTTTTTGGTCCGGCTCTTTGGCGACCAAAGCGATCTGCGGATAGTCCGGATGCGCCGCGAAAAAGCGGTTGATATTGATATCCCCAAATCGCTCAGCAAAAGCGATATGATCATTCTCGCTCGTATCCTGCCCGCGGAAAAAGATCACGCCATGCTCGGCAAACGTCTCTTGGATGGTTTGAAACTCCGTATCGCTCAATGTCTTGATATCAACATCAGTGATCTCAGCACCCAGTCCGTCAACAGCCTTAATTTGCATCTTCTTATTCCTCCTCGGGCTTCATCTTTTGGAAGCTTCCGATGAGATCATAAGAACTTTCTCGTGCGACGATCAAGTCTCGCCGATGAATCGCTTTCGATGAGGCCTTAAACAAGATAGGACGCCAAAATGAGTTCAGACGCCCCTCACCTCATCCTGATAAGCGGTCCGGTGGGCGTCGGGAAAACTACTGTCGCCCAGGAAATGAGCAATCAATTGGCCGAAACGGGCGTCGCGCACACCTTTGTGGATCTGGACGCCCTAACCTACACCTATCCGCGACGAGACGATGATCCATACGGTCAAAACCTGGCGCTGAAAAATCTGCAAGCCGTTTGGGCCAATGCTCAGATTTATTACCCTCGCGTTCTCATCATTGCACGGGTCATTGAGACCGCAGCGGGCGCGCTCGAAATTGCCGACACGGTCAATGCGAGTGAATGCACGATCGTTCGACTTGAAGCACAAGACGAAACTTTGCTGAACCGTGTCCGCCAGCGCGAACAGGGAGCGGGTCGTGCCTGGCATGAAGCGCGCGCCTTAGAGCTTTCGCAGAGCCTCTCAGAAACTGATTTTGCAAACCTCGTCCTCGGCACAGATGATCGCAGCGTGGGCGATATCGCCAATGAAATCATACTAGGGCTGCAGCTCAATTCGCAGAGCAAGCCGAATAAGCTTTAGTCTTTCAGCATATCCCGACTGACAATGACCCGCATGATTTCGTTAGTGCCTTCGAGGATTTGGTGCACGCGCAGATCTCGAACGATTTGTTCGACGCCATATTCGGCCAAGTAACCGTAGCCGCCATGGATCTGCAGAGCTTCATTCGCGACTTTGAAGCCCGTATCGGTCACAAACCGTTTCGCCATCGCGCACCAGCGGGTGGCATCTGCCGCTTTCGCGTCGAGTTTCGAGGCGGCTTCATACAGCATCACCCGGGCGGCCTGGAGTTCGGTTTCCATATCCGCGAGTTTGAACTGAATGGCTTGGAAGTCGGCGATGGGTTTGCCGAATTGCTGGCGTTCCTTGGCATAGGCAAGCGCCTTATCGAGCGCTCGCTGCGCCCCGCCGAGTGAACAGGCTGCGATATTCAGGCGTCCGCCATCAAGCCCGGCCATAGCAAACTTGAAACCGTGGCCTTCTTCGCCAATTCTGTTGGCGGCTGGAATACGAACATCATCGAGCATGACCTGACGGGTGGGTTGAGAATTCCACCCCATCTTCTTTTCATTACTCCCGAAACTCAGACCCGGTGTGCCGAGTGGAATGATGAAAGCAGACACACCCCGCGCGCCGGCGTCAGAGGTCTTCGCCATCAGGACATAGACATCGCTTGTGCCCGCGCCGGAGATAAATTGCTTCGAACCGTTCAAGACATAGTCGTCACCATCGCGCACCGCCGTGGTCTTCATCGCTGCGGCATCAGACCCAGATCCTGGCTCGGTGAGGCAATAAGAGGCGACCAGCTCCATACTGGTCAGTTTCGGCAGCCAGGTTTTGCGTTGTTCATCCGAGCCGAACTTATCGATCATCCAGCTCGCCATATTGTGGATCGAGATAAAAGCCGCTGTTGAAACATCACCGTAGGAAAGCTGCTCAAAGATCAAGGCTGCATCGAGCCGGCCGAGCGCCGATCCACCGACATCTTCGCCGACATAAATGCCCGCAAATCCGAGCTCCGCCGTGTCCTTGATCACATCAATCGGAAAGTGTTTTTGGTTATCCCAGTCCGATGTGTGCGGTGCCAGACGATCCGCAGCAAATCGCTTTGCCATATCCTGGATCATTACCTGTTCTTCTGTCAGGCGAGTGGTCATAGCAATTGGCCCTCATTGTGCTTATTAGGCGGCACAGATGCCATAGGAGATTCGTTCGTCAATGTCTGACCTTCCGGAAGGATATTCTATTACAGCTGCCGAGCTGGATGATATTCCTGCGCTTATCGCCGTCGATAAGGCAGCATCTTCTATGTTTGCAGCAACCGGATTGCTGAGCGACGACGCTCTCAAAGACCATGTACCGGCGGAAGTGTTCGAAACAGAGATCCCCTTGTTCAACGTCTTTGTTGCGCGAAACCAACATGGTTGGGCGGTTGGCTTTGCTTTGATCCGCATGCGCGGCAACGGGCTATATCTGGATCAAGTCAGCGTTCACCCGGATCATGGGCAAAAGGGCATCGGACGGGCTCTGCTTATCCGCGTCCTCACCGAAGCTGAGCGCCGTAAACTGCCGCATGTGAGCCTGTCGACCTTTCGCGATGTACCTTGGAATGGTCCGTTCTATGCCTCGATGGGATTCAAAGAAATTCCGAACGAAAAGTTCGAGCCCTATATGCGAGAGATTGAAGATGCGCAGAGACCGTTTATGGACGTGACCAAGCGGTGCTTCATGCGCCGTAAAGTTCGTCGCGCCCTCTTTCGCTTTGGCGCACCAAAGTCGGAGACAGAATGAGCATTCCGTTCAACCAATCCTTTCCCACAACTCGACTGCGCCGTTTGCGACAGTCCGGCTGGATCCGCAACCTGACGGCAGAGAACACGCTAACCCCGTCTGATCTGATTTGGTCTATGGTTGTGCATGATGGCGAGGACGCGAAAGTTCCGGTCGCCGCCATGCCGGGATTGAACCGACTGAACGTTGATGAGGCGGCAAAAGCTGCGAAACGCGCAAGTGCGCTCGGCATTCCGGCGATCGCCATTTTCCCGCACATCAACCCAGCCCACAAAGACGAAGAAGGCAGCGAAAGCCTGAACCCGGACGGCCTCGTCCCCACGGTCATCAAGGCGATGAAAGACGCTGCACCGGATGTCGGCGTGATTTGCGACGTGGCCTTAGACCCGTTCACCACACACGGCCATGACGGCCTGATCGATGAAAGCGGCTATGTGCTGAATGATGAGACTACAGCAGTTCTGGTCGAGCAGGCGCTCGTTCAGGCCGAAGCGGGTGCCGATGTCGTTGCGCCATCTGACATGATGGATGGCCGCATCGGAGCAATCCGCGCCGCCCTTGAGGAAAACGGTCATTCGAACACGATGATCCTGTCTTATGCGGCGAAATATGCGAGCGGCTTCTATGGGCCATATCGTGAGGCGATTGGCTCAGCGACAGCTTTGATCGGTGACAAGAAAACCTATCAGCAAAACCCCGCCAATACGGATGAAGCGCTGCGCGAAGTGGCGATGGACATCGAAGAAGGCGCCGACATGGTGATGGTCAAACCTGGCCTGCCCTATCTCGATATTGTCCGCCGGGTCTCCGAAACCTTCCAGATCCCGACTTTCGCATTCCAGGTCTCAGGCGAGTATGCGATGATCCAAGCCGCCGCTCAAAATGGCTGGATCGATGGCGATCGCGTGATGATGGAAACCCTGCTCAGTTTCAAACGCGCTGGGGCCAGCGGCATCATCACCTATTTCGCTGAAGCTGCCGCGCAAAACCTGTCTGCATAACCCAGTTTTTCTTAAGATTGGCTGCCCGATCCAGCGAGGTGTTCATCCTGGCGCGGTTCAGTGCTAAGGGAGTCTGAAACACGGGGTGAGCATGTCCAGACCAGAAAATGTCATCGCCAGAAAAATGGCCAACGCCTTGATGAAGGACGCCGAGATCACCGACCGCGGTCAGTCCTTGCTTGGCCCAGGCGGACGGCTT
>Ga0256829_1003186_pt1 | contig 11567 bp, 13 predicted proteins | sample 131447metaG_FD_185979 | JGI IMG/M metagenome (GOLD analysis project Ga0256829, IMG submission 185979) | Hydrothermal vent microbial communities from Lau Basin, Pacific Ocean - 131-447 | ecosystem: Environmental > Aquatic > Marine > Hydrothermal vents | place: Pacific Ocean: Lau Basin | collected... | reverse complement strand
GACCGTACTGCAATTAAGGGTACAGTATGGTAATTAACGGTACAATATGAAAATTAAGGGTACATGCGGCCATTGATAATACGGGATAATTTCAGACCCAATTCTGACTAATTAGGGTACAGTGACATTCACAGCCGGATCGACGCGGGGTTTGAGAGTTTTCCACGCGCGAAATCATAAGACGTAGCGAGGATTTTCAATGCTGTTTCGATCTCGGCTGTGTCCCGCGCGGCGAACACCATGACGGCGGTTGCGGGGATCATGCCTGAGGCCGCCATCGGGTGCGGCTCGCCCCATCCTTTAGCGAACAGTTCAAGCGTACATTCGATTGGCAGCATCAGATGCATGGAGCCGTCATAATGCGGATGCACATGGGCAAACTCATTTCCCACCATAAAAGATTCTTGACAGCCGTGGGCATGATCATGTGCCAGCCAAAGAGCTTCGGCTCCGGGGACAGAGATAATGCTGGGGCGACGCTCGACAAAGGGAAAATCAAATGCGCGCTCTTTGAGCTTTTGATAGGTACTGGCATCGGGGTTTTGGCTTACCTGCTCGTGAGGCGCGCAATCGGTAGTCTCTGGTCGCGGGCCGATGCGGGGCGTCAGTTCAAACATTTCCAGCCTTTGTGGTTTATATGGTTAGGACCCCAGAGCCTTGCGGACATCCGGTGCAACGCGGGTTCCCAGGATCTCGATCGCGTTCATCAGGGATTTTTGATCGAGCCGCCCGATCGCCATCTGAATGGTAATCCGTGTAAAGCCGAAGATTTCATGATGGGCGAGGATCTTGTCGGTCAGTTCTGCGGGGCCGCCCACGAACAACGCGCCGCTGGGGCCGCTCATGGTATCAAACTGTTCACGGGTTGCCGGGGGCCATCCGCGTTCTGCGCCAAGTCGGGTCATGACCTCGTTATGCGGGCCACTGTAAATGTCGCGGGCGGCTTGACTGGTTTCGGCCACAAACCCATGCACATTCAGTGAGGTTTCAAAGATGGCCGGGTCGTGCCCGGCCTTGGTGGCGGCAGAGCGGTAAAGATCGAACAAAGGCGCAAACCGCACAGGTTCCCCGCCAATTATACCAAGCGCAAGAGGCAGGCCAAGTGTGCCGGCCCGCACCGCCGATTGTGGGGTTCCCCCGATACCCAGCCAGATCGGCAGCTTGTCCTGATAGGGACGTGGATAGACGCCCTGATGATCGACCGCAGGCAAATGTTTTGTGCCAGGCCAACTTATGTGTTCGGCTTCGTTCACCATCATCAAAAGCTGGAGTTTTTCAGCAAAAAGGCCGTCGTAGTCATCCAGCGCATGACCAAACAGCGGAAAGGATTCAACAAAGGCACCGCGCCCGACCATGATCTCGGCGCGCCCCTGGGTCAGGTTGTCCAGCGTCGAAAACTGTTGGAAGACGCGAATCGGATCATCGGAACTAAGCACAGTGACGGCGCTGGAAAGGCGGATGTTTTTGGTTTGTGTAGCCGCCGCTGCCAGCGCTACAGCAGGATTTGAAACTGCATAGTCGGGGCGGTGATGTTCGCCAACGCCGAACCAATCCAGCCCGACCTGATCGGCCAGCACGATTTCCTCAACCAGATTGCGCAGCCTTTGGGAAGGGCTGACGCTGCCAGCTTGATCGGCGCCCGACTCTGCGAATGTGTATATGCCTATTTGCACGATATGGCCTTCTTTGGGGCGGGGGCGAATACCTCGCCCCCGCAGATATTTCCGTGGATTCTAAACGCCAAATAGGGCCCGAACAGGTGCAAACGCCTCCTTCCACGAAGCGCGCGCCTCAAGCCGTTCGATCCAGGCCGCGACGTTCGGGAGATCGTCAAGCGAGATATCAGACTGCACACGGTACATGAATGTCGAGGCCAGCGCGAAATCCGCAACGCTAAGATCGCCCGCGATCCAATCCTTGCCCGCAAGGCCGAATTCCAGCACTGCTAGGAACTGATCTACGTTCTTCAACTCGGCGTCTATGACGCTTTGATCCGCCTCTCCCATGCCGAACTTCGCTTTCAGGAACCGCTCGAACGACAACTTTTGCATTGCCGGACCAAGGTGAATTGTCTGCCAGTAAAGCCACTGATCCACCGTTGCCCGGGCCTTTGGGTCGTCAGGATAAAGACCGCGCTCGGGTTTCTTGCTTGCCAGATAGGAATTGATGGCGCGGGATTCCCATATCACGAAATCGCCGTCTGCCAGCACCGGCACCTTGGCATTGGGATTCATCGACAGGAATTCCACGCTGCGGTTGTCGCCGCCGCGTATGTCGACCTCGATGATCTCAAGATCGATCCCCAGTTCCAGGGCAACCGCCCGCACCCGAAGGGCGTTGGGCGAGAAATTGGCGTTGTAAAGCTTCATCATGGTTTCCTTATTGCGCCGGTGGGGTGAGCAGGGCCGCCTTGTTGGCAATCAAGAAATCACGCGCCGACTGGCCGGCCTGTCCGGTCAGTTTTTCCAGATCACCCGTTGCAACACTCAGATAGTCCTTGGCCATCGCCTCGTCGAAGGACGCAAAAACCTTTGCCATGAACTCTGGCAAGCCAGCGCCGATCATTGCCTGGACCAGATCGTCGGTTGAGATCGGGATATAGGGGATATCCTTGCCCGAGATTTCCGACAGGAAGGCCGCGATGTCGCTTTGGGAAAGCGCCGCGGGGCCGGTGATGTCCAAAACGCTTGAACCGGTTTCCTGCATCAGGGCCGCTGCAGCGGCGCGGGCGCAATCGGCGCGAGTAACATAGCCGGTTTTCCCCTCAGCGGCAGCGGCGAAGTGTTGCCCCATTCCAATGCTTTGCCCACCACCCATCAGCACCAGATCGGTGTAAAGGTTGTTGCGCAGGATGGTATAGTCGACACCGGTGTCCTTGATTAGCGCTTCGGTGTCGCTGTGATCTTTGGCGAACGTGATCGGGCTTTCCTCAACCGGGTTTGTCAATGACGTATAAACGATATGTGTGATCCCTTCCTTCGTCGCGGCTGCAACGGCGTTTTTATGCGCTGCCAGTCGCTTGCCTGGTTCCAGATCGTCGGTCGAAATGATCAGCAAACGCTTGCCACCCGCAAAAGCCGCGCTCAACGATGCGGGGTCGTTGAAATCACCCTTGCGGGCCTCAACTCCCTTGTCAGCCAGATCGGCCAGCTTTTCCGGCGAACGGGAGACGGCGATGATCGGACCGGCACCGGCCGCAATCAGATTGTCGATGACCTGTCGGCCAAGTTGGCCGGATGCACCGGTGACGATGAAAGGGCCGTTTTGAATGTTTGTCATTGGGTATTCCTCGATTTTTCGGGTTGGATTTGGATGTTCAAGCGTCTGATGGGATTCAGCCAAAGGTAAACGCGCTTTCGACTGCTCCGAGCACGTGATCCTCCAGCGTTTTCACGCCTTTGTCGGCAAGGGCGGCCCCCGCGACAACATGCAGCGGAATCAGATGTTCTTCGCGCGGGTTGGCATCGCGGGCACCAGGGGCGGCGTCCCACCGAGCCAGCATTTGATCACGCTCTGCTGGATCGGTGCGGGTGGCCGCATCGCTTAGCCAGCGGTCAAATTCCTGCCCGTTCACGGAATCGGTTGCACCACCCCGCATCGCATGCATCATTTTTTGCATGTTGTGATAGGTGTTGCCCGAACCGATGATCAGAACACCTTCATCTCGCAACGGTGCCAGTGCCCGCCCGACCGCAATATGCGCAGTTGGGTCAAGATCACTTCGCAAGCTAAGCTGCACACAGGGAATGTCTGCCTGCGGAAAGGCCACCTTGAGCGGGATGAACACGCCGTGATCGTAACCGCGCGCCTCATCAACGGGGCAGGGGAACCCGGCCGCCTCGACCAGCGTCTGCACCCTGTCGGACAGCGCGACATCGCCGGGCGCGGGCCAAGTCAGTTCGTAGGTGTGAGGTGGAAACCCGTTATAATCGAACAACAGCGACGGGGCCGGGTTTTTCTGCACCGTAAATTGCGGCTCTTCCCAATGGCCTGAAATCACCAGCAACGCCTTGGGGGCTTCCGGCAATGACGCGGACACATCGGCAAGGAACTCGCGCTGCCGGTTCCAGGTTTCTGGCGGGTCCCAGTCCATGAAGAAACAGGGGCCTCCACCGTGTGGAATGAACATCGTTGGCATTCGGGTCATGTACTGCATCCTTTCGTCTTTATTGCGAGCGAAGCCTGACGATCCAGCCCGCCTATGGTTGCTAAGATTCCGGTTACGCCGCGCTATTCAGCAAATCACCGTAGGGCGATTTCTTTTCGCGAACCCGGTTTTGCGTCAGGAACGATATGATCAGTGCCGCCCATGCGATGATCGCCGGCGGCCAGCCCGGATCGCCCGCAGCTATATGCGCTGAAGCGGCCAGCAACAGGTGCCAGAACATCGCCGCATAGGCGAAATCGGACAGGAACGTCGACGGGCGCCAAAGGATGACTACGGCCGCCACGATCTTTAGGATGGCCAACGGCCATATTATGTAGGTTGGGTACTTCAACAAGCCCTCATACATTCCCGCAACCATGTCATGCGCGGTGATGTAAAATGTCGCCCCGCCCAGATAGACCAACGCAACCAACCCGGTTGCCGCCCAGTATGTAATTTTCACAGATTTTTCGCTCATTTCGACGTCCCCTTTTTTTGTAATATTTGCCTGGGCATTCTTCCGAATGGCTCACCCTTGCTAGGTTTTGCTATTCGCTCTAGTATTATAAAGCGTCTTAGTTTTGAAAGAAAAGTAGGCACTGAAAAGTAACTGCCCTTGGAGAACCTCAAAATGAAACAAACAACACCGCCCGCGTGTCCCATGGACTCCATTCTGCGCTTGCTGATGGGGCCGTGGACAACTTATATTCTCTGGGTCCTTAGTGACCGCGGGCCACAACGTTTTGGGGTGCTAAAACGGGCAGTGCCGGGAATTTCGACTCGTGTTCTGACCGAACGGTTGCGAATGTTGCAGGCGGCCGGGGTGATCTGGCGCGATCAGACCCAAACGATCCCGCCCGCCGTTACCTATGGTCTGACTGAACGAGGTGACGATCTGCGCCAAGTGCTCGAATCCTTGGGTGAAGTCGCGCAGCGCTGGCAATCCGAAGGGGCGTTTGAAACGGGTGATGTTGCTGCAGAATGATCAATACGACGATGTAGTGGTCCACATAATTTTGATCTGCTACCGCAAAATCTGCCAATTTGAGCCAATATTAATTGCTTAGTATCCGGCTTGCCACGCTATATTTAACATAAGATTGATTATGCGACTAATATATGTAGCCGCAAAGCAGTAATGTCACCCATCAGCAAAGCAGAAGTGTCACTCTCCCTGCATAAGGTAGCGAGGATGAGTGGACATGGGATGGGTAATGATGAGCGAGTGCGAGTTGAACCGCGTGGAGATTCTGGCGCAAATCGATGATGGCCGGTTAACAGTAGACAATGCGGCGAACTTGCTGGATCTGACACGGCGACAAGTATTCCGGCTTTTGAAGCGATATCGCCAGGACGGCGCGTCAGCGATCCGGCATAAGGCGCGTGGCAAACCTCCAAACAATCGCATTCATCATGCTAAGCGCGACTATGCTCTGAGCTTGGTCAAAGAGAATTACCCGGACTTCGGCCCAACATTGGCGGCTGAGAAGCTGACAGAGCATCATGGGTTTACAGTGTCCCGCGAGACTTTGCGTAAATGGATGATCGAAGACGGCATTTGGCTGTCGCGCAAACAGCGCCGGACCTTTCATCAGCCACGTCTGCGCCGAGAATGTTATGGTGAGCTGATCCAGATCGACGGCTCAGACCACCGATGGTTCGAGGATCGGGGCGATCCCTGCACCCTGCTCGTCTTCATTGATGATGCCAGCAGCACCTTGATGGAACTGCGTTTTGTGAAGTCGGAAAGCACCTTCAGCTATTTCGAGGCCCTGGAAGGTTATCTGGTTCAGCATGGCCGTCCGGTGGCCTTTTACAGCGACAAGCACACTGTGTTCCGGGTGTCTAAAACCGATGCCAAGAACGGAGCGGGCATGACCCAGTTCGGGCGCGCGCTGAATGAGCTGAACATCGAGATCCTCTGCGCCAACAGCTCTCAGGCCAAAGGCCGTGTAGAACGTGCAAACCGCACGCTTCAGGACCGGCTTGTCAAAGAGCTGAGACTGGCGGGGGTTTCGGATATGGAGGCCGGAAACGCTTTTCTTGAAGGCTTCAAGAACCGCTTCAACGCCAAGTTTTCCAAGGCTCCGGCCAAACCGAACAACCTGCATCGGGCGTTGAATGTCGAGCCGGACCGGCTGGCGGAAGTGCTGTGCTGGCGCGAGAACCGTTATGTTGGCAAGCAGCTCACATTTTCCTATGAACGCAAGCGGATCATGCTGGAAGAGAATGAGCTGTCACGGGCTCTGGTTGGCAAATACGTGGATACCTATGCCTTTGTGGATGGCCGTTTCGAGGTGCGCTGGAAGGGCCAATCCCTGCCCTACAGGGTCTTTGATATGGACCAGCGTGTCACTCATGCTGCCGTCACCGAGAATAAACGGCTCAGCGCGGTTCTGGCTCATGTCAAAGAGCTGCAGGAGAAAGCGCCGCCTAAACCCAAGGTCCGGACCAATTCAGAGAAGATGGGCTACCAGCCAAGAGGCAGGAGACAAGGCAGCCCATCCGGGTCACGTGCCAAAAAGACGATTGTGCAGGCGACGGAATAACCTATTGATGTTGAAATATTTCCAGCGAGAGATTTAATTCATGGCTGTGTTGAGCGCTTCAGCGACATCTTTGCGTATTTTCGGCGACGACCTAGAGCCGGATGAAAAAACAGCTTCTTGGTTGCAAGCCGTCCAAATCAGAGAAGATGGGCGACGAGATTATTGGCAAGGTCACAGGGCGAAAGAGAATAGCCCGAACAGGCGGTTGGCGATTGAGCGCAGAGCGGCTGGAACCTGGTGACTTGGACGCTCAGATATCCGAGATTCTGGACCGGCTTAACGACAACACAGATGTCTGGAAAGGGCTTGCGGCCCGGTTCCGCGCAGACATCTTCTGCGGCCTATTCATGGCAGAAGGCAATGAAGGTATCAGCTTATCGAGCGAGACCTTGGAGAAACTGGCTACGCGCGGTCTGACAATTGACTTCGACATCTACGACAGTTCCGACGACTGATCCCACAAGGCTTTTCAGCCCTTCGATATTGGAGGTCTACGGGCTGCCAAGCCTTGTTCCTGTTACGTCATTGGTGACGTTTCTGCTTTGCGAACCCAGTGACATTTCTGAATGGTGTTTACAATATAGTTAGTGTTGCGATAGTATACTATTGAATGTATGCTAGAGGTCCCCTGCCAAGGAACCCTAGCATGAGCGTCTTAACTAGAATCCAACTTATACCGTTGGTCGTGGCCCTGGCTTTGACAGGCATTTCGCTGCCTTCAAGCTCAAGGGCGCAAACGTATCAAATCGACTGTGCTATACTCCTCTGTCTGTCTGGTGGCTGGCCTGCTTCTGTACCGTGCTCTCGCGCGCGTGCCGAATTCATCCGGCGGATCACGCCATGGCCCGTGGAACCGCCGCTGCAGATCTGGCGCTGTCCAATGGGCGCGTCCTTCAAGTTCGAACCGCAGCCAAGCGGAACAGACCGGATCTTCGACGCCTTGTTCCGAACTGATGATTTTCACCCAGGCCAGTCATTCCCCACGACCCATCGCGCACCTTACGCAATGACAGAACCAGACGCTTGGCGCTTTGGCGGAACCTCAGACGATCTCGTTCCGGCGGATTAGGGGTCTATTCCGGCTGGGGGCAGAATGACACCGTAAGGTCGGATGGTTGCGGTTATTCCAGTTCCTTGACCAATCTATAAGCTGTTGATCTTGCTATACCGAGTTGTTTGGCGGCTTGTCCCGCGGTCATTCCTGCATGGACGAGGTTTTGCAGAGCCAAGACGGTTTCAGCTTCGAGGGGTGGTCTGCCGGGTTTTCGCCCCTGCGCTCTGGCCGCTTCGATGCCGTCTTTGGTGCGTTCTGAGATCAGACGACGCTCAAAGTGGGCGATGGCTCCGAAGACATGGAAGATCAGCTCGCCTGCTGCGGATGTGGTGTCTATGCGTTCTTCGAGGCTGATCAGCCCGATGTTTTGGGTTTTCAGGTTTTGGACGGTTTCAAGGAGTTCCTTGAGCGAGCGCCCCAGACGATCCAGCCGAGTAATGGCTAAGCTATCCCCTGGGCGGGCGTGGTCGATCAACGCAGACAGGCCAGGTCGATCAAACTGTTTGCCGGAAACGACATCTTCAAAAATTCGGATGGCACCAGCCTCGTTAAGACGCGTGACCTGGCCGGTCAGATCTTGATCGGCGGTCGAGACCCGTGCGTAGCCGAGGATGTCACCATTCCTAGCCATTCATATCGATCTTCAAGTGCTGGTTGGGCGCTTTGTCGACGAACTCGGCTTTCACAGCGGCCAAGGCTTTTTGCTGCCCGGGGAAGCTGAGCATGGTGTTAGCCTTTTCAAAACTGACCCATTCGTAAGCGTCATGTTCGTCGTTCAACGTGACATTAGTATCTGTGGGCACCGTGCTAACAAACACAGGCACCAAGGTGATGCATTCTTTGTCCGCCTCGTAGAATTGCTCAAGGATGTCAGCAGACCAGATTTCGGACAATTCAATACCTGTTTCCTCATGGACCTCGCGTACTGCGGTTTGCCAAGCTTTCTCTCCAGCTTCGATGCCGCCAGCGATTTGGCACCAAAGACCTGCAAGATATCCCGTGCGGCGGAGGAGCAGCACCTTGGTCTCGCCGTCATCGACTTTGAGAATGATGTCATTTTCAGAAGACGACTGCACCAATTGACGGGGCGTAACGCCAGATGTGCAGGCGACTCCTGACAACGCAATATCAGAAGTCATCTGCACCAATCTCGACTATGCTCAATACTCGTGTGCACCAAAGCGAGGTGTGAGCATGGCGTCAGACACATCATTGATTGCCGAGCAAGGCGTGGCCACCCTGCCCGATGCGGCTTGGGCGCAGGCCCGGCAACGGGCGGAAATCATCGGGCCGCTGGCAGCGCTTGATGTGGTCGGGCATGAAGCCGCCGATGCCGCTGCTCACGCGCTTGGCCTGTCCAGGCGGCAGGTGTATGTCCTAATCCGCCGTGCCCGGCAAGGTGCTGGGCTTGTGACGGACCTGGCTCGCAGCCGATCCGGCGGCGGAAAAGGCAAGGGACGCTTGCCGGAATCAGTTGAGCGCATCATCCGCGAGTTGCTGCAAAAGCGCTTCCTGACCAAGCAGAAGCGTAGCCTGGCAGCGTTCCACCGCGAGGTCGCGCAGGCTTGCAAAGCGCAAAAGCTGCGGGCGCCGGCGCGCAACACCGTGGCTCTGCGGATCGCCGGCCTCGATCCGCTCAAGGCCACTCGCCGCCGGGAAGGTCAGGATGCGTCCCGCAGCCTGCAAGGTGTCGGTGGTGAGCCTCCCGCCGTGACCGCGCCACTGGAACAAGTGCAGATTGATCACACGGTCATCGACCTGATCGTGGTGGACGAGCGCGACCGGCAACCGATTGGCCGTCCGTATCTGACCATCGCCATCGACGTGTTTACCCGCTGCGTGCTCGGCATGGTCGTCACGCTGGAAGCGCCGTCATCTGTTTCGGTCGGCCTGTGCCTTGTGCATGTCGCCTGCGACAAGCGTCCCTGGCTGGAGGGTCTGAACATAGAAATGGAGTGGCCGATGAGCGGCAAGCCCAGGCTGCTCTACCTGGACAACGCGGCCGAGTTCAAGAGCGAAGCGCTACGCCGAGGCTGCGAGCAGCATGGCATCCGGCTTGACTATCGCCCGCTCGGGCAGCCGCACTACGGCGGCATCGTGGAACGGATCATCGGCACGGCGATGCAGATGATCCACGACGAATTGCCAGGGACGACCTTCTCCAACCCTGACCAGCGCGGCGACTACGATTCCGAAAACAAGGCCGCCCTGACGCTGCGTGAGCTGGAGCGCTGGCTCACATTGGCGGTCGGCACCTACCACGGCTCCGTGCACAACGGCCTGCTCCAGCCGCCGGCAGCGCGCTGGGCCGAAGCTATCGCGCGGACCGGCGTGCCAACCGTCATCACTCGCACCACGGCTTTTTCATCGACCACATCCATTACTACGCCGATGCGCTCAAGCCGTGGATAGCTCGGCGCGACCGCTTGCCTGCGTTCCTGATCCGGCGCGACCCGCGCGACATCAGCCGCATTTGGGTGCTGGAGCCGGAGGGGCAGCACTATCTGGAAATTCCATACCGCACCTTGTCGCACCCGGCTGTCACCCTCTGGGAACAACGACAGGCGCTGGCGAAATTGCGGCAGCAAGGGCGCGAACAGGTGGATGAGTCGGCGCTGTTTCGCATGATCGGCCAGATGCGCGAAATCGTGTCCACCGCGCAGAAAGCTACGCGCAAGGCGCGGCGCGACGCGGATCGACGCCAGCATCTCAAGGCAACGGCAGTTCTTTTCAAAACCACGCCACCACCGGACGCGGACATGGCTGACCCGCAGGCAGACAACCAGCCACCTGCCAAACCGTTCGACCAGATTGAGGAGTGGTAGCCGTGGAAGAATATCCCATCATCGACTTGTCCCACCTGATGCCGGTGGCCCAGGGCTTGGCCCGTCTTCCGGCGGACGAACGCATCCATCGCCTTCGCGCTGACCGCTGGATCGGCTATCCGCGAGCAGTCGAGGCGCTGAATCGGCTGGAAGCCCTGTATGCGTGGCCGAACAAACAACGCATGCCCAACCTGCTGTTGGTCGGTCCAACCAACAACGGCAAGTCGATGATCGTCGAGAAATTCCGCCGCACCCACCCGGCCAGCTCCGACGCCGACCAGGAGCACATTCCGGTACTGGTCGTGCAGATGCCATCCGAACCGTCGGTAATCCGCTTCTACGTCGCGCTACTTGCCGCGATGGGCGCGCCATTGCGCCCGCGCCCACGGCTGCCGGAAATGGAGCAATTGGCGCTGGCACTGCTACGCAAGGTCGGCGTGCGCATGCTGGTGATCGACGAATTGCACAACGTCCTGGCCGGCAACAGCGTCAACCGCCGGGAATTCCTCAACCTGCTGCGTTTCCTCGGCAACGAGCTGCGCATCCCGCTGGTCGGGGTCGGCACACGCGATGCCTACTTGGCGATCCGCTCGGACGACCAGTTGGAAAACCGCTTCGAGCCGATGATGCTGCCGGTGTGGGAGGCCAACGACGATTGCTGCTCACTGCTGGCCAGCTTCGCGGCTTCGCTCCCGCTGCGGCGACCCTCGTCGATTGCCACGCTGGATATGGCCCGCTACCTGCTCACGCGCAGCGAGGGCACCATCGGCGAGCTGGCGCACCTGTTGATGGCGGCGGCCGTCGCTGCCGTGGAGAGCGGTGAGGAAGCGATCAACCATCGCACGCTCAGCATGGCCGATTACACCGGTCCCAGCGAGCGGCGGCGGCAATTCGAGCGGGAACTGATGTGAAGCCAGCGCCACACTGGCCACTGCATCCGGCTCCCAGGGAAGGCGAAGCCTTGTCTTCGTGGCTCAACCGCGTGGCCCTTT
>Ga0256829_1003185_pt1 | contig 11572 bp, 18 predicted proteins | sample 131447metaG_FD_185979 | JGI IMG/M metagenome (GOLD analysis project Ga0256829, IMG submission 185979) | Hydrothermal vent microbial communities from Lau Basin, Pacific Ocean - 131-447 | ecosystem: Environmental > Aquatic > Marine > Hydrothermal vents | place: Pacific Ocean: Lau Basin | collected... | reverse complement strand
AAATGGGGTTAGTGTCGCTGCTGGAAAGTCACCGACAGTTCCAGTGTTAATATGAACCGCCGTGGTACGGAACCGTACGCCCGGTGGTGTGAGAGGACGGGAGTTGTGAAACTCCCTCCTACTCGATTATCTAAACTCAAGTTGAGTATCTATAGTGTTGAGATTGTCGCTTTTGTCATATCATTGATGGTTTCAAAGGGTAAGTTTGGGGACTTCATTGGTGTGCTTATTGGCGGACGTTTATCAAGGGTGCTTCCAAGCGCCTTAAATGAAATAAGGTCAATAGAGACGAAGTGTGCTCGTTATAACTGGTTTGTGATTTTAGATGTTTTGGAATTAAGGAGAGAAAAATGGCGTCTTACGAGAAAAATATCCCGTATTACAGTGAATCACCCAAGTTTAAGTTTTCTTGGTGTCCTAGATGCAGTCAAGATACTTATCAGAAAATAATTACTCACTACAAGGGTGAATGCCAAAAATGTGGAAACTCAGTAACCTAATATCTACGGTATATAAACGATAAAAATACACTAAGGGAATGACATGGGCTACAGCATGAAAGACTTAGAAAGGGCAAGTCGAAATCTTAACCGTAGAATGGAAGAACGCTCTAGGCAAAGGGGCGAAGAACTTGCTAACAAGGTAATTAATAATACAGCAGCAGGAAGAGGTTTGTGGGTCATCATTCTATGGCCTGCATGGCTGCTTATTGCATTGTTTAGCGGTATGTTCTTTTCCGCAGTATTAGAGAAAATTGGCTTGGGATCTCCTTTAACGTTGCTGGGAATACTGATTGGAATTGGCATTGCTACTTTTTGGTATAAAGCTGATTATACCAAGAGGCGTCCTTTTTGGAGTTCGGTTATTTTTTACTTCGGAATCTCTCTTTCCATAGTGTTTCTGAGCCCTAAGTTAGGGATTTCACTATAGTTCGACAGTGCCTGTTATTCCTGACAAATGTTGATGTGTATTCCCATTATTTTTGCAGGTCGCTGGTTAGCACGTTAGTGTGTTCACCAGCAAAACCTTGTGCATTACATTGAAACCTTGCCTGTTAATATATCTTTGTACATCACCCAATCGCCCAAGAGGCTATAAAAAGGGTGTTTGAAAGTCGCAGGCTTATTGTGCTCGTAGAAAAAGTGGCCAATCCAAGCAAACCCGTAACCAGCTAGAGGAACAAACCACAACGCAATCCAAGTTTGCGTAACGATAGCGTACGCTATGATTGCAAGCACCAGAGTAGAGCCAATAAAATGCAAGCGTCGACAAATCTGGTTGCTGTGCTCTTCGAGATAGTAGGGGTAGAAATCTGCGAATGAGTCAAATGTTTGCATAGGGTATTCTTTGCGTATTTTTGTATTAACACTATCGTAACAATACATGGTTAAAGCACGCAAATTGATTGTCGTTAGTCGACTAAATATTACAAGATTATAGTGTTAAATTTAGACAAGACTAATACACGAAGCCTTCGTTGCTAAGCCATTCTTTAGCGAGTACTTCCGTGGTGAACATTTTTCGTTCAAATCTTGGGTCGTTCGGCATACTCACGTTAAATTGCTTTAATTTTATTCGTCCATGATTATTAACCACGGCTTCCCTCACTAATCCATTTTTAACGCCTTGATCAAGCAGCCAAATGAGTATTGGCTCTACGTCTGGGGTTGCCAACTCCCACTCGTCAATATCACTGATCATTGCCCAAGGTTGACCAAACAGATGTTTCGTTCTTTCTAGTGCGTCAGAAGCATAAAGTTTCATAGTTTCTGCATTCCAAGCACCTTTACATTTAACGTGAAAAATTCTACCGCTTACCGACATTGAATATTGGCCATGAGGTTGAAAGATTGACATGTTAAGTTCGCCCGATTACCAATATTAAAAACCAACAATAGAAGCTTCTGCGTCTCTTTTAAGTTATAGGTAAAGACGTGCAAAAATGCACGTCACAATTCATGCTACTTTCGATTGAAATATCGCTCACTATTTTTTATTCATTGACGGGTATATATCTTTCGCAAGAATGTTGCTGCCAGATATGTAACGACTTATCGCCGTCAACTACTGAAAACTAATTAGCGCTCTTGAATAAACTTCTTAAAAATGTAGTAGAATTACCGAAAAGATATTTGACTTAAGGATTAAGCGTGAATTGTACAAGTTGTAAAAATGGTGTGTTGCGTCCAAGTTTTATCGACGGCCTATTCAGAGGCCATACGTGCACTAATTGTGAAGGTAATTGGATTTTAATCGAAGACTTTGTTAGCTGGAAAGAACATAACCCCGAACATCAAATACCAGAGCCTTCTGAATGGTCGGAAGATACGCTTACCGATACTGCTAAAGCCCTGTTGTGTCCAGTGACTGGTACTATCATGAGGAAATTTAAAGTATCCGCAAAAACACCTCACCGAGTTGATTATAGTGCCGCAGTTGGTGGAATTTGGTTAGATAAGGGTGAGTGGGAATTGTTGAAGGCTGAGGGTGTTGCTGGCTCTCTGAACAACCTTGTTACTCAGCAATGGCAGTTAAATATAAGAGAAGAAAGTGCATCTAATACCTTTGCGGATATCTATCAATCTAAATTTGGCACAGACAACTACGCGAAAATAAAAGAAATTAGAGAGTGGTTAAATGCTCAACCCCAAAAAGCAGACCTTCGTGCATACCTTTTAGCGGAAAATCCTTATTCAGCCATCGAATGAGACCGTAAATATCTTAGAACGCGGCGGCAGGCATACTGTGCCGCATTCTCCACGTAGTTGAACTTTCCTCAGCGATCATTGTTTAACCCATAATGAGTAATAACTCCACAGAGAGGATTTCATGGAAGGAAGTTGTAACTGCAAAGCGGTGACTTTTGTTACTTCTGAAAACATCAAAGCTATTCTAAATTGCCATTGTCAGCTTTGCCGAAAAATGAACGGTAGCGCATTTTCAACGTATGTCGTTGTGCCGACTGATGAATTTTCTTTAGTTAGCGGTAACGTCACACGGGTTCAAGTATCTGAAAATGCATCTAAAAGTTTTTGCGCAAGCTGTGGTACCCCAATTTATAATGAAAATCCCAAATATACGGGTCTTACTATCATCTATTTGGGCGCATTAGACAATGTCGATCATTTGTCTCCAGCTGTGGATACTTTTTGCGAATCTCAGTTGGAATGGATAGAAAATATGCGTAACCTAAACAAACTAGAAAAGGGGTTTGGCTAGTCATACTACTTCAGCAATAGTTCCAACAGCTGAGAAGGAATAATTATGGATATGAGTAATGTGTTGGCGTTTGTTGCAGTGGCGACACTTTTGGTGGTTTCTCCTGGGCCAAATGGTTTTTTAGTTACCAAAACGGTGAGTTTGTGGGGACAAAAGGCAGGCTTTGCCAATGTCGCAGGTTTCTTGGGTGCTTTTTATGTGCACGGTACCTTGTCTATTTTCGGCATATCATTATTGCTGGTTCAGTCCGCTACCGCATTTTTTGTCTTTAAAATGCTAGGGGCAGCTTATCTTGTTTGGATTGGTCTTAAGGCACTAAAGAGTGCTGTATCATCGAAATCGTCGGTGAATAAACACGTACACGAAAAACCACGTACTGCGCCCTCATTAATTGGTGCCTTTCTTGAAGGTTTTGTAACGAACACCTTGAACCCAAAAGTGTCTATGTTCTACTTAGCGGCATTTCCTCAATTTATGTCGCAGGGAAGTTCTGCTTTTGATGCTTACACGCTGGTAACAGCCCATGCCATGGTCAATTTTCTCTGGTTTGCGCTAATGGTCGTCGCTCTTAGCCGTGTTAAACACGCAGCAAATAGTGAGCGATTTAAAGTATGGCTAAACTCAATTACCGGTATTGTTTTTATCGGCTTCGGGGCCAAGTTAGCACTGTTGAGAAGTAGCTAAACCTCGAAACATAGAGCAATTGGCTCAAGCTTTACCGCGTTGGGAATAAAATTAGCGTTAAGTGAACGCACATAACCCTTGTATTTACAGAGTATTAGGACATAAAAAATGATTGCCAAAGGAACTTTTGAGGTCGACTTAACCCCCATTAGCGAAGATAGTCATCCCGCAGGACGTATGACCATAGACAAAGTTTATAGCGGTGACTTTGTAGGAAAAGGTGTCGGTCAAATGCTCAGTAAGCGCACCGAGACCGGAGTATCCGCATATTGTGCGGTTGAAGAGGTCGAAGGTGTACTCGACGGAAAGTCGGGAGGATTTACGCTCATACACAATGGCGTTATGTCTGCGGAGTCTTCATCGCTGGAAATAATTGTGCTTGCGGGTTCAGGCACGGGTGAACTTACAGGTATTTCCGGCAAAAAAGAAATTGTACAGAGCAAAGAAGGCCATCAATATATTCTCACTTTTTCATTGCCGTAACGCAGCGTTTATTCGCAACAGGAATATGCTGTGACCTATGATGAATTTAATATATTTTGTAGCAAGTTACGTGCAACAACAAATGTCATACAGTGGGGTAATGCATCTGTATGGAAAGTTGGTGGCAAAGTCTTTGCCATTGGTGGTTGGGAATCTGAAAGCAAGCCAGCTTACACTTTTAAGACATCAGAACAAAATTACTATTTTCTAGAACAAAAAGCAGGGTATCGACCTGCACCTTACTTGGCGAGTAGGGGAATGAAGTGGATCCAGCAGTTTGATGGCACAGCTGACGAAGATGAAGAACTCGAATACTATTTGAACGCGTCTTATCATCTTGTTTCGCTCGGGTTGACAAAGAAGAAACAAAAAGAGCTTGGCTTAAATCAGGATTAGAGGACATTCTTGGCTGTAAGGTACTAGGATGCAGCTCAAGTTCTTATTTCTTAATAATTAACAAAGGATGTTTAATGACACCTTCAATACACTGCAATAAAACCAGCAGTATTTTTACTCATTTTTTTAGGCGTGCTGTGGCGTTTGTTTTGCTTTTAGTGCCTTTGGCTTGTTTCGCCAATGACCATCAATTCTATGACGAGAAGTCTGGTGTGGTCATTTCAGGCCTAAGCTGGGTAGATTCAATTGATTCTCAAGCATTTAGTGACCGATTTACTGTGTTTAAGTTAAATCCTAATCAACCACGCTTTTTTGCAACAGGTGCCTTAGTCGATGTGGGAGAGCGAATAGACGTAACGTTTATTATTGATACGTTAATTGATAGTTCCAAAAGTTCCTATCCCGATATTGCGATAGTAGAGTCTCAGCCTGTTTATGGAGAATTTAAAAACTTAAGTGTTTCTGGAGTGTTAGTTAAAGCACATTTCACAGGAAGTAAAATGAAGCTATGTGACACCTATGTTGCTTACCAACTACCGGATTTCACAACGTTTGTACTCACGCTAAATAGCCCTGTTGACGAGTGTCTCGATAGGAACTCATTTTTAATGGATAAAATTGCTGAAATAGTGGCTCACACTTCGATAGAAAAGTAAGTTTTTGAGGCGCGCTGTTCTTTGTTAGTTAGGATGAGGTGATAAAGGTATGGAATTTCAAACTTGGCTACTATACGTCATTGCGGTTTTTGTTTTGACAGCGTCACCTGGGCCTAGTGTACTGTTGTGCATGACTAAAGCAGTCACTGCTGGTTTTAACGCGTCACTTTATACGGCGCTGGGAAGCTTGATCGCTATCTTAGGGATTATGACGTTATCGTTTACTGGTCTTGGAATTGTAGTTTCGTCATCTGAGTTTGTGTTTAACATTGTTAAATGGGTAGGTGCAGGGTATCTCATATACTTGGGATATAAGGCGCTTACTTCTTCAACTGATAGCTATGATATTAAAGCAAAGGGAAACGAACCACTAAACCGAGCTAGATGGTCGTTTTTTAGAAGTGGCTTTCTCGTTGGTGCCAGTAACCCTAAAGCTATTGTGTTTTTTACTGCACTTTTTCCTCAGTTCATTTCTCCAAACGACTCCTTGATGATGCAATACCTTGTGTTTTGTTCGACCTTTGCGGTGTTAGAGCTGGGTTGGCTAGTGTTTTATGCTTATTTGGGCTCTCGTTCTTCGCGATGGATTCTAAGAAAAGGTAGAGCCAAAATTTTTAATCGATTGACCGGTAGTACTTTTATCGGTGCGGGAATTTTGCTATCTGTTTCTGAACGGTAATTGAAGGGAAAGTGGTCGACTAATTCAAACGATTAGCAAGTAATGGAAAAAGAGGTTCAAAGGAAGTCAAGATGTACAAAGGTTCGTGTTTATGTGGTGCTGTTAATATAGAAGTGCATGGTGCTATTCGCGACATTATTCACTGTCATTGCTCATTGTGCCGTAAGAATAGCGGTACCGCGTACGCTACAAATGGTTTTATTAATACGAAAGAATTCAAGGTTAACGACCCAGATAACAAGCTGACGTACTACGAATTTAAACCTGGCAAGAAAAGACATTTTTGCTCTGTGTGTGCGTCTCCGATATATAGCTCTAATGCTGAAAAACCCGAGTTGCTCAGGTTACGACTTGGACTCTTAGATTCAGATATCGACGAGCGACCAATGTCACACAATTTTGTGGATTCAAAGGCTAACTGGGATGACCTAGACGCTGATATTCCTCGATATTCTACATTCGAACCCTCTAGGTTGTGATTAATGTTACAAAGTGTAAAACCCAAGGCTCTTCGGTAGTAGTTGTTAGACACTTAAAGTAAAACTGTAAGTAAATTATTCAAGTCAAAGGAAGACATCAATGCCGTATGTTAATGTTCAAATTACCCATGGAGCAACGAGAGAACAGAAAGCTGAAATAGTTGCAGATATTACTCATTCATTGCAAAGAGTGTTGGGTAAAAAACCTGAATATACTCATGTAGTCATTCAAGAAATTGAAGATCAAAACTGGGGTTTTGCCGGTATGCTAACCGATGATTGGAAGAAACAGCAGGGATAATGCAACGTTCAATAGGAGAGTGGTTTTGACGAAAATAGTGATATTTGGTAACTCTGGATCTGGTAAATCGACCCTTGCTAGATCAATTAGCGAATCTCTTGAGGCTGGGCATTTGGATTTGGATACAGTAGCGTGGTTGCCTAGTTCACCTCCCCAGCGCATGCCCATTAAAGAGTCTATGGAAAACATTACTAGTTTCCTCAATAAAAACACCCAGTGGGTTATCGAGGGATGTTACGCTGATTTGATATCACAGGTCACACCTTATGCTGACGAAGTCATATTTTTAAATCTTTCTACGTCTGAGTGTATTAAAAATGCTAAAGCTAGACCGTGGGAACCGCACAAGTACGAGAGTAAAGCAGCGCAAGATGCTAACTTAAATATGTTGCTAGACTGGATAACGGACTACGACAATCGAACAGATACTTTTTCTAGGGATAGCCATCAACAGGTGTACGACAACTTTGATGGAAAAAAGATCATGGTGACCTCTAATGATGAATCCAAAGTCCTACGAAATAAAACAAAGAGTAATTAGTAAAGCTGTTAAATTGCGACGCGCCTGCTATAAGGACTGATTAATGAAATACATTATTTTGTTGGCCCTTGTCGTCACTCATGCCATTGTTGGCTTCATAGGGTTTGCAGTAGGAATTTATACCTTGCCCATTCTTACTGCACCTGAATCGCCATCAGAGCAGCAGTTATCTCAGGCATCAAATAATCAGTTATTTGAAGCGGAAATTGTTCGAGACTTAAAAGACAGCGATGCATTGCATTGGGGAGAGGGGATCTTATCTGTATCAGCCACCGTCATTAGCTTCTCGGGCGAACTCGCGCCGGGTCCCGATTACAAATTGTATCTTTCGCCAACTTTTGTCGAATCAGAAGCAGATTTTGAACGTCTAAAACACACTATGGTTAATGTTGGTGACGTAAACACCTTTCGTAATTTTATCGTTACTATCCCTGACGGTATAGACCCTACTCGATACAACAGCGCTATTGTGTGGTGTGAATCCTTCGGAGAATTTATAACCTCTGCAAAATATCAGTGAGCAGAGAGTTTTTATTAAGAGTTTGGTTAACGATCGCCAATCGTGATACGCTGACACTTACTTAATAGAGTTTTCACTAAAACGGAGAGTGGAATGAAGAACTTACGCAGTATGTTGTTACTTTTAGCTTTTGTGGCTATGTTGCCAATCAACGCGATGGCTAACGAGCTTGCCCGAGGTTATAACGATCAAGAATTAATGCAAATATTAACCAATGATGGTTACACCGGAGTTTCTCAGATAGACGACGGTATGATTCGCATTAAAATTGATGGTCGTAGCTACATTTTATTCAATAAACCTGATGGTGACTTGCAACTATACTATGCAATTACTGGTGTAGACATTTCGTATGTAGATGTTAATGAATGGAACAAAACTAAACGTTTATCAAAAGCGTACTTAGACAACGATAACGACCCTGTTCTAGAGGCCGACTTATTAGCAAATGGTGGTATTAGCCACAAACACGTAACCGAGTTCTTCGACATATTTCTATTGTCAGTAAGTAGTTTTAGAGACTTTATTCTCGAAAACGATGCGAGCTAAGCCCCATTTCTTTGAGTAAACTTACGCTTTCTCAATATGTTAAAAAGCGAAATGGTGTCCCTTTAGGGGCACCTAACTCGCTTCAAAACATGCTGATACGCTCGCTATCAGCACCTAATTTCAGCACGTTTTGGCGCTACTGGAATCCTATTTGGGGTTACTATTTAGGCAAATTTGTCATGAGGCCATTGGCGAGGTTTCTGCCCAAGCCTTTCGCGCTTCTGCTAACTTTTATCGCCAGCGGCTTATTTCACGATCTTGCCATATTCTTAGTTAAACGAGAGAAGGTCGGGTTTCTCACCTTGTGGTTTGCCTACATGGGTATAGCCGTAGTAGTAACAGCATTTTTCAATATGAGTACCAAAAAATTGCCCCTGTGGATGCGCGGAGTAGTTAATATTGCTATTATTGCCGGGTGCTTTATTTGTGCAAAAGTTACCGATATTTCCTATTTTATCTGACGTTGTTATTTCAATTCTATCGCTATGGATTCCACCGAAAGTTCTCTATCATTCCCCAAACAAACTATCAGTATTGGTTTGGTCAATCCCAAGAACGCCGTTAATGTGGCCTCTATTTTACGAGCAGCGGGCTGTTATGGCGTGTCTAGTGTGTTTTATACCGGTCAAAGGTATCGCTTTGCAAAAGACTTTAATGCCGACACAAAAGCGTTTCACAAGGTTATACCAACAGTGGGCGTTGAAAACCTCAAAGACGTTAGGCCCGAGGGAGCTAAAGTAGTTGCCATCGAGCTGGTTGAGGGAGCTATTCCGTTACCTGCGTTTAATCATCCTGAAAACGCTTTTTATGTTTTTGGTCCAGAGGATGGCAGCCTTGGGGAAGATGTATTGTCTTGGTGTGATGATGTAGTTTATGTTCCAACCTATTCGTGTATGAATCTAGCAGCAACTGCAAACGTTGTACTCTATGATCGTTTGGCCAAGGGTGAGTATGATCAAGGCGATGCGCTAATACGCAGTAGCAGAGACAATAACAACACAGCCAAAATAGTGCGTTAAATAGTCACAAGCGTCACTGAATACGTATGTAATTGTGTTAACAAGTAATTAACGCGTATGCTTATGTTTTATGTTAATTGACTAGCTTAAAACTATGCATGGTACTGTATTAAAAAATAAATCTGTTTTTCGTTTGAGTGTTGTTGGAATTGCTGTGATGTCTCTTCTATCTTGTAAGGAGAGTCCTCAAATCGCCGAACCTCAGCAGGTTAGTCAAAGTGTGGTAGAACAAGCCAATACCTCGGAAGTGAATAGCCAGAAGTCTTCCAAATTTGTGGTATACCAAGTTTTTACTCGTTTGTTCGGTAACACAAATACATCAAATATTCCCTGGGGCACGTTGGAGCAAAACGGCGTAGGCAAGTTTAGCGATTTCACCCCGCAAGCACTTCAGAGCATTAAAGACCTAGGTACCACACATATTTGGTACACGGGTGTTCCTCATCATGCCTTAGTTACCGACTATACCCATGTGGGTATATCCCTAGATGATCCCGACGTTATCAAGGGTAGGGCTGGGTCGCCTTATGCAGTAAAAGATTACTACAACGTTAACCCTGATCTTGCTGATGATCCTGAAAGTCGTCTTCAAGAGTTTGAAGCACTGATTGAACGCACTCATCAGGCGGGCATGAAAGTGGTGATTGATATTGTGCCTAATCACGTTGCACGCCGCTATGAGTCTTTGTCAGCGCCCCAAGGCGTTGTTGATTTCGGTGCACAAGATGACACCAGCGTAGAGTATCGCAGAGACAATGACTTTTACTATGTGCCTGATCAAGCCTTTAGCGTGCCTGAAAATCATAGTGCATTGGTTTTGGGCGGTGAGTCCCATCCAATGTCAGATGGAAGCTTTGCTGAAATGCCCGCAAAGTGGACGGGCAATGGCGCAAGAGCTGCACAGCCCTCCGTCAACGATTGGTATGAAACCGTAAAGATAAATTACGGAGTTCGACCTGACGGCACTTATGATTTTCCAACATTGCCGCCAGAATTTGCAGCACTAGATCACAAAGCCCATGCCGATTTTTGGAAAGGCAAAGAGTTACCAGCTTCTTGGTTTAAGTTTAGAGACATTGCGTTGTACTGGCTAGACAAAGGGGTAGATGGCTTTAGGTTTGATATGGCTGAAATGGTACCCGTAGAGTTTTGGTCTTTTTTGAATTCGTCGATTAAACAGCAAAATCCCGATGCATTCTTGTTGGCGGAAGTGTATCAGCCTGATAAATATCGAGACTACTTAGCACTTGGCAAAATGGACTATCTATATGACAAGGTGGGTTTTTACGACACTCTAAAAGCCATTATGCAAGGACGAGGTAAGGTGTCAGACCTTGTTGCTATTCACGCTGAGGTGAGCGATATCGCGCCGCAAATGTTGCACTTTTTAGAGAATCACGACGAGCAGCGTATTGCGAGCCCTGATTTTGCGGGAAGTGCAGAGCGAGGTAAACCTGCGCTGGTGGTTTCTGCTACCATTAGCCAATCTCCAACTCTGCTGTACTTTGGTCAAGATGTGGGAGAAGACGGTAGTGAAGATATGGGCTTCGGCGACCCTACGCGAACCTCAATTTTTGATTATGCTGGTGTACCTGCCCATCAACGTTGGATGAATGACGGAGCGTTTGATGGTGGTCAATCGAGCGATCAAGAACGTTCACTGCGCGCTTACTATGAACGGGTAATGGCAATCACCACCAAAGAAGCAGCCATCGCTGGCAGCTATACTAGTCTGCATCAACATAATTTGGAAAATGGCGAAAATTATTCCGAGCAACAGTTCGTATTCGTTCGTTCCACTGGTACAGAGCACCTGCTAGTAGTATCAAATTTTGCCAGCGAACCCGTCTCGTCAGTTATGATCAATATACCCAAATCAGCCATCGCTAATTTTGACAGTCTCGCAGAAAGCCTCTTATTACCAGATTTACTCAACGACAGCGTAGTTACAGCGACTACCGATGACGGCGGGATCACGGTCAAACTGTCACTCGACATTAACGGCAGTGTGATTTTGAAGTTGTAAACAGGCTAGGTATTCCACCT
>Ga0256829_1003184_pt1 | contig 11573 bp, 11 predicted proteins | sample 131447metaG_FD_185979 | JGI IMG/M metagenome (GOLD analysis project Ga0256829, IMG submission 185979) | Hydrothermal vent microbial communities from Lau Basin, Pacific Ocean - 131-447 | ecosystem: Environmental > Aquatic > Marine > Hydrothermal vents | place: Pacific Ocean: Lau Basin | collected... | reverse complement strand
ATATCTTAGAAAAGATGGTAAAATTATAATGTTTAACAGTGTCTACAGCGGACCGGAAACTGGTATACAAAATACCATATTGTATAATCCAGCAGACCTTACTTGCGTTGAAATAGCTAACGATACACCAGATAACCTTATCTTTAGAAATACTATAGTATTACAAAATGGTGATTTTCTTAGAGTGTCTAATCTAGCTAAAGGGCTACAGGTAGTTGATACATACGTGTCCGATACATACAAAACTAATCAAATAGTTACAAATGTTACCAAATCACTTATAACTGATTTGGTCATAAACCCTGGTGAAAAAGTAGCCATAGATTATCCTTACCGTTATAGTACTATAACCATAAATGGTACTGGTCCTAATAATACAGGTAAACTAAACTGGATAGATGGTAATACAGTAAGAGCTTATTACTGGAACGACTTATTACTACCAGGCAACAGAACTATATTAGGAACCACTACTTGGAATAGTATAACATTCTTACCAGGTGCGACATTAACAATAGTATAAGATATAGTAGGGATATCCCTACTATATCTTACCTCGTGTAATCGATCTTATGAAAATAAACAATATAACGTTTATGACTATGGTAACAACCAACCATTTAGTCTTTTTATTAATAGACTTAACTATTCTTTTATTTAACATATGCTTAACCGCTATACTACTCTCTTCAGTTATTCTACTACTACTCCAGTAACCCTTTAAACTCATCAATACTTCCATAAGATTATCAACATAGTTATTTTCGATACCATTATGTTTAAGATAACTTATAGAATTCAATATGATAGTGTTTAAACCGTCTACAAGTTCTTTATCTAACTTATTACTACTTAAGTCTATCAAAGCTTTCTTAACGAGATCTGCGTCTGTATTAGACATAACTGATGTTGTTAAAACTAAGACATCATTATTAATAAAATCTGTAGGCTTACCAATGATATCTTTAATATAATTTATGTATTTATCAGGTCTGTCGGTTATAGCAGCTATACTCTCTTCACCATCATGGTTAGTTGTATTTAAACTACTGTTATTTATAACATTTAAATCACCATTAACAATTTCCATCATAACACCATATATGTTTTTAAACACATCATTAACTCTACCACGTAAATCGTTAGTTATGATAACAGCTTTATCAGTATCTAATTTACTTATATTGTTATAGTGTAAGCCTTTCTTATTATCAACATCACCAGCTCTGTATTCAAATAGTTTCTGCCAAGAACCTACTTTCTTAAGAATGTACCTATTACTTAGCCTTTCATAAGTAGCTTTAGCTATACTCACTTTAGTATTATGTTTGAATCTATGTGAGATTAAACTACCAATAGTTTTGTATGCATATATATAATATAATTCATCAAGAACAGCTTGCTCGTGTTTACCGATATCCTTACTTTTAATAAATGCGTGCATCAAATAGACTAACGTCAAGTATGTTGGGTTACTACTAACTTTCCAAGCAATATTAATACCCTTAAGTCTATGTAAATCCATTTTAAGTATTTTGTGGTCAATACCTAAAACATCGTTAAAAAATGTTTCATCGTCTAAACTACTATATCTTATATCCTGGAGCCCTATTAAGTTCCCTCCTAGGAAATCTATGTAATCTGAAGATTTAACACTCCAGCCTATCCTAAAAGCTCGTATAGCAGCATACAACTTCATATCGAATTTAACATTCGCTAAATGATGTTTGTAAACATCTTTAATATCTTTATACATCTTACTTTCCGTATTTTTTAACTAAAGCTTCAGATACGAGTGTGGCCATGGGTTTAACATCTTTAACTTTTTTAGCTGATTTATCAACTATACCAAGATTTAGTGTTCTTACTTCTTTTTTGTTACTCATAAGTCATTCCTTAAGTTTTTTAGTTATGGTAGATATATCCCACTGCCCAGAAGCGTAGTCATAAGCTATTTTTTGGGTAAGTTTATTACCTTCTTTATCGGTAGCATACCATTCCATATTACAATCACCAAAAACCTCCAAAACCGGAGCCGGTGATTTATACGTATGTTCACCACGTATTTTGCCATTGTAACCAGTACCTATAAGTTCTACATCACCATTTATAGTATAACCTACGTCAGTGTAGTTCTTATTAGGTATGTCCCATAACACTATTAGGTCTTTCCTATGTAACGTACTAAAATCTCTAGACAGCGAGTACATATCGTTACCTAATATATCTTTACTAGCGCCTGATATTTTTCTATTAATAAGAGTATAATAATCATTATTAAGTTCGATAACACTATCATTTGCTTCAGGTATACTTATATTACCCATAACAGGTAAAAGCCAATAACCGAATCCTTTACCCATAGTGCCATGACGTATAGTATATCTACGGAATATACTACCATTATCGTCGTATTTACTATATGCGTGACATGTAACACTTTTAACCTCTGCGGTTGTCAATTTAACTATTTTCATTATATACTCCTGTATTCATTCATTGTATTAATGGTGTTCAACAAACTAACCAATATCATCACGACACAAATGGTTAATCGGCATGCTAGCGACCGCGGCTGACGCGCGGCGCATTAATACATAAGGTAGCTTATTCAGCTACATACAGTTACTTCCGTTTTTATTGTCGTTGACAAATGTAAATTCGTTTTGTTAGCATTCCATCAGTTATGTACTTTTATACGTATATACTAAAATATATTTTAAAAAATGTACTCGATATGGTGGTACGTAGTGAATATGTTCAATTGTTGTTTCTAACTAGCTATAATACATTCGTTCAAAAATGTACTCGTATATGTAGTTGTAAATGTAAAAATACATACTAATGTGCTGTCGTATATAATGTCATCGTTATACGATGTCCTATAAAGCGCTCGCGCGCCGATAGTAGCTGTTATATCCGCCATATCGGCTATATAACTGCTATACAGTATATATTGTTTATATAAATTGTTTTGGTATATGCTACCATATCTGCTATATTTCTTTTAATTAGTTTTGGTTGTTGCTTGCATAGCTGTATATCTACTATGTTCGCTATTATAACTGCTATGAAATTCGCTACGAGTACTCTAACTATGGGGTTCCCCCATAGTTAGAGTACTGTCTGGTAGACAATCGTTGTTCGCTTCGCTCTCTCGATTGACTTGAAGAATCTCCTGCCTGGAAATCGTCCAGGTCGAGCCATCGATCAATTCTAATAACACATATATTTTATGTTATATCATATAATAATACTTGTTTAATATTTTTATTCAATTCTGAATAACGAACAGTCTTATATCATTAAGATAGAGTAACACAATAGCTAAGTGTTACTACTACCAACAGTAAGGAATCTTATGAATAAAGAAGATGAAGAGATATGGAGAGACATACCAGGGTACCCGGACTACCAAGCCAGTAGTCTAGGTGGCGTTAGGAGTTTTAAAACAGGTAAGTATGTTATTAAGCGTCAACGATTAAACACATCTGGGTATTTAATAACAAAAACATACGTTTGTGGTAAAGAGATGTGTCCGTCGGTACATACATTAGTCGCATTAGCGTTTCATTACGAAGAACATTTTAATGGTTTAGAAGTAGATCATATAGATGGAAACAGAACTAATAACAATGAGAGTAATTTAGAATGGGTACCGCACGATGTCAATGTCGATAGATCGTATCGTATAGGTTTACAAAAGTCTAATGTAAGTGTGTATATAGTCGATATCGTCAATGGCACTAAATATTATTTCACATCTATGCTTGCTGGTAGTAAGTTCTTACATACTGGTGAAGATACATTTAAGGCTCTTATAAAACGCAGTAAGATTAACCCAATCGACAACAGATATATAATAAATATAACTGATAATAAACGTGCAATGAATCCAGTTGTGACTAACACAAAGAATGTGTATATTTACGACCATGTTTCACGTAAAGTGTCTAGTTATAACTCGATAAGAGCTACAATTATAGCAACAGGTATGTATGTAAATCAAATAGAAAAAGCATTTAAGTCAGGATTTGATATATGGTATGTTGGCGGGTATACATTCGCTAAGGATAAATTGTTATTAAGTAGGTTAAATAATGTAGTTAGTGTGAATAAAGCTAAACGTGATAGGGAACAAGAATTAAGTAAACCCTATATACGTAGTAAACGACCGCTTGGTAAACTAGAAGGTAATGTAAAATGAATATCTTATGAACACTACATTAACAAGGAGTTTAAACTCCTTGTTTTTTTTTTTTGTTGTACAGAAACTATCCAACCTATAAATGAATGAAGGATATAACATGAATGATAAACAATTAGCATTATATAATATAAAACGATACAATAATAACAATAGTATATATAACGAACTTAGTACTAGTAACTTTACAGAACTACAGAAGAATATACTAGCGAATAGACTAAATGAAGAACAATTACCTATACTACACGACTACACATCTTATAAATTAGATGTTACTAAAGATATGTATGGACTGAAAGATCTAGATAAAGCAGGTAGTATTATTGCGGAACATATACGCAAGGGTTCTAATATATTATCCCTGACAGATCTCGATGCTGATGGATTAGACTCTGCGGCTATAGGGCACATAGCCTTTCTAGATATCTTTAAACTAAAACAAGATGTTAACTTCTTTACATTAGTAGCACATAGGAACGAAGGTCGCGGTCTATCTGAAAAACTATACGCTAGGGTTATGGAATTACATAAACGTGTTGGTATAGACTTGGTTGTTACAGCTGACCATATGTCGAGTGATGAATATAATATCAAACGATTAGAAGACCAGGGTATAACAGTAGTATTAACGGACCACCATGAGATACCTAAAGATAACTATCCTAAGTCTGCTACAGTGGTTGTTAACCCACAGAGAGAAGATAATGTAGTGATGAAGAACATATCTGGTTGTTTCGTACTGTTCATGACGTTACTAGCTACGTATGATAAACTACACGGTAAAATAGACATAGAACTATTTGACCCACTTTTACCTTTCGTAGCATTAACGACTATATCAGACGTTATGTCTCTTAAAGATCCTCTTAATAGAAAAATGGTACAAGCAGGGTTTAACGAAATGAATTCACTAAGAAATCCTCTTTGGTTAGCTATGAAAACTATCTTTGGTATAAACACTGTTATAGACGAAACAGAGATAGGGTTTAAAATCGCACCTATGATAAATACCGGCAATCGTATGGATAAAGAAGAACTAGCGCTCAGCTTACTCTTATCAAGAGATTTTAACGAAGCTACACAATACGCTAAGAAGTTTATCAATCTTAGTAAGACTAGGAAAGAAGAACAGAAAAGATTGTTTATAGAAGCAGAGTTACAGATAACAGAACTTAACTATGATAGTTCTATAGCGCTCATACTTAAATCAGATTTAGCTGTCAATGGTATCATAGCTGGTCAAATAGGAGAAACTTATGGAAGGCCTACAGTTTGCTTCATAGACAGCGGTAAGGATATCGTAGCTGGATCAGCTAGGGGTATACTAGAACAGTTTAATATAGTAGAAGCTTTCAACAAGATACACCAAGAAGATAATGGTATACTAATTAAATTTGGTGGACATAAAATGGCTGCTGGTTGTACTGTTTATAAAAACAGGTTAGAAGACTTCCGCAGACTTTTTGATAAGTATGTAGCTGAACAAGTAGATATTGTATCTATAGATAAAACCATACGGATAGATGGATACTTAAATAGTGATAGTATAACACCTTACCTTGTACAAGATATCAATAGGTTACGTCCGTATGGTAAAGATTGGTTGTATCCTACATTTGCTACTAAGATGAAAGTTAAGTATGTTAACATCTATGGTAGTTTGATTAGGTTTACTTTTGAAACTAATAAGGGAGATAGGATAGATGGTATGTATTTTTTTAATAAGAATTCTACCTATAATAAATCTGAGTTTATGGAAAAAATAGGTAACAATATAAACGTTATTGTTGTGTACAAGCCTTATATGAATAACTTTAATGGTAATACCAGTTTACAACTTAATGTGGTGGACATACAAAAGGAAAGATAATGACAAATGCAATACCTAGTTTATCCGTAAATGGTTTCATAAAGGATAACGACTCTATCATGGTAAAACTATATGAATACTTTATAACATCAGAGTATTCACAGTCTAATACATTCTATGGAGAAATAGCTTCTTTAAAATATATTTTACAGCATTACTCTGGTATAGCCGAACTGAAAGTTGCTATAAGAGAAACACTAACTACTATGTATTCAAGATACTTTACTTCCGTAACAGTTGATGTTACGATAAACGAAACAGATAATAGTACTACATATCTTGTGGATATAACTGCTACTGATGATTTAGGGACTATTAGTAAATTAACTAACTCAGTACGCTCTGTGGGCGACGCTTTAGTTAACATAGACAAAACATTAGCCGATTTACACGGCATTACACTTTAAGGAAATATTATGAATAAAATGAGAGAGGTGGCGAACACTATGGTTACTAATACTAAAAAAGAATTAACTAACACCATAGATATCGCATTTAATAATTTAGTTGTTCCTACAAACGCACAACTTCCTGAGAATATTTTTGTAGAATATTTTTTAGACTTTTTTAGAAATCACAATACAGGTAATCTTAATGAACCACTTAATTTAAAGTGGGTCGAGTTATCGGGAAGTGTGTACAACGAAGTTGACATACTTAATGCTGCGGGTGATGTTATTTATGCAGTACCGCCACTTATGGCTAGAGTAGATCTTACTGGTAAACCAGTGGAAGATTTTAATTTTTCTAGAATGGTAGGCGAGTATAAGTTACGTTCCAGTAGACTACAAACAGATGCTGATAATTTTTTAAACACACAACTCACTGGTTTAGATAAACAAATCACTCCTGCTATTGATAATAACATGCAAAGCAGATGGAATGCTATTTTTTCTAGGTATGAAGTGAGTACTAAATTACCGGAACAAATGAAACTAGTCACACCAGTAGATAATACTGATCAATTTATAGATTACGATTAATAGAGTATAACACTATAGCATATGCTATAGTGTTATACTTCTGTTATACCGTTTACATAACCTAGAGCGTCTTCCTTGCCGAAAGAACCAAGTGTTACATTGTATGTAGTATTGTTTATACCTACAGTTATTAATACGTGATGCATGTCACTAATTTCCTTTAAGTGCTCTTTGAGAAATAACCCAGATACTAATCTGGATACTATATGTTCGTATAATACCTCAGTTATTGTTAAATTGAAATCTTTACTATTGACAATTGAAATTTTATCAATAGTTTCTAAAACCACATCTTCTATATACCCAGAGCCTTTTACGAGGGTATATTTATAATCTTCTATTTTCTTAAACACTACTTCCATTATAATCCTTTCTTATATTTTTCACTAGCTTTACTACCTATGCCTGTTTGTAAAGAGGCTATAGTATCTCCGGTAAATCCATATGGTTTTTCTACCATAATGTTCATAACTGAACTAACAGTTTTAGTACCTTCGTTGTATAAAATAAATAACGACTGCACAGTTCCTTTGAGTTTTACTAAACCGGCATCGCTGTCTACATAGTTATATAACACAGGCATACCAGGGTATATCAATTCAGGGTTAGCAAAATTCCACTTAATTTGAAATATAGTCATATCGGTTTTGAGTAGATCACTGCGGTATCTATACAAGTTATCGTTGGGTCCTAAATGTTGTGTAAGTTTATTTCCATCAGAGGGTGTTTTTATAATACCAGATGTATTGGTTTTGTTGGTATCTACTATAACCCCGTTATCGGTAACTGTAGCGTTACGTTCTAATATTAAGTTACTGTCAGTACTAGTATATCCACTACCATAATTAATTTTATCATTATCGGCGTTATCAACATTCCTAGTGCTACCACCTGATATAATTTTAACTAAATCCCCATCCACCATATACGTATTTTCAGTCATTTCGAATTTGACACTATTAACACCATAAATAATAAGTTTCTTTTTAGCGGAATCAAATATTGTTGAATTATATAGTGGGTATACGAATAAACCCATATTAGGACAAGTAGGACAACTATAGTTCTGTATGTATGTTCCTATATTTCCGTTATACACGCCGTAGTCAGTATCTTGTAGAAATGTAGGTAGGTCTAGTACTTTTGTCCCTGTAGGTACCGTAACGTGCTGATAAGCCCTATTGTTGTGTACAGGTACTAAGTTAAAAGAAATATCTGGAGAGCTACCGTTAACTTTGATACTATTTATACCAGTCAACATACTACTGCTTATGATACTACCAACATCAGTATGATTATAAATACCAGATACATGTTGTGATCTTAAAGCTTCTACTGTTTTATCAACACACTGGCCAACTACTCTAGCATGTTCTAACTTATTAAGTTCATCTCTACTACTACGGGTATGTCTACTAGCATTTATGTTAGTTGTGTTATTAAGTACAACAAACTTGTATCGATCTTTATACTTAGATCCATTTATATTTCTGGTTATACTCAATTCCAAGTTATCTCTAAACGGATGGACGTCTTTAACATAATCACCCATTTCCATCATAAACGTAGCTACAATATAATCGGATACGTTACCATTGTAGTCCCTCATTATTTCAACAGACTCCACTATTTGTATAGGTATATCTAATTCAACAGTATGTAACATGATCTTATGTGTTATGTTGTACATGTTCGCGGAAGGGTTACTTATTATACTAAAAATCTCGTTACCTAAAATGGTGTTTTCTATTTGTATCACTGGGGCCTCCTTGTACTATCAAAAAAAAGTATAGCACCGGATAATTATCCGATACTATACAGTTCCCTTTTGTAGTATTTCTTTATTTAAGCTAGAAGCTTGGTCGAGTAGATTAACATCACTATTTATTTTAATTAGTTTAGTCATGAACTCGTTAAACACTTGGTTATTTATATAAATATAATTAGTTAACGCTATCGTATCTGCTTCTAGTACAGATCTAAGCACATCCAAGGTATATTCACCTTTATTATATAACCCGACATTCTTATTTATATCGTCCAGTACTAAGTATAGTTTACTTTTATTAGTAACTGTTTTTATTTTTTTACTAGTATCTTTAAGTACTGTAGTTAATTCAGGTATTCTTTTGTTGACCTCTTCTACAATTTTCTTAAACACTTCTAGTTTATCTTCTTCGCTAGTGCCAGTTTCTTTGGAAATAGTTGGTAGGAGATAGGGTTCTTCTGTATTGTATTCAGAAGGTTTTATATCTATTTCTTTAGGAATGTATTCGTCCATACCGACAAGCGCTTCGTTCTTGTCGACCACACCCTTTATTACATATAACACAGTGTTGAAATCTGTTTGTATGTTTTTCCATTTAGCAAGCGCATTCTTTATACTTTCATCACCATGAGCATCATCTATAGTTTTGAGTATAACTTGTAGATAATTATACATAAAAGATTCTGGTGTTTGTTGGTTAGTAAGTTCCGTTTGTATCTTAGGGTCCAGAACAGAAGTCATTTTAAATGCTAAGTATTCTTTACGAACACCTTCACTAAGCGCCTTAGTAACGTCCATTACAGATTGTGAGCTATCATTAGTTTCGATAACACTAGATATATTAGTTTCTAGTATAGCTAGCAATTTTTCACTAGCAGAACTTAATTCAGTTATTTCTTCTTTAAGCTCGTTAATAGTGTTTTCTATATAATACACTATGTTCCTTCTGCCTAACACGATAGCTCTGTCTCTGGTAAACTCACCATTAAGACCTCTTGAAACATCGTAGAACACATCATATTCTCTATCATCTGTTTTTAGTTGTTTTAAAACTTCGCTCACAGTGTTATCCGGGTCACGATTGTACCTTACTAATAAATCAAGTACCGTGTATAGTTTATCACGGTAAGTGTTTATTTCCATTTGTTCTTTATAGAATAAATTTTCTAATGGTTTCATCTTATTTCCTTTTTTAGTTATTGTAGCATTTTTTACCGAATAATTTACCTATTACACAAAACAGTGACATTACTATCAGAATTGGTATATATTTTAATTTTTTCATGTTATTTCCTTATTTGATTTATTTAGAAAAGCAGCATTTATACTACTTGTTTTAGTTTTAACTACTTTTTCACGAGTGACATCATTCATGTTTATCATAACTTGATTTGGTTGTATGTATATATTATTAGTGTTGTTATAAGCATCGTTAATGCTAGGCTTACTACCATTTAAAGAAACAGGTACGTTAGTAACACCATTTCCACCGTTCATAAGTCCTAGTCCTAAATCAAAACCGCCACCATTAGTTATCATACCACCAACAATAGTTTCCCTATTAAAATCGAACATTTCCGTAAGGAATTTATCCATTTCAGATAACCTACTATCTTCTTGTAATGGTTGGTTAATAGAAGATTGTATTTTATTAACTTGGATGTTAAGGTATTTATCTAACGATTCAAATACTTCTTTACTGTCTTCATAGTTAATTATATTTATAGGATAACCCATTGTGTACAAGTTAACCATTCGATCTATATTGATCATAACATTTGTCATTTCAGTAAAGGTGTCTGGGTTATATTTACCATTAGTACTATCAATAGGCATACCGTATATAGCAGCTTCTTCTTCGCTGTATGTGGCTAGAATAGGAACTCTACATAAGTAAAGCGTGTCGGGTAACCCTTGGTAATAACTAGTATTCATAGTATCTCCTATATAGCACTAAAAGTGTAGTTAATTTTATCTTGTATTAATAACAATAAAAATGGTAAAAGATAATATTTATCTATAGTATCCCAATACATATACTGTAGTATTAATTTATCCATAACAGTTTGATCCACTACTTCATTTCTTAAGAATTGTAATAGAGCTTGTTCCAATAAACCACAGTTAACGACATCTCTAGTATAGAACGCGTTAGAAAAGATATAATTAGTATCCCTAGTCTTTATAGGTGGTACGAAATCTAATGGTTTAGTAAGTGTGTTGATTTGTATGTCGGCACTATAATCAACAATAACATCAGGTGTTGGTGTCCTGTTGACGATAAAATCTATACCTAACCAACCTATCTGTCTTAATACTGGAGCACTACCGTCTCTAGGTATTCTAGCGAAGTTGATATTTTTATCTAGGTACGGTAATCTATCAATACTACGTTCTAGTACTAAATCGAATATATTGTAATCTGTTATATCGTTAAGGTTGAACCTATTGAGTTTCTCGCTATGAGGGTATCCTGTGTAACCAATAGTTTTAAATATGAACTCGTTGAGCATAGTGTCTATGTAATATACATTCGTATTCGTAGGTAACGCTATAACGTTCTTCTCTTTGTTAACATGAGTGTTGAAATAGTAGTCTATGATATCCGCTTTCGTCTTCTTAAGGTCTATTTTGTTCTTAAGATCTTTAGAAAGAATGATAGGTGCACTCTTATCAGCTACATAGTTAGTATCGTAAGAATACTCTTTAACAACTTTAAGAAGTAAATCTCTATACATCTCT
>Ga0256829_1003183_pt1 | contig 11577 bp, 11 predicted proteins | sample 131447metaG_FD_185979 | JGI IMG/M metagenome (GOLD analysis project Ga0256829, IMG submission 185979) | Hydrothermal vent microbial communities from Lau Basin, Pacific Ocean - 131-447 | ecosystem: Environmental > Aquatic > Marine > Hydrothermal vents | place: Pacific Ocean: Lau Basin | collected... | reverse complement strand
AGTCAGGCCGAGCTGGCCGTGAACCAGTACTACCTGGAAAAGGCCAAGGTACTGTACGCGGAAGCGGGTAACGCCAGTGGGCTCAGTGCTGAACAGCAGGGTACGCTGAATGCGGCGGGTGCTGCGATCGGCCGTGCCGAGGGACGCAAGGCCTATGACCTGCTCAACCCGCTGATCGCCGAACTGAGGGCCGCATCGATCAAGGTCGAGGTGGTGCGTGGTGACAGCCTGTGGTCGATTTCAGGCAAGCCCGATGTCTACAATAACCCTTACGAGTGGCCACTGATCTACAAGGCCAACCGTGACCAGATCAAGGATGCGGATCTGATCTACCCCGGCCAGGTGCTGTCTGTCGACCGCAACCCGACGGCGGCTGAAGTGGATGCGGCCGTGGATCATGCGCGTCACCGTGGCGCATGGTCGATTGGCGTGGTGGAAGAGAGTGACCGTAACTACCTGGGGGGTTCACTCGAACTCAAGTAGATTGCACAGCCTGCCACGGCAGGTGAGGTGAAAAAGGCCCTTAGGGGCCTTTTTTGTTGTCAGTCGTCGAATGTGTAGATGAAACGCTCGTAACCGGGTTCGGATTCGAGTTGTTCGGTGCAGTGTGCGCGATGCTGCCCGTGCCGGTCATGCAGCGTGAAGGCGGCATGCTTGCCCAGTTGTTCGCTGCGGGTAATGAGGGTGAGGATGCGTTCCGAGCCGCGTTTCTGTGCCGCGGAGATGGCGGGCTGGTAGTCACCGGCCCCGCTTTCGTCAGACAGCCGTATGACTACCGGCTGCGGGTCCCGGCTCAGGTATTGCAACCCCATTTCAAAGCCCTTGCCGTTGTCGGCCTCGATCAGCCAGCGACAGGCGGCGAGTACCCAGCTGCTTCGCAGGCCAGGGTCAGGACGGCGCAGGGTAACCAGCTGGCCGACCTTCGGGTGCGGGCGTTGTTCGCCCTGGTAACGGACAGCCACGCCGCCGTCGCCGCGATTGAGGCTGGTGCAATAGAATGCCGGGGCGGGTTGGCTACCGTCATGATCGGGCGCGGCGCGTTCGCCGATATCGATGACATCCTGGTCACCCGGACCCAGGAACAGGGACGGGTCGAAACAACGCCCCTGGTTGATCATGCAATAGGCGGCATCCAGTCCAATAACCAGTTCAATACGTGCGTGCGCGTTCTCACGGTCATTTTTGCGATCCGGTTGAGCTTCTCCCCAGCGTGCATGCAGTTGCCGGAAGGTATGCAGCAGGGTCGAGGCGGGGATATCCGAGGGTAGCCCGACCGCCTGTGCCTGCCGGTACTGAGCGAGTTTGCCCATGTCATCGGTGATTTGCGTGACCAGTTCCCCGATCTGCAGGAACAGGGTTTGTTCCGGCTGGCTGTTATGCTGTCCCCAGGTTTCCTGTAACGGGTAACCCGCGTGTTCGCTCCCTTCTTCAGGGGTAACCTCAATTGAGGTCAACGCCATGTGGTGGCGAAAATAACGGTCCAGTGCCGCAACCATACCGGTTGGCAGGCGGTAGGGATCGGTCTGTCGCAGCAGTGCGGTGAGACGGAAGCATTCATCGAGCTGCAGGTTGCCGGCCCCGGGCAGTTCGCCACGGTAACTGGCGCGGTCGCTGTCGAGCGCATAGCGGAACAGGGCCAGGCATTCGCTCCATAAGGCGCGGGGCGCACGCTGGTAATGGCTGTAATAGTAGGTCAGTTGCAGACCCAGCGTATAGATGGCGCCGAGCAGCGCCTGTGGCAGCTGGCGCATTTCGATAAAGCCGGCTTTCTTGTTGACCAGGTCATTGACGATAATTTTGTAGCCGAAACAGATATCCTGGCACAGGCGTTTCAGCAAGGTACGGATTCCATCGTTGCTGCTTGCGCTGGACGGAACCGATTCACCAAGGCGCCGGTAGGCGCGCAGGAAGTCGCCGAGTGTTTCCACGCGGGCGGTCGTCGCCATGGGCTGGCGATTCATAATACGCAACTGCTGGCTGGCGATGTTGGCCGCACGTTGCAGGTCGAGGTAGGGCAGGTTTTCCAGCCACTCGCGCACATCGCGCGGCTTGATGCGGATAGCCGGTCCTGTCCTGTCCTGCGCCGGAATGGTGAGTTGCAGTTTTTGCACGCGCTGCGGGTGTCCTGTCCTCGGTAACTCCCTCTGTATCGGTCAGTTTTGGCGGATCTGGACTATTCCGAGACGATTTCGATGCCGGCGATACGCTGTTTCCACTCCGCCGGGCCGGTCTGGTGAACGGAAACCCCCCGGGTATCCACGGCAACGGTAACCGGCATGTCCTCGACTTCAAACTCGTAGATGGCCTCCATGCCCAGTTCCGGCCAGGCGATGACGCGCGAGGCGCGGATGGCTTTCGATACCAGGTAGGCGGCGCCGCCGGTGGCGATCAGGTAGACCGCGTGGTGTTTTTTGATGGATTCGATGGCGGCCGGGCCGCGTTCCGCCTTGCCGATCATGCCAATCAGGCCGGTCTGTTCCAGCAGGGTGTCGGTGAATTTGTCCATGCGCGAGGCGGTGGTTGGTCCGGCCGGGCCGACGGCTTCATCGTCGACCGGGTCGACCGGGCCGACGTAGTAAATGAAACGGTTACGGAAATCCAGTCCGTCGGGCAGCGGCTCGCCTTTTGCCAGGGTTTCGACAATACGCTTGTGCGCGGCGTCGCGGCCGGTGAGCAGGTGGCCGCTGAGCAGCAGGGTTTCGCCCGGCTTCCAGTCGCGTATTGCGGCGGCGTCCAGTTCATCCAGATTGACCCGGCGCGAGCTGGTGGTCGGGTCCCAGGGAATCTCCGGCCATTCATCCAGCGAGGGCGGCGTGGCGAATACCGGGCCGCTGCCATCGAGTTCAAGGTGGATATGCCGGGTGGCGGCGCAGTTGGGGACAATGGCCACCGGCAGGGAGGCGGCGTGCGTCGGGTAGTCGAGGATTTTGACGTCGAGTACGGTAGTGACACCGCCCAGCCCCTGTGCGCCGATACCCAGCCGGTTAACGCGATCGAGTATTTCCAGCCGCAGTTCCTCGATACGGTTCGACGCGCCGCGTTGTTGCAATTCGTGGATATCGACAGGCGCCATGAGCGATTGCTTGGCCAGCAGCATGGCCTTTTCCGAGGTGCCGCCGATGCCGATGCCGAGTATGCCCGGCGGACACCAGCCGGCGCCCATGCCGGGTAGCTGATCTACTACCCAGTCCGCCACGCTGTCGCTCGGGTTCAGGATGGCGAAGCGGGATTTGTTTTCCGAGCCGCCACCCTTGGCCGCCAGTGTGATCGAGACCTTGTCACCGGGTACTACGCGGCTGTGGATCACGGCGGGCGTGTTGTCGCCGGTATTTCGCCGGGCGCCGGCGGGGTCTTCGACGATAGAGGCGCGTAACGGGTTGTCTGCGGCGAGGTAGGCGCGGTGTACCCCTTCGTTGATCATTTCCTCGACACTTTGTCGGCCATCCCAGCGGACATCCATACCAATATCGATGAATACTGTTACGATCCCGGTGTCCTGGCAGATCGGGCGTTTGCCCTCCGCGCACAGGCGTGAATTGATAAGAATCTGCGCGATGGCGTCGCGTGCCGCCGGTGATTTTTCCAGTTGCCAGGCACGGTGCATGGCCCTGATAAAGTCGATCGGGTGATAATAGGAAATGTATTGCAGCGCACCTTCAACGCTCTGGATAAAGTCTTCCTGGACAATGACGTTCATGGCTTTTCCTGAAAAAGGGAACAAATTGCGCGCTTGCTGTGTCCTATGTGTATCTTGTCATTGCGAGCGCAGCGAAGCAATCTCCCACGGACTGACGCCGGGTTGAATTTCAGGGATATGCTGACTAATTCGATTTCCGTCACTCTGGCGTAGGCCGGAATCCAGTGGTTTCGATGCGATAGATACCGGCTTTCGCCGCTATGACGAATTTGTGGAACTAAGTAGGAACCCCTTTATGCGAGCCCTGATCATTGCGTTTTCCCTGCTGTTTACCAGCCCTCTGTTTGCCACACCGGTTGATTACAGTCTTCCCGACCTCAATGGCAAGATACATTCACTGGCCGACTACAAGGGCAAATGGGTGATTGTGAACTACTGGGCGACCTGGTGCCCGCCGTGCCGGGAAGAGATCCCCGACCTGATCAAGTTCCACGAACAGCACCAAAAGCAGGGGGGTGATGTGGTAGTGCTGGGTGTCAATTTCGAGGATATCGACAAGGAACAGCTGGCTGACTTTGTCGAAGGACAGATGATGACCTACCCGATCCTGCGTTCCGAGCCGTTGGCCGAAACGCCGCTGGGCCCGGTGCCGGGTTTACCGACCACCTACATCATCGCACCGGACGGGACGCCTGTGGCGCGCCAGGTGGGTCCCGTGACCGGTAAACAGCTCGACGACTACATCAATTCAAAGAAAGCCAGGGCCGCTGCAAAAAAATAGACGGCCCCGTTGTTCAGGGCTCGACGTCAGGGCGCTTGCCGGTGGTTGCCTGCAGCGTCATTGGCTGACCGTCGCGCACTGCTTCAATTTCGAGCGCGGCGCCCGGCCCGGACTGTGCGATCAGGGTCATGGCGTGACGGGCATTATCGACGGCCTTGCCGTTGATTTTCACGATGATGTCACCGGGCTTGATCGAGGCCTTGTCCGCCGGTCCACCGCGCAGCACACCGGCAATGAGCATGCCATGGGTATCTTTCAGCCCGAAGCTCTCCGCCAGTTGCGGGGTAATGTCCTGCGCCTCGACACCCAGCCAGCCGCGGTCCACATGGCCCTGTTCGATGATCTGTTGCATCACGTTGGCCACAAGGCTGACCGGGATGGCAAAACCGATACCCTGTGAACCGCCGGATCGGCTGTAGATGGCGGTGTTAATACCGATCAGTTCGCCCCATGCATTGATCAGCGCACCGCCCGAGTTGCCGGGGTTGATCGCGGCGTCCGTCTGGATGAAGTCCTCGTAGCGGTTTATCCCCAGCTGGCTGCGCCCGGTGGCGCTGATGATGCCCAGTGTCACCGTCTGACCGACCCCGAAGGGGTTGCCGATCGCCAGTGCAATATCACCGACACGCAGCTTGTCTGACGAGCCCAGTGGCAGTACCGGCAGCTTGTCCAGCTTGATGCGCAACACGGCGAGGTCGGTGTCCTTGTCCGCGCCGACGACGGTGGCGCGTGTACTGCGGCCATCCTGCAACATCACCTGGATTTCGTCGGCGCCGGCAATGACGTGATTATTGGTCAGTACATAACCCTGTTTTGAGACAATCACGCCTGAACCCAGACTGGTTTGCAGCTGCTTGCGCGGCGCCAGCCGGTTGCCGAAGAACTGGCGGAACAGCGGGTCGTCGAGCAGCGGGTGGCGCTTGCGGATGATGACCTTGGCGGTGTACACATTGACCACGGCTTTGGCGGCGGGTGCGACGGCATCGGCATAGGAAACCGGGGCGCTGCCATCGAGGCTTGAGAGATGGTGTTCCGTGTGTGGCGCGGCCTGCTGGACCTGGACGACCGGTGCGTGTGGCTCGAACCAGTCGGGTTTTATCAGCAGCAGCAAAAAGGCTGCGACAATGCCGACGGTCGCGGCTTGCAGGAAAAATGAAACGGTATCACGTATATTCATGGGCTCTTCTGCCTGTCCGGGGTTGCGCAATTATTGCGGATCATCCGGGGGAAGGCGAATTTCAGGGATTACATGGGGTAATAGCGTCGCGTGCCACGCCTCGATGAACTTGTCAGTTACTGCGACCGGTTGCTGGATGCCGGAAGTTTCCGTGACTATTGTCCGAACGGTCTGCAGGTCGAAGGGCGTGATACGGTCACGCGTATTGTCACCGGCGTGACGGCCAGCCAGGCGCTGATCGAGGCCGCCGCCGCGCAACAGGCCGACCTGTTGCTGGTGCATCACGGGTATTTCTGGAAAGGCGAGGACGCCTGCATCACCGGCATGAAACGCCGGCGACTGAAAGCCCTGCTCGACCGGGACATGAGCCTGCTGGCCTATCATCTGCCGCTGGATGCTCACCCGGAACTGGGTAACAACGCCTGTCTGGCGCAGCGTTTTGAGTTGCCGATAACGGGCTGGTTCGGTGATGGCGGGGGCCCGCCGCTGGCCTGTGAGGCGCGTTTGGCCGAGCCGTTGACGGCTGCTGCGCTGGGTGAACGTATTGCCAGGGCATTGGGGCGCGAGCCACTGCATATCGATGCCGGCCCGGCGCAAATTCGGCGCATTGGCTGGTGCAGCGGCGCCGCGCAGGGTTACCTGGAAGCCGCCGCCCGGCACGGGCTGGATGCCTTCATCAGCGGCGAAATTTCCGAACCGACTGTGCATATTGCCCGGGAGTACGGCATCCACTATTTTGCCGCCGGCCACCACGCCAGCGAGCGTTTTGGCGTACAGGCGCTCGGTGCCCACCTGGCGGAACATTTCGGGATCGAACATTTTTTTGTCGATATAGATAATCCTGTGTGAAAAAGTCGTGCAGATCGGTGTTTTTCGACGGAGTTTCGCTTGACCTGCCGGGGCAGTTCCGACATGCTATGCCCGCTGTTCGAACATGGGTTTGAATATCTGAATATTCTAATATTCGTCGGTCATGACGGTGTGCCAGCCAAGCGTCAGCCGGTGATTTTGCGTGGAGACCATTTGCATGAGTGGTGACGGTGTAGATACCAGCAAACGTCGGTTCCTGACAGCTGCTGCAACGGTCGTGGGCGGCGTAGGCGCCGTGTATACCGCGGTTCCTTTTCTGGCGTCCTGGATGCCCAGCGAGCGGGCCAAGGCGGCCGGCGCGCCGGTCGAGGCGGACATCAGCAAGCTCGAAGTCGGGCAGATGATCCGTGTTCAGTGGCGAGGCAAGCCGGTGTGGATACTCAAACGCAGTGAGGAAATGCTCAAGGCCTTGCCTACCCTGGATGACCGTTTGCGTGATCCGAATTCCGAAGAACCCCAGCAGCCGCCATACGCACAGAATCCCGTACGATCGATCAAGCCCGAGATCCTGGTGCTGGTCGGCATCTGTACACACCTTGGCTGTGCCCCCGATTTCGTCCCGCAACCCGAACCACAGCCTTATGATCCAAACTGGAAGGGCGGTTATTTCTGTCCCTGCCATGGTTCTCGCTATGATCTTGCGGGTCGTGTGTTCAAGGGCGTACCGGCGCCCTTGAACCTCGTCGTACCGCCGCACAAGTACACCAGCAATACGCAGATCCTTGTTGGTGTTGACACAGGAGCTGCTTGATATGGGTATGTTAGTGAACCTGCGCGACTGGATTGACGCCCGTTTCCCGTTGACCAAGATGTGGGACGAGCACCTGGCCAAGTATTACGCGCCCAAGAACTTCAACTTCTGGTACTTCTTTGGCTCGCTGGCATTGATGGTGCTGGTGATCCAGATTATTTCCGGCATCTTCCTTACCATGAACTACAAGCCTGACGCCACGCAGGCATTCGGTTCGGTGGAATACATCATGCGTGATGTGGACTGGGGCTGGTTGATCCGCTACATCCACTCCACCGGCGCCTCGGCGTTCTTTATCGTGGTGTACCTGCACATGTTCCGTGGTCTGTTATACGGTTCCTACCGCGGCCCGCGTGAGCTGATCTGGCTGTTCGGCATGATGATCTTCCTGGCGTTGATGGCGGAAGCCTTCTTTGGTTATCTGTTACCGTGGGGGCAGATGTCCTACTGGGGTGCGCAGGTTATCACCTCGTTGTTTGGCGCCATTCCGGTGATTGGCGACGACCTGGCGCTGTGGATTCGCGGTGACTATGTGATATCCGATGTCACGCTCAACCGCTTCTTTGCGCTGCACGTAATCGCCGTTCCGCTGGCGCTGATTGCCCTTGTGATAGTGCACATCCTGGCGCTGCACGAAGTTGGCTCTAACAACCCCGACGGTGTGGAAATCAAGAAAACCAAGGACGAAAACGGCATTCCACTCGACGGTATTCCGTTCCACCCGTACTACACCGTGAAAGATATCGTCGGCGTGGTGGTTTTCCTGATGTTCTTCTCCACCGTGATCTTCTTTGTCCCTGAAGGTGGTGGTTACTTCCTGGAACAGCCGAACTTCGAACCGGCCAACCCGTTGAAGACACCCGAGCATATTGCCCCGGTGTGGTACTTCACGCCGTACTACGCGATGTTGCGTGCGGTGACGTTCGATATCGGGCCGCTGACGGCCAAGTTCCTTGGCGTTATCGTGATGGGTGGCTCGGTGGTTATCTTCTTCTTCCTGCCCTGGCTGGACAAGAGCCCGGTGAAGTCGATTCGTTACCGCGGGCCGATCTACAAGACCATGTTGACGCTGTTTGTCATCGCCTTCCTGACGTTGGGATGGCTTGGCACCAAACCGCCGACTGAACTGAGAACCTTGATGGCGCAGATCGGTACGGTAGTGTACTTCGCCTTCTTCCTGGCGATGCCGTTCTACAGCCGGATGGACAAGACCAAGCCGGTTCCAGACAGGGTTACGGGGTAACGATCCAATGAAAAAACAACTACTTGCTATTTTGTTGCTTATCTCGCCCGCGCTGGTGCTGGCCAATGAAGGTGGGGCGAATCTCGATAAAGCCCAGATTGACCCGGCCAACCAGGAATCATTGCAGCGCGGGGCGCGAACCTTCGTGAACTATTGCATGGGTTGTCACTCTGCCAAGTATGAGCGTTACAACCGCCTGGCGCGTGACCTGGGTATCAGTGAAACTGACGTGATTGATAACCTGATATTCACTGGCGCCAAAATCGGCGATACCATGAAGATCGGAATGCAGTCAAAGGACGCCAAGAAATACTTTGGTGCTGCGCCCCCGGATCTGACGCTGATTGCCCGCCGGCGCGGCGCGGACTGGTTGTACACCTACCTCCGCACCTTCTACCTGGACGACAGCCGTCCGTTCGGCGTGAACAACAAGGTGTTTGACAAGGTGGGTATGCCGGATGTGCTGTGGGAGTTGCAGGGCTGGCAGAAGCCTGTCTACGAGACAGTAACGGATGTTAACGGCAATAAGCACCAGAAACTCGTCGAGGTAAAACTTGTCAGGCAGGGTACCCAGTCACCGGCGGAATTTGACCGTACGGTACGTGATCTGGTGAATTTCCTCACCTACATGGCCGAGCCGGTCAAGCTGCAACGTCAGGCGCTGGGTGTCAAGGTGTTGCTGTTCCTGTTTGTTCTGTTCATCATTACCTACCTGCTCAAGAAAGAGTACTGGAAGGACGTCCACTAAATCCTGAGGCGGGGTGATGCCGGCAGGCATCACCTCGTACGTCAGGTTCTAAGACCTGGAGAAAATGCATGGCCGTAATTTCCAATCGCCGTTCGGTGATGACCCTGTTTTCCGACGCATCCTGCCCGCAGAGCCATCGCGTGCGTATGGTGTTGGCCGAGAAGGGGATTACGGTCGAAATCGTCAATATCGACCCGGATAACCTGCCGGAAGACCTGATCGACCTGAATCCCTACCAGAGCGTCCCGACGCTGATGGATCGGGAACTGGTGCTGTATGACCCGCAGGTCATTGTCGAGTACCTCGATGAACGTTTCCCGCACCCGCCGCTGATGCCGGTCGACCCGGTCTCGCGCGCACGCAGTCGCCTGGCCTTGCACCGTATCGAGAAAGACTGGTACTCCTTGCTGGCAGATATGGAGCGGGGCGAAAAGACGGCGGCCAAGGCGCGCAAGGCGCTGCGTGACAGCCTGGCGTCGAGTGCCGAGGTATTCGAGGCCAAACCGTTCTTCCTCAGCGATGATTTTTCCCTGGTTGATGCCAGCCTGGCGCCGATCCTGTGGCGGCTCAAGCACTACCGCATTGAATTGCCTGCGCAGGCCAAACCGGTGCTCGATTATGCCGACCGTCTGTTTGCACGCGAGTCATTCCAGGCCAGCCTGACGGAAGCCGAGCGGGAGATGCGCGAGTAGCGTCATTAGCGCGCAATGACCTCCAACCGGCCCTACCTGCTTCGTGCTATTCACGAGTGGATACTGGACAACCACTGCACCCCACACCTGATGGTCGATGCCAATGCGGAAGGGGTCGATGTGCCGCAAAAGCACGTCAAGGATGGCAAGATCGTGCTGAACATCGGCCCGAGCGCTGTCGAGGGACTGCGTATCGGCAATGATGAAGTAAGCTTCCTGGCGCGCTTCAGCGGCGTTTCCCAGCTGGTCGCTATTCCCATGCATGCGGTACTGGCGATCTATGCCAGGGAAAACGGTCGCGGCATGATGTTTGGTGAAGACGAAGGCAAGCCGGACCCCGATGACGATAATACCCCGGAACCCCCAACACGGCCTTCGCTGAAAGTCGTCAAGTAGTCCCCATCAACCCCGTGTAGCGCGCCAGTCCGTACAGGGCTGTCTGTTCGTCGCAGATCACCTTGACAGGCATGTGACTTAACAGCCCGCCCATGCGTCCCTTGTCCAGAAATGCCTCGATAAAGCGGCCCGAGCCGAGCCGGGCAAGGATTTTCGGGGCGATACCGCCGCCAAGATAGAGTCCGCCGGTCGTGTTGAGTTTGAGCGCCAGGTTGCCGGCCTCACGGCCATAGAGCTCGATGAACCAGTCCAGCGCTTCCACACTCAGGGCATTGTCTTCAGCCAGCGCGTGCTGACTGATACGGGCGGCGGCGCCTTCCTGCAGAGGATCGCCCAGCCAGTCAGGTGCGGCGGTTCCGGCGGTTTTCAGTACCTGCTGGAACAGTTCAACCAGCCCTGGCCCGGACACCATGCGTTCCCAGCTGACATGGCCGTAACGCGCCTGTAATGCTTTCAGCAGCGCACTGTCGCGTTCCGTCTGTGGCGCGAAATCCGTGTGGCCGCCTTCACAGGCAAACGGCCGATGACGGATGCCGTCAAATGTCAGCCCGGCCTGTCCCAGCCCGGTGCCGGCGGCAATTATGGCCTTGTTGCCCGATGCGACCGCCTGTCCGGTTTGCAGCGATACCAGTGAGCTGTCCTCCAGCGTATCGATGCCCCAGGCCAGCGCTTCCAGGTCGTTAAGCAGGTAGGCGGGAATGCCCAGCGCCGAGGACAACGACGCTGCGGATACTTCCCAGGGCAGGTTGGTGGTCCTGCAACGGCCGTCCAGTACCGGTCCCGCCACCCCGAAGGCGGCCTGTCGTGGCCGGGTATCCGGGTAGTCGTGCAGAAAATGCTCAATGATCGGTTGCAAGCCATCGAAATCGCGGCTGACATAGTGGTTTACGTGAACAATGCGGTAACGTTTTGCCTCTGGTACGACCAGGGCAAGGCGTGTATGTGTGCCACCGATGTCACCTGTCAGTATGGACATGTGTATACTCCGGCTTAATGTGGTTAAAGTCTGCCGTGTCGCGAATGCGCAGTGTAGCCGATTGCCAGCGGTTTTTGTTTTAGCCTGGTTTTTTGCCTGGAGTGATATGAATGAACGCCCCCCTTATCCTCGTTGCTGATGATAATTCAGAAGACCTCAACCTGCTTACCTCGGCGATGGAGACCGCCGGTTACGACGTCCTGCAGGCGCACGATGGCGATGAAGCCGAGCGGCTGGCGCTGGAACGTCAACCGGACCTGACCATCCTCGATTTACGCATGCCGCTGAAAGACGGATTCGAGGTTG
>Ga0256829_1003181_pt1 | contig 11581 bp, 8 predicted proteins | sample 131447metaG_FD_185979 | JGI IMG/M metagenome (GOLD analysis project Ga0256829, IMG submission 185979) | Hydrothermal vent microbial communities from Lau Basin, Pacific Ocean - 131-447 | ecosystem: Environmental > Aquatic > Marine > Hydrothermal vents | place: Pacific Ocean: Lau Basin | collected... | reverse complement strand
CTCCGCGTTCCTGACATCCCATCCGATCTGCAGGTGGCTCTGTGCGTGTAGTTAACTGCGAACAGCGCTTAGTCCGTGCTTCTGCATGCGTTGAGGGCGGTTGCCGGTAGGCTTTTTCGCAACGCCGAAGAAACCGGTCGCCCGATCTCAGATCTTGCAATTTAACAGACTCTAACAATCTCACTTATAAGGAGAAGAAAATGCCGCTCTTTAGCGCAAAATTCCTTGCACGCTCAGACACTGCTTTGAGTACATCGGAACATATCTCTACAGGCCTTTCGCGGCGCGAGTTCGGTCTGGCGGCAGCTGCAGCTCTCGCAATGCCAACCGCTTTGCAAGCTCATCAAGCGCCGAAAATTACTTCTAAGGGTACGTATGACATCACCGTTGACCGGGTGCGGATTGATACAGGCGATTTCCGCACGAAGGGTGTTGGCTACAACAATAGCCCGTTCCCGACCGTCCTCCGCTTCAAGGAGGGTGAAGAAGTCACGATCAACGTCAAAAACAATCTAAACGAAACTACCTCGATTCACTGGCATGGGTTGATCCTACCGTTTACTCAAGACGGCGTACCTGGGATCAGCTTCAACGGGATCCCCCCGGGAGAGACTTTCACCTATCGGTTTCCGATCACACAGGCTGGCACCTATTGGTTCCACAGCCATTCCGGGTTCCAAGAACCGGACGGTGCGTACGGGGCCATTGTGATCGAGCCTCGCGGAGGTGAACGGGTGCGGGCAGATCGTGATTATGTCGTTCAGTTGGCAGACAAACACCCACACTCCGGCAGGAAAATCATGCGCAACCTCAAGCGAATGCCTGACTACTACAATCGGTCGCAGCGCACGCTCCAAACACTCATAAAAGACTCGCGCGCTGACAGTCTGCAAGCAGCCCTGCAGGAACGCGGGATGTGGGGCAGAATGCGCATGATGCCGACCGATATCGAGGACGTTCAGGGGTTCACGGCGTTAATCAATGGCCAGAGCACGTCGCAGAACTGGACCGGCTTGTTCCGTGCGGGTGAGAAAGTTCGACTGCGTTTCATCAACGCGTCCGCGATGACCTATTTCGACATGCGGATTCCGGGGCTCAAAATGACCGTGGTCCAAGCGGACGGGAATGATGTTAAGCCGGTCGAGGTAGACGAACTCCGTATTGCTGTAGCCGAAACATACGATGTCATCGTGCAGCCGCGTGAGAACAAAGCTTACAGCATTATCGCGGAATCGGTGGGACGTACCGGCATGGTGCGGGGCACTCTTGCACCAAGAGAAGGTATGGCAGGCGCTGTGCCGACGATGCGGCCGAAACCGCTTCTCACCATGGCCGACATGGGCGGTATGATGGGTGGAATGGGCATGGAGGGTCATGTGATGCAGAACATGACCGGTATGAACCACGCCAACATGACCGACATGAAGAAAACTGATATGGACGGCATGGATCACTCCAACATGGAAGGTATGGATCACTCCAACATGGCCGGTATGAACGACTCCAACATGGCCGGTATGAACGACTCCAACATGGCCGGCATGGACCATTCCAACATGGCTGGAATGGATCACTCCAACATGGGCGGCATGTCGGGACCCAGCAGCGTCGACCCCACCTATGTCAATGGTAGTGGTTTGATACCCAAGGCCTACAATGGTGGGAAATTCCTGTCCTATGCCGATCTGACGGCCGCGCGGCCCAGATACAAGTACAGAAAACCATCGCGCACCATCGAATTGCGCCTTACCGGGAACATGGAGCGTTACATCTGGTCGATCAACGATGTGAAGTATAGTGACGCGGAGCCGATTGTCCTGAATTACGGAGAACGCGTGCGCATGCGATTCATCAACGAAACGATGATGGCGCACCCGATGCACTTGCACGGCATGTGGTCGCTCGTGGACATGGGCAAAGGGTCTCGGAACCCCATCAAACATACCGTCAATGTGAACCCCGCCATGACCGTGGACATGGATGTCGAGGTTGATGAACCCGGGCAGTGGGCGTTCCACTGTCACCTTTCATACCACGCCGATGCAGGCATGTTCCGCAAAGTTGTTGTGCGCGGCAGACCGGCATAAGTGCCGCGAATACAAAGGATAAGATCAATGCAAAACTTAAAGATAGCCAGCGCTGCAGGAATGATGCTTGCAGCCGCTTCGGCGGCTCAAGCCGAACCGCTCATCTACGGGTTTCAGGCTGAGCAGTTCGAATATCGAGACGGTGACAACGGCGAAAATGTCTTTGTCTGGGATTTCGATTTCGTCGTTGGAACAGACGAGTTAAAGTTCGTTTGGCGGAGCGAAGCCGAAATCGTGGAAGGGTCTGGTGACTTCGAAGGCTTGGAAAACCAGTTGCGGCTGCAGTTCCCGGTTTCCACGTTCTTTGATGCCGTCGTGGGTGTGCAAGCGATCACTCCGGACAACCTACCGGATCGTTACAACGCGGTAGTTGGGCTCAAAGGGCTTGCTCCGGGTTTTTTCGAGGTGGATGCGGATCTTTATCTTTCAGATAATTCGTTCTTCCGCTTCGAAGCGGAGTACGAGGGCCTGATTACCAATCGCGTTATCTTGACACCCAGCATTGAAGTGACCGTGCCTCTTGCGGATGATCTCGCCTATGGTCAAGCTGCGGGCGGTGCAACCGTCGAAGCTGGATTGCGGCTTAGCTATGATCTGGTTGATCGTGCCATCTCACCTTACATCGGGATCAATTACGAAAAATCCTTTGGTGGGACGGCTGACCTTATTCGTGCAAGCGGAGAGGAAAACGGCGTTACCTCTATTGTTTTTGGGACGCGTCTGATGTTTTAACGCGAAACCGCCCCTTCTGAACGGAAGGGGCGGTTCAATCCGACTGTATCAACCGTCGGTCGCAAGTTGATCTAGGAAACAATCTGCATCTGTGCTGGAAAAGGAAGACTCAGATTCTACGCGATATTGACCTTCTCGTATCAAACTTCCTCGATTTCAGGTGAGCCTGCTCTCGGACTGAGAAAACTGTCGATGAAAAGAGGATACTTCAGCGACGAACATATCACTAGCACGAAAGTACACTGAAACTGCCGTTCTGAACTGCGATACTAAGGTACGCCCGTGCAAAATGGTGATTTTGGTCCCGAAAATCGACTGTATCCACCAGACATAGCAGCCTGCTCATATGCAAAACCTATTTTCAGCCAACATGCCTGGCTTGCGGTTTGTGATAAATGTCATGGCTTTTAGCTTGGTCGCTCTAGTACCGGTCTTGCTGATTTATGTCATGCGTACGCCTGGATTTTCCTCAGCGTTGATGGACGGTGGGCCGGCGCTGTCGCGATTTCTCAGACAGGTTTTGACAAACGGGCTACCAGTTATCTTTATCGTTAACTACGTCGGCTTCTTCCTGTTTGCGGTGTTGAATGAGAAAGGCACCAATAGCCGTGATCCGGCGATATTCATTTTCTTCGATGTCGTAATTCGCGTCGCTCTATTTCTCGTTCTCCACGCCTTTATTTACGTGCTTTCCGCCGGTTGGTTCGGCTCATTTGGAGGCAGTCGGGCGACGGCTCTTTCAGTGGTTGCGCCCACACTGGCGCGGTCCGCTTTGTTTGAAAACATATCCGGGGTTTACCTGTATGCCACTTTGGTTAGTGCACTGCCGCTCTATGTTACGGCAGCCGGAAAGTCCCCAATTCTGAGACCTTTCATTGGTTTGTTTCCAAAAAGTATCGGCGCGGTTTCGGTTGCTCTGCTCGCTTTTTTGTTAGCCGCTGTGTGTCTGACGGCTATTGCCGCCGTCATCCTGCGTCTTCAGAGCTAGATTGCCGTCGCGCTCTCACGTGAGCGCGACGCGCGCCATGCTTGGGCAAAGGCCAGAACCCAGAGCCCTGCAAGAAGGAAACTCCAAAGCGCGTTCCAACTCGCCATAGACAGGCTGAGGAACTCCCAGGCGACTTCGTCGCACATGACCAAGGCCGATGGTGCAGATGATGCAGAGGGCAGAAGGTCCGCAGCTGACAAGTTTGACATATCAAGACCTGAGCCTGTGCAGGATGTCGGACCTTCCCACCAACCCCGTTCTACGCCGGTATGAAACATCCCGATGCCCGCTGTCACGAACGCGGCGGCAGCGCCTGCCATCAGTAGCGGTAAGATGGGCAAACCAACCATGAGGAGCGCGCCAATAGCGATGGCGATCGCGTGAGGGTATCGCTGCCAAATACACATCGCGCATGGTGCGTAGCCCGCTGCCTGAAACAAGAAGGCAGCCAGCAAGAGAACAGCTGATCCGCCGGCAGCGATCAAACCAAGTTGTTTTGAAGACAGCGCCATTCACTTTCCTTTCGCTTACACGCAGCTCGGCGGTCGAACTCGGTGTAACTCTCCAAGTACGCGCCGCAGTTGCCGATTTCTCGGCAACTGCGCATTCATGATCAATTCGGCATTATGGCCCCGATTGCGTACATGCCATCCTCGCCCTTGACGAGCATCAGGGTCACCTCGTCACCATCGGTCACCTCTCCCATCATCTGCGCGTTTTCCAGAACCGTCATATCCATCGTCATTGCAGGCCAGCCGATCTCGGGAATCGGGTCATGGCTCACGTTTGCAGTGCCGTCGCCGATGGAATTGATCACGGCCTTCGCGTGAACTGCGCCCTCCATTTGTTCGGCGGACATCGGCATGTTCGAATGATCCATATTGTGGTTCATTTGTGCGATAGCCCCTGTCGCGGACAGGGTCAGAAGTGCGAGACTTGCAGTCAGTATCTTCATGAGAAGCTCCATTCTTGAGGTTTGTGCGTTCGATTATTCGGCAGGCAGTGCTACATCGACGGGCTGCTGAATTGGGGACGTGATTTCGCGGTTAACGCGTTTCAGCGCGAGCCGTTTCCAAATCACGAATATGGAAGGAATGACAAAAAGCGTCAGCAGGGTCGCTGTCACCATACCGCCGATCATCGGTGCAGCGATGCGTTGCATGATCTCCGAGCCGGTGCCGGTGCCATACATGATCGGTATCAGCGCCGCGAAGATGGTGGCCACGGTCATGACTTTGGGTCTCACCCGAAGAACAGCTCCCTCAAAGACGGCCTCCTCGATATCGTCTTGTGTCAGCTTGCGGCCTTCGGATTGACCGAGTTTGCGTCGCTTTTCCCAGGCGAGATTGAGATAAAGCAGCATGACGATAGCTGTTTCGACGGCCACGCCGGCCAGGGCAATGAAGCCGACAAGGACGGCGATCGAAATGTCGAAGCTGAGATACCACAGAAACCAGACACCGCCTGCCAACGCGACAGGAAGCGCGGCGAGAATGATGCCAACTTCGATCACCCTATTGAACGCCATGAACAACATCAGCGTGATGATCATAAGCGTGGCGGGGGCGACGATCGCCAGCCGGTCCTGCATCCGCTCGATGTACTCATACTGCCCGGACCATGTCAGAGAATATCCGGGCGGTAGACGCACCTGATCGGCCACGACCCTCTGCGCCTCGGCGACATATCCGCCGAGGTCTCGTCCTGCGATATCGATAAACACGAACCCCGTGCGCCGAGCGTTCTCTGATCGGATCATGCCCGGACCATCCACAATTCGAACATCGGCCAAGGCGGTCAGCGGCACATGAGCCCCCGATGGGGTGACAACGGGCAAGTTTTCGAGGCGTTCGGGGCTGTCGCGCCACGCCTGCGGATAGCGCAGGTTAATCGGAAAGCGCTCCAGCCCTTCAACGGATTCCGATACCTGCATCCCACCGATGGCGGTTTGCACCACATCCTGAACATCCCGCACGCTCATCATGTATCGCGCTGCGGCGTCGCGCTTGACGTCGATTTCTATGAAGCGCCCGCCTACCGGACGCTCCGCATAGGCGGAGGCAGTTCCCTCGATATCCGACACGGCTCGTTCCACTTCGATCCCGATGTCTGTGATGACGTTCAGATCAGCACCCGAAATCTTGACACCAACCGGCGTTCGTATCCCGGTGGCAAGCATGTCGATCCGGTTCTTGATCGGCTGGATCCAGACATTGGTCACGCCAGGGATCTGCACAGCCCGATCAAGCTCATCGCGAATTTTTTCCATGGTCATGCCAGGGCGCCACTCAGCTTCTGGTTTGAGCTGGATCGTGGTTTCCACCATCGTGAGTGGTGCAGGATCGGTCGCTGTCTCTGCGCGCCCCACTTTGCCGTGCACAGTTTCGACCTCTGGGATTGTAGCGATCAGGCGATTGGTCTGCTGCAGGACCTCGCGCGCCTTACCGATCGACACGCCCGGGTAGAAGCTTGGCATGTAAAGGAAGTCGCCCTCATTCAGCTCGGGCATGAACTCGGACCCGAGCCGTTGGTACGGATACCACATTGAAGCCACGAGGGCGCCGGCAAGCAAGGTTGTCGCCCACGGCCAGGCGATGGCTGCGTCGAGAAAGGGACGATACAGGAAGACCACCAATCGGTTCAGTGGGTTTTTGCGCTCGGGCAAAATCCGGCCCCGGACAAAGTAACCCATCAAGACCGGAACCAGTGTGATCGATAGGATCGCGGCGGCGGCCATCGCGTAGGTCTTTGTATAGGCCAGCGGGGCAAAAAGCCTGCCCTCCTGATTTTCCAGCACAAAGACAGGCAGAAAGCTGACCGTGATGATTGCCAAGGAGTAAAAGAGGGCCGGACCGACCTCAGAGGCGCATTCCTGCACGATCCTCCACCTGTTTTCTGCGGTAAGCTTCTCCTTCTCCAGCCGCCTGTGCATCGCCTCGATCATCACGATCGACGCATCGACCATGGCTCCAATGGCAATCGCTATGCCGCCAAGCGACATGATGTTCGCATTCACACCCTGCGCTTTCATCAGAATGAAGGCAGCGAAGATTCCGAGGGGCAACGACAGAAGGATCACCAGTGATGAGCGCAGATGCAGCAGAAAGGCCGCACAGACGAGGACGACGACAACGAATTCCTGCGTCAGCTTCTTCTTGAGATTGTCGATTGCGCGTTCGATCACGCCGGACCGGTCATAGGTCGTGATAATCTCGACACCTTCCGGCAGGTTCGGCCGCAACTCTTCGATGCGGGCCTCCACCGCTTTGATGGTCGCAAGGGCATTGCCACCCCATCGCATGATGACCACGCCGCCAACGGCATCGCCTTGCCCGTCAAACTCTCCGACGCCGCGGCGCAATTCCGGTCCTAGGCGAATGTCAGCAACGTCGCCGAGGGTCAGAGCAGCTCCACGCTCGTTGATCATTAGGGGGGCGCTGGATAGATCAGAAAGCTCATCGATGTATCCGGACGAGCGGATCATGAATTCTGCTTCGCCCATCTCGATCACGCTTCCGCCGGTCTCTCGATTGGCCGCTTGTATCGCGTTCCTGAGTTGTGTCAGCGTGATATCGTAGGCCCGCAATTTGTTCGGATCGACGACGACCTGATACTGTTTGACCATGCCGCCAATTGTTGCCACTTCAGACACACCGTCGACAGCCTGCAGTTCGTATTTCAGAAACCAGTCCTGCAGCGTTCTCAGTTGCGCGAGATCGTGTGTGCCGGTTCTGTCGATCAACGCATATTGGTAGATCCACCCGACCCCGGTGGCATCCGGGCCAAGCTGAGGGGACACTCCGTCCGGCAAGCTCCCGGTGATCTGCCCAAGATATTCGAGGACGCGGGATCTTGCCCAATACAGGTCCGTGCCATCTTCGAAAACGACATAGACAAAACTGTCACCAAAGAAGGAAAAGCCGCGTACATCCTGTGCGCCAGGTACCGCCAGCAACGATGTGGCGAGCGGATAGGTGATCTGGTTTTCGACCACTTGCGGCGCCTGCCCCGGATAAGGGGTGCGGACGATCACCTGCACATCGGACAGGTCCGGTATCGCATCGACCGGTGTCTCGCGGATGGCCCAGATGCCTGCGACACCCATCATGACGGCAAGGACCAGAATAACAAACCTATTGGCCAGCGAGGCGCGGATGATCGCCGGGATCACTGGGTAACCCTCCCGTCACGGACAACATCGATCAATGTCATCGAGAAATCCGGGTTGCGCCGCAGGATGAGCGTGACGTCCGTTCCCACTGTGAGTTGGGAAATCTCGAGCTCCTCAGCCAAGCGAAAATCCATCGTCATTCCGGGCATGCCGATATCGGTCATCGGCCCATGGGTGATGTTCGCCGTCCGTGATTGAGCATCGATGGAGTTGATTTGACCTGAAACCTGCATGGGCGGTGCCACAGGTTCGGCCGCTGCCAGCACCATGTTCATGCCGTCCGGGCGCGCGAAAGTGAGCACCATCTCCACATCTGTCATCAAAGCGGCAGCGTCGAGTGACGGATCAATATCAAAGGCCATGGTCATGCCAGGCATGCCGATATCGGTCATCGGTCCATGGGTGATCGTGGCCTTTGAGGCGTCTGTATCGACACTATCGATCGTGCCTGAGACCACGATGGGCGGTGCCGCAGCTGCCTCAAGCTCGACATCAGACAAGATCATGTTCAAGCCATCCGGCCGTGCAAATGTGAGGGTCATTTGGACGCCGGTTTTCAGCGATGCCATGTCCAAGCCCGGATCGATGGGGAAATCCATGGTCATGCCTGGCATTCCGATCTCAGCCATGGGCCCGTGGGTGATCGTTGCGGTTCCGGAATGCAGATCGAGGTCGTCGATGGTGCCGGACACCATGATCGGCGCCGCGGCATTTGTTTCAGCCGCTTCCACCTCTTCGGGATCGGCGCCCTCGGCGCGGACCGCGACTACGGAGAAAAGGCCGCCATCACCTGCCGTGAGATCGAATTCGATCGGCGCATCGAGGGGCACGGTCTCGAGATCAACCCCCAACACCGGCAGGTCCATCGTCATTGCGGGCCAGCCAAGCTCTGGGATCGGGCCGTGCTCCAGCGTTAGCTTGCCATCCGACGTCACCGCGCGTGCAATCCCAGTGCCGGTACCGGCAATTCCATCATCTGGCGCAAGTTCGGTGAGGCTCAGGAGTCCATCGGCGCCACGGGCCACGAGAAACGCGACTGCCTCCCCCTCCTTTAGCCGATCCAGGGGAACATCGGCTCTCACCGGGAAGTCGGATGTCATCGCTGGCCAGTCAAGGCTTTCCAGGGCATCATGCTGCACGGTTGCCACCCGATTCTCAGGATCGAGAGCAACGAGAACACCGCTGCCCCGCGCCGGGTCGGCATCCGTTGGCGCCATGCGCGTGAAGCCTGCGCTCAAAGCGCTTTCGCTGTCGATCAGGAACTGTGCGGAGGCAACGACCTCTTCACCCGGACCCAGGCCCTGAAGAATTTCTGTCCGCCCTCCTTCTCCGAAACTGTCCCGGAGACCGGCAGTCACCAATCTCGGTCGGAAGGTCCCCTCCCCTGTTTTCAGGATGACGCGCTCAGCCGACCCTGTCCGTATTACGGCCTCAGATGGCACTGTCAGGACCGTCCGGCTTTCGTTGGGCCTGAGACTGACACTTCCGAACATTCCGGGGCGGAGCACGCCATCGGAATTGTCAAACCTCAGTCGAACAGGAAGCGTTCGTGTTTGGGGATCGAGTTCAGGATAGATGTAGTCGATGTCGCCTTCAAACACGCGCCCTGGCAAGTGTTCGAACCGAGCGATGGCCCGCATATCCTCAGACAGCCGGGCAATATCACGTTCAAAGACATCTACAATGAGCCAGACCTTCGACAAGTCAGCGACGGAGAAGGCAAGCGTTCCAGGTTGCAAATACATGCCATCGGCCGCATTCAGGGCGATGACCACGCCGTTCTGTGGTGCTTCGATCTCGATGTTGCGAACCAATTCGCCGCCCGCCTCGATCTCCGCAACCTGGCGGGCGGACATACCGTGGCTCATCAGCTTGTTGCGCGCCGCATCCAGAATGCGGGGGTCACCATCTTCGACAGCGCGAACAAGATCACCCGTCGCGGCTGCGATGAGTGGAGAAAAGAGCTCGAAAAGAACCTGCCCCCCGGCAACGCGGTCTCCGACCGCTCGGACCTTAAGCCTTTCGACCCAACCTTCTACCCGCGTATGCACATGACTGGTCAGATGTTCGTCATACCCCACGAAACCCACAGTCTCGATCCGAGGCTGCACTTCACTCATGCGGGCGACCGCCGTGCGTACGCCGATTGCGTTGATTTCGGCCGCGTTCAGTGTGACCTCGGCAGGATCACCAGATGGTTCCTGTCCGGCATAGACTGGAATAAGATACATCCCCATGGGCGACTTGCCCGGTCCTGGTTGACGGAAATTTGGGTCCATGGGCGCAACCCAATAGAGAATCTCGGGGCCTTCAGATCCGCCTTGCACCGCTGGATTCAGGTACAACCGCTCAACGTAAACCCCACCGCCAAGGCCAGCTGCCAAGGCAAGAACTGAAAGTGCCGCGTATCTTCCACGAATAAATATCGTCTCCTGACGGCTGCATTGGATGCAGCGATCGATTGGTCAAACAGCCCGCATATGCGGGCACCGAAACGTCAGGAGTGTCGGGGCGGGCGATCGGGCACGAGGGGCTCACGGGATACATGAGCCCTGGAGAATGCGGCCCGTGTTGGCGCCGTAAACGCGGTTTCTTCAGACCGATGATCCAGATGTTGCTGGTAGTCCATGACACAGCAAAGACCGGTGTGGCACCCGTCGCCGTGTCCTGCGTGAGCGTCCGTTTGCCGCTCGCCATTGTTTTCGGGGTGGTGCGCGTGAATGTGGTTGGACACTTCTCCCACAGAAGCGATGTACAGGCCGCGCTCCACGCCGCTGATCTCTCCATCAAACGGCATTGCCTGCGTTCCGACGACGGTGATCGTCAGACACACACAGGCAAGACATGCCGATCGCAGGAAAAAGAACGCGTTCCAAACCATATGCGAGAAATAGCGCTCTTCAGAAGTTGCGGCAATTGGAGCGGGGCTGAAAGATTGTATCAGTTTGTAAAGTTGACCTTTTCCAAGGCTTCACACTACGAACTTAAGGGGACACGGTGAGATCAGGCTTCAGATGGATTCCAAGAAACGGTCAACGCTTCTGACGATCGGTGCGATCATCGCAGGGTACGCCGCCCTGCGCACAGTTCCCTCATTGTTGCCGGAAAAACTGGAATTGCAGGCACTCGATAGACCAGAAGGATTTCGTAAGTTCGTTGCGGGTGAGACGTCAGGCGGCTTCGATCCTTTCGTAGGCCTGGGCACGGCGGACAGCACCGAAGTGGCGGCGCAGAAAGCCGCAGCCTTGGAGCGCGTCTCCGATAATATTTGCTCGGCCCTTTATGGTGGTCTGACTCCCACGCCTACGCAGGTCCCGATGGCGTCGTTCTCGGACTACTATTGCCCCTTTTGCCGCGTGCAAACCAAACGGTTGGCCGACATGACGAGCGAGATGCCAGACAAGATCGCAGTGGCTTGGCATGAATTGCCGCTCCTCGGCGACAGCTCAAATCTTGCGGCCAAGGCAGCTCTGGCGGCGAAACGGCAAAATGCCTATGTCGCCTTTCATGAACGGCTGATGAAATCCCCTTTCCAGGCAACGCCAGAATATCTCTCGCGCCTCGCCACTGATCTTGGCGTCGATGGCAGCCAATTGATCACCG
>Ga0256829_1003180_pt1 | contig 11585 bp, 14 predicted proteins | sample 131447metaG_FD_185979 | JGI IMG/M metagenome (GOLD analysis project Ga0256829, IMG submission 185979) | Hydrothermal vent microbial communities from Lau Basin, Pacific Ocean - 131-447 | ecosystem: Environmental > Aquatic > Marine > Hydrothermal vents | place: Pacific Ocean: Lau Basin | collected... | reverse complement strand
TTTTTTTTCTTGCTTTGAATGCATTAGAATATAAAAAAGAAAGCTTAGCCTTAACTTGGTTTGATAGTGCATATAAAAAAGCTTATTTTAGATTTGACAAAGATAAAATTTTATTTTGGCAATATCTAGTGAGTAGTGATAAAATATATCTAAATGATTTAGTAAAAAGTTTTGATATTAATATCTATACTATTTATGCACATGAATTAACCTCAAAGAAATTTGACAATATTTTTTCACCAATCATCAAAGATAAAAACAAAAAATATGACATACAAAATCCATTTTTATGGACAAACTTACTATGGAAAATAAAAGATAAAAATACGACGCAATTACTAAAAATCGCTAAAAATTTTAAACACAGAAACACTGTTGGACAATATACTTTTATAAAAGAGAGAGCGGATGGATATAAAAATAGTTATTTTCCTACTCCATTTTACTATTATCTTAAAAATTATAATACCAAAAGAAAAGCTCTTATATTCTCTCTAGCAAGGCAAGAGAGTAGATTTATACCTGCTTCTATATCTACTTCTTATGCACTTGGAATGATGCAGTTTATGCCTTTTTTAGCAAAAGCTGTTGCAAAAAATGAAAAAATGAAAAAGTTTGATTTGGACTATATGTTTAAACCAAAAATTGCATATAAATTTGCAAATATTCATCTAAATTATCTGAGTCATTATCTTCTTCATCCACTTTTTATAGCTTACGCCTATAATGGAGGTATAGGATATGTAAAAAGATTGCTAAAATCTGGATATTTTTTCAATAAAAGTAAATATGAGCCTTATCTTAGCTTGGAGCTTATCAGCTATGCTCAAACAAGAAAATATGGGAAAAAGGTACTTGCAAATTATGTCATATATATGCAACTTTTAGGAAAAAAGGTATCGCTTAATAATCTTTTTCAAATGTTAGTGAAGCCTCAGAAAACGGATATATTTCGACAATAAATTTTATAATATTTTTAGAAATTTTTTGAGTTTGCACCAGATAATATGTACTCCAAGGATTTGAAGCAGGAACGATATCTAGAATTTTGTCATCAGCTTTTAACTCTCTCACGCTTAAAAAATCTACCGAATCATTTATTGAAAACTTAATGTCTTTAAGACTAAGTTTTAGTTCTTTTTCACTTAAGCCGATATTATGAATTCCAACGACAAATTGCTCTAGGTTCTTATCCACAAAGTCTTTATTTTTCAGAGAATTAAGATATGTGATGGTAATAAATATTTTTGGCTTGCCATTAACTGGTAACTGTATTTTTTTAGTATTTGCAACACCTTGCTCAGTTGTTTGTTTATTGCTCGCTGACAAATAGTTACTCTTGTATGAACAGGCACTAAATAGTAAAATTACAACTAATAGTATATATCTCACTTCACTTCTCCAAAAATTTTGAATGATTATAAACTATCTTTCCAAATAAACTCATTAAAGGCTAAAGATATTTTAGGTATAATCGCACAATAAAATTAAATATAGGTGAAAAATGAAAAATCTAGCGATAGCCTTTAGTGGTCCTTCTAATACTGGGAAAACTTCATTGATAATTAAAATATCAAATATTCTCAAAGTTGACAATCAAATAGCAATAGTAAAACACGACCCAGGTGATAAAGCAACATTTGATCAAAACGGAAAAGATAGTTGGAAATTTGCTCAAACTGGTGCTGATGTTTTAGTAGCAAGTCCTACAAGAACCACTTTTTTCTCACAAAAAAGAAAAGATTTAAATGAAATCATAAGAGTTTTTGGTGAATTCGACTTTCTTTTAGTAGAAGGGTTAAAAACATTACCTCTGCCAAGACTTTCAATTTTTAGAAATGAGATAGATGAGAGTTATCTTGATTGTTCAAACGCAATTGCCATAGATGACAGCATTGATATAAAAAAATACAATATACCAAAAAATATTGAAATTTTGGACTTAAACGATACAGATGCCATCATAGAGTGGGTTTTAAAAAATGCTAAAAAGGTAAGATAATGCAAAATATATTTGAAGCTATCAAAAAATCTGCCATACGGATAAAATGGCTCATAGAAAATGAGGACACAGGTTATTCGCAAAATATAAACTCTACTGGTGACACGCAACTAAAAGTTGATATAGAAAGTGATTTAGTCATAGAAGATGAATTTAAAAAGATTGATAGCGTTCGAGAAATCATAAGTGAAGAAAAAGATGATAAAACTTTTATAAACGATACTGGCAAATATCTTGTAGGATATGATCCACTTGATGGCTCTAGCTTGCTGGATGTTGATTTGAGTGTTGGTTCTATCTTTGGTATATATGAAGATGGCTATGCTGGAAAAAATTTAAAAGCTGCTGTGTATGTCGTATATGGGCCAAGAACTGAGTTGGTTATAGCTTATGAAGATGTTAATATGTATAAACTTGACTCTGATGAAAATTTTATATTTGTTAAAAATATAAAATTAAATGAAAAAGGCATTCTTAATGCTCCAGGCTCCACGCAAAGTTGCTGGTCTAAAAAACATAAACAAATGATAGATGATATCTTCGCAAGTGGATATAGGCTTAGATATTCTGGCGGAATGGTGCCAGATTTACATCAGATTCTTTTAAAAGGTGGTGGATTATTTTCATATCCAAGCACTACTGACCGTCCTAAAGGTAAACTAAGGATGATTTTTGAAGTGTTTCCTTTTGCTTACATGTATGAAAAAGCAGGTGGTGGTGCGACTAATGGCACTAAAAGATTGCTAGATTTAGCTCCTTCTCATCCGCATGACACAACGCCTTGCTTTTTTGGATCAAACGAAGAGATAAAACTAGTTTCAAGATATTATGAACAATAAGCAAAACGATAAATACAAAGAGTTGCTAATAAAGGCTACTCAAGATTTAAAAGATTGTCAAAAAAATTTACAACTTCAAAGCTGTTTTGATTGCGAAAAACTTTTTGATTGCGAAATAAGAAAAAAGTACGTAGATGCCGTATATAACAGTATGTCCAAAGGGCAAAGCGGTGGATTTGAATTTTAAAGGAAAGAAGAATATGTCAGAAAAAGCATTTGTTACAACACCCATATATTATGTGAATGATATACCACACATTGGCCACGCATATACAACTATTATAGCTGACACTATGGCTAGATATTATAGGCTAAAAGGATATGAAACTTTTTTCTTAACCGGCACTGATGAGCATGGTCAAAAGATTGAAGAAGCAGCAAGAACAAGAAGCAGAACGCCACAAGATTATGCTGATGAAATAAGTGGAAAATTTAAAAAACTTTGGGATGAATTTGACATAAGCTATGATAAATTTATAAGAACAACGGACAAAGACCATAAAACTGGTGTGCAAAAAGCCTTTAAAACCATGTTTGATAGTGGAGACATTTATAAAGGTCAATACGAAGGTCACTACTGCGTAAGTTGTGAAACTTTTTTTACAGACACTCAGCTGATAGACGAAAATCTCTGTCCAGATTGCGGAAAAGAAACTAGAATCGTAAAAGAAGATAGTTACTTTTTTAGGCTCTCGAACTATCAAGAAAAACTTTTAAAGTGGTACGAAGAAGATGAAACATGTGTACTTCCAAAAGGTAAAAAAAACGAAGTCATAAGCTTTGTAAAGCATGGCTTAAGAGATTTGTCAATCACAAGAACAAGTTTTGATTGGGGTGTTAAACTTCCCGCTGAGATGAACGACCCAAAACATGTTATGTATGTTTGGCTTGACGCACTTCTTAACTATATAACGGCTCTTGGATATGGAACCGATGAAAAAAATATGAAATTTTGGCCCTCTACTGTTCAACTTGTGGGAAAAGACATACTTCGCTTCCATGCTATCTATTGGCCTGCATTTTTGATGAGTTTAGGGCTACCAATGCCAAAACATGTAGCAGCTCATGGATGGTGGACAAGAAATGGTGAAAAAATGAGTAAATCAAAAGGCAATGTTGTAAATCCTAAAGAAGTGGCTGACGCATATGGGCTTGAAAATTTTAGATATTTCATGTTAAGAGAAGTGCCATTTGGGCAAGATGGAGATTTTTCACAAAAAGCTTTGATAGATAGGATAAACTCAGATTTAAGTAACGAACTTGGAAACTTGCTTAATCGAATCATAGGGATGAGTGGTAAATATAGTGATTTTAATATAACTTCTAAAAATGTAGCAAAATTCCACAAAAAAGAGTTAGATACTGTCATGGAACATCTAAAAATAGCAGAAAAAAATCTAAACGATCTACAAACCAATAGATTTTTAGAGGAACTTTGGAAGGCTCTAACAATTGCAAATCAAACGATAACCTTATATGAACCATGGGCAAAGATGAAAGAGGGAAACAGTGATTTTGCGCTCGCTACAGTAGCCGTTGTAGCAAATATACTAGCAAAAGTCTCTATCTTACTTCATCCTGTAATGCCAAAGACTACAGATAAAATAGCAAAAGCTCTAGGTTTTAAAATATCCAATAAAAACTATACTAATTTACTTGAAAATGGAAATTTATTAAATGATTTTGTGATAGAAAAGGTGCCACCTCTTTTTCCAAAAATCGAAGCTGAACTTTTAACAACACCAGAGCCAAGTATTCAAAACACACCTAAGAAAGAAAAAATAGAAAAAATAGAAAATGAAAAAGATTCACTTATTACTATCGATCAATTTTTTCAAACAAAATTAAAAATTGGAACGATTATAGAAGCTGTTGAAGTTCCTAAAAGTAAAAAACTTTTAAAATTACAAGTTGATTTAGGAGAAGAAAAACCTAGACAAATAGTAGCAGGTATAAAAGAATATTATAAACCTGAAGATCTTATAAATACACAAATTTGTGTAGTGGCCAACCTAAAGCCCGCAAAAATTATGGGCTTAGTGAGCGAAGGAATGCTGCTTGCTGCAAAAGATGCTGATGGTTTAGCTCTTATGAGACCAGAAATTAACAAAACAAGTGGTTCATCTGTTGGATGAGAATTGAGAATCTTCTACAAATAACAGATGGAATACTTCAAAATATTCCATCTGTCCAAGAAATAGAATCTATAAAAATTGATCCTCTTAAAGTAAAAAGGGGAGACCTATTTTTAGATATAAAAAATTCATTTAAAAATCAAGTAGTAGCATTAGAAAATGGCGCTTATGCGATTATATCTGAAAATATATCACAAATTATGGATAATGAAATAGCTTGGATAGAAGTTGACTCTCTAAGATTAGCTTGTGTGAAACTTTCTAGATATGAATTCAATAAAAAAAATGGAAAAATTATATATATAGATGATATCCAAAAAGAGATATTGCAAAGTATCGTGAGACACAAAGAGTTTACTATCTTGACATCAAATGTGTATCAAAGTTTAGTAACCATTAGACAATCTGGAGAAAACAATAAGTTTATTTGCAGTGATGAAAGGCTCACTTATAGTATCGATTCTACTTGTTCTACGCTCAAAGAATGCTTTAATATTAATATTTTAAAATCTTACAGCCCTTTTTTCTCATCTTTTTCTAGTGGCAAGAATTTTTACAACAACATTAAAATTCCAAATATATTTATTAAAAATCTTTGTTCTGTTATCGAATATCTGAAAGAAAATAAAATTGATTATAATCTTAACAATCTTACGCTAAAAGAACATTTTTCTTCAAGTTTTGTTGATTTTAATTTAAATAAAAAAGAATTTGGACAAAGCTCAAAAGTTATTATTTTTGAGAAGGATATGGATTTGATAAATTTAGAGATTAATTATCTTGAAAAATTTTCGAATGAATTGTTAATTTGTATTCCAAAGCGATATAATAAATATATAAATATTAAAAATATGTCAATTTTTAGTAATAAAGATGAACTATTAAATATATTAAAAAATAATTTTAGATATGCATTAATCCTTGGTGAAAGAGTATTTTTTAAAGATTTATTTTTTAAAACTTCATCAAAACAAATGAGCCTTTTTTAATGTTATATCTTGAAAATGAAAATAATTATCCAATTGACTATAAAAAATTAGAAAAAATCATGCAAACACTTAGCAAAAAAGATGTGGAGTTACTCATCATAAATGATAATGACATGAAAAGCATCAATCTAGATCAAAGAAATTTAGATAAAAGCACAGATGTCCTAAGCTTTCCACTTCAAGATTGCGGGCATACTCCTCTTGGAAGTATCGTTATAAATTATGAAAAAGCCAAAGAGGTTTCTAAAAAAATCGGACATAATATCAATGACGAAATATCCTTGTTGTTCATACATGGAATGTTGCATTTACTAGGATACGACCATGAGGTGGATGATGGTGAGATGAGAAGTAAAGAAGAAGAGCTAATAAATAGATTTAATCTACCTCTTAGCCTGATAGTAAGGAGTGATGATTAATGGAATATATAATTTTTTTAGTTTCGATGAGTGCATTAATATATGGTGCTAATTTTATAGTAATTGAATCAGAGAAAATAGCCTTATATTTTGAAATACCAGCTTTTATAATTGGTGCAACAATCATAGCACTTGGAACGAGTTTGCCAGAAATGGCAGCATCCATAACAGCTAGTTATCACGGAAAGTCAGATATGGCTGTAGCAAATGTTCTTGGTAGTGTCACTTTTAATATTTCTCTAGTTTTAGGAGTTATATTTTTATTGGCAAAAAATATCACTCCAACCAGAGATATTTTTAAGAATGATAGTATTTGGATAATCATTCCTCCTGTTTTATTTATATTAATGGCTTATGATGGAAGCATAAGCAGAATTGATGGTTTAATACTTTTATTTCTTATGGTTGCATATGTTATATTTTTGCAAGATGATAGAAAAAGTCTAGAAGCTGAATTGGATAATGATATTTTAAAGGTAAACTTTAGCTGGATAAAAACATCGTTTTTTTTAATCATAGGATTTGCCTTTGTTATAACTGGTGCACAATACACGATACAAAGTGCATCTCAAATCGCTGTAAATTTTGGAATTAGTGAATGGGTAATCTCCTTGTTATTTATTGCATTTGGCACTAGTTTGCCAGAACTTATCGTGAGTATAATAGCTGTAAAAAACAACAATGTAGATATGGCGATTGGAAATATTATAGGAAGTAATGTGGCAAATTTTGCAGTAGTTCTTGGTGCTTCAGCATTAGTCAATCCACTACATGTAGATTTATTTAAAAATGGCTTTGATGTCTTATGTGTCTTTGCCTCTTCCGTTATTTTGGTTTACATAAGTGCTACAAAACTCTATAAAAAACCGGCTGGAATAGTACTCCTAAGTATAATCATTATTTTCATTAATCATTCTTTTAATTTAATATAACCTAATGCTACTAGCTTATCATATATTTTAGAGATAATCTTTCCTGCGGCTGATCCACCGTGACCACCATGTTCCACTAAGGCAGTTACAACATATTTTGGTTTCTTGTATGGGCCATATGTTGTTAGCCATGCGTGTGACCTTTTAAAGTACTCTAGCTCATACTCTTTCATCCTCTTTTTCTCGCTTTGAGGGATACCGACTACTTGAGCAGTGCCGGTTTTAGCAGCCAATGAAACTTTTGTGCGTATATAATTTTTGGCGGTTCCGTGCGCTACATGTACAACCTCATACATACCTCTTCTTATTATTTTTAAGTATTTTATATCTTTCTTATTAAATATATTTTTTTGTTTACCATACTCAACCTTTAGTTTTCCTACTCCATCTATAAAGTGAGGTGTTACACCATATCCTGTAGCCAAAAGTGCCGTATATCTTGCAATCTGCATTGGGGTCACAAGAAAAAAACCTTGACCTATTGCAGTAATAAGCGTTTCACCTTGATACCAAGGAAGATTATATTTTCTTCTTTTCCACGGACGACTCGGTAGTGTTCCTGTAAACTCGTTTGGCAAATCAACACCAGTACTTCGTCCAAAACCTAAAGTATATAGCACAGGTGATATTTTATCAATTCCAACTTTCATGCTGGCATCATAAAAATAAACATCACAACTTTCTCTTATGGCTTTTATAAGTTGCACCTTACCATGCCCTCTTTTTTTCCAACATCTAAATTTTCTTCCGCCAAGTTCAATTGAGCCACTATCAAAATATGTAGTGCGGGTTGTAATTAAACCAGATTTTAAAAGAGCATATCCAACTCCTGGTTTCACGATTGAGCCTGGTGGATATAAACCATTAATTAATTTATTTGTAAAAGGGTGATTAAAATTAGTTGAAAGTTTCTTCCACTCAGTTTCAGTTATTCCTGATACAAAATTATTTAAATCGTATTCAGGAAAACTTCCTGCTGCCAAAATTTTGCCATTTGTTGCATTCATAACAACAATCGCACCACTCTTTCCTTTAAAAAGTTTGGATATATATTTTTGCAACTTTACATCAAGAGTAAGATTAATGTTTTCACTTTTTGGGAGTTTCTTGCTTATTACTGACAATTCTTTATTAAAGGCAGTAACTTTTATTCTTTTTTTACCTTCGCTACCTTCTAGAACTTTATTGTAATATCTTTCTATGCCTGTTTTACCAGTATATTCCGTTAGTTTTGATATCGAATCTCTTTCCATTTCTTGTAAATTTGATTTTCCAACATAGCCTATAACATGTGAAGCTAAATCACCATAGGGATAATATCTTTTAGAGGATATTTTTATCTGTAAATTTTTATGTAATGATATATTTGCAAAGTTTTTTATAATATCATCATATGATATAAAGTCTATGACTTTTACAAATTTATGCGAATAAGGAGAATCTTTTTTCAAATATATTTTTTTTAATTTTAGAAATTCAACTTTAGGAAGGATGGAAGCAAGAAAATTCAATTCGACATCTAGTTTTTTAACTTTCCCAGAAGAACTTAAATCTGGGGCAATCCCGATTGAAAAACCAATTTTATTTACTGAAAGTGGTTTTCCGTTGATATCCAAAATAGAGCCTCTTAGAGGTGCCAACTCTTCATTTCTAATCGCATTTTGTTTGGCTAATTCTTCATAATAAGTATTTGATTTTATACTAATATAATATACCCTTGCTAATAGAGTTATCCACACCAATAAAAACAGTCCAAGAGCTATTTTAATTTTCATATTTTTGTCCTAAAAAAGATAATACTAACGATAAAATCAAAAGCTATATAATAAAAATATTCATATGAAAAGCTAGGAAATTCAAGTTTTAGCACATATGACCCAAAAGCATTTAAGAAAAAACACCCGATATACGCAACACTTATATAGATAAAAAGTTTGCAATTTTTACATTTAAATGAATTTTCTATTTTTTGATAAAACAAATTATAAAAAATTATAAACAATAAAATATATGAAAATACGAAGAAGCCTTTGTTTAATTCATAATATGTTAAATATAAAAAACTAAAAAAAACATATATAAAATCTTCTTCATTTTCTATATTGATGATAATATATGCAAAAAAGACGCCAACAAATGTAGGAAAAAATTGGAATAAATTTGAAAATATTTGCAGCAACACTAGGCATAGTGCTACTAAAAAAATCTTTAAATAGTTTGGATTAGAGCTATTTCGTCGCATATTGGAAAAAACTTGCATTTTATACAATCAGCCCATATTTTATGTGCAGGTAAATCTTCTTTTGGAATCTCTATAAAACCCAAGGATTCAAAAAAACTTCTTTTATAAGTTAATGTAAATATCTTTTTTGCACCGTACTCTTTAGCATTTAATAATAGTTTTTTAACTATGTTTTTACCGATACCGTTCCCTCTAGCTTCTGGTAAAATGATAAGACTTCTAACTTCTCCAAGTGCACTTGTATGAAAATGTAAAGCGCCAAAACCTAGAAGCTTACCATCTTTTTTAGCCAATATATAAGATCTTATATTTGTAGATATCTCATCATCGCTTCTAGCCAAAATAACACCACTTTCCACTTCAGGTCTAACTAATTCTTGCATTGATTTTATATCATATAAGCTTGCATTTTTAAATATTATCATTAGATTTGCCTTCAAAAAATAGTGAGTTAAATATCAATTCCAAAGCTTTATCAATATGTGTTTTTTTACTATTTGATACCATAATGGATGATGGAAAATCTTTTTTTAAAGCAAACATCTCTTTTTGATTTAATTTATCTGCTTTTGTGAAAATCTGGATTATATCTTGGTCGCCTCTTTTATTTTTTCTCAACAACTCGTTTACGCTAGAATCAATTTCTAAATTTGGGTGTCTTGCATCTAATAATTGAACAAATATCCGAATAGAGCTTCTTTTTTCTAAAAAGTTTGTTAAATTTCTTTGCCACTCATTTTTCATACTTTTTGATACCCTAGCATATCCAAAGCCTGGTAAATCAACAAATCTAGCTATAAATTTTTCTTTGTCTTTTAAAAAAACAATATTGAAAAAGTTTATCAACCTAGTTTTTCCTGGTGTTGACGAACTTTTTGCTAAACCTTTTTTATTGCAAAGTGCATTTATAAAAGAGCTTTTGCCAACATTGCTTCTACCTAAAAAAACAACTTCGCTTGTGTCATCTGGCAAAGAATCACTAACTCCAGTAGCAGAAGTAGCAAAATTTGCTTCGACTATCCTGGTCACTTTTTCTTATCCTCAATCTTAAATATGAATTTTACAGGTTTATTTTTCTTCCCATCAACTTCATAATATCCTCGTACTTGGTCCACCCATATGGTCTCTCCATATACCTTTTTATCTGTATCAATCTCCTGTAAAAAAGCATTTTTTTTGATGGTGTATTTTAAAAGGTTTGGATCATATATCAAAATCCCCCCCTTAGCGAAATACCTTTTATCTTTTATCTTCATTTTTACACTAGCATGCCCCGTTGCTGTATATAAAGTTGGTTTTTTATCTTTATCAAAATTTATAACAACTTTATCAGCTTTAAGATCATCCCCTTCTTTTATAACATGTACACTTCCTGTAAAAGTGGAAATTCCTTTTGCTTCATTTGCCATGAATTTATCCGCAGTCACCTGTACTTCACTAGCGCCAAGCAAAGTAATTATTAAAAAATATATCAAATATTTCAATTATTTATCCTTATTACAGTTTTTATATTTGTAGCGTTTATTATACCTTTTTGCATGTCATAAGTGAATGATGTGCCTTTGGTATCTGTATTTTTTTTTATAAATTCAAACTTTCTATTTCCACTTAAAATTTTATTTTTCATGTCATATTTCACACTATTTGTATTTAGTGTTAAATCATCGCTTCTTGTATATTTTACATTATCATCGAGATATAAAATCCCTTTAGCCAATAAACCTTTATCTGACACAACTGAATCAATAAGATTCAAATCACCTCTATGCAAAGCATTAATCTTATATAATTTATCATAGCCAGAAAATCTTTCAACTTTATCAGAAATCAAAAGAGAAGTTACACCATTTTTATATATATCATATGCTTTAATATTAAACAAAGTTATATATGCCAACTCTTTTTTTGTTGAATTATAACTTAGCTCATAAGGATTTTTTGTCAATAAAAAAATCATTATAACTGCAAAAATTAATAAAAAATATTTTAAAGATCTTACTGCCACTGTTTTACAAAATCCTCAGTCA
>Ga0256829_1003179_pt1 | contig 11588 bp, 7 predicted proteins | sample 131447metaG_FD_185979 | JGI IMG/M metagenome (GOLD analysis project Ga0256829, IMG submission 185979) | Hydrothermal vent microbial communities from Lau Basin, Pacific Ocean - 131-447 | ecosystem: Environmental > Aquatic > Marine > Hydrothermal vents | place: Pacific Ocean: Lau Basin | collected... | reverse complement strand
CGCTCTCTGGTAACATTGAACTGCTGTCCAACCTCTTCCAAAGTATGATCCGTGTTCATTCCGATACCAAAACGCATACGCAAAACACGCTCTTCACGCGGGGTTAAAGAGGCAAGAACACGCGTCGTTGTTTCACGAAGGTTTGAATGGATCGCACTTTCAACCGGAAGAACCGCATTCTTATCTTCAATGAAATCACCCAATGACGAATCCTCTTCATCACCAATTGGCGTTTCAAGAGAAACAGGCTCTTTTGCGATTTTCAGAACCTTACGCACCTTATCAAGCGGCATGTGCAAACGCTCTGCCAATTCTTCGGGTGTTGGTTCACGGCCAATCTCATGCATCATCTGACGAGATGTACGAACAAGCTTGTTAATTGTCTCAATCATATGAACAGGAATACGAATTGTACGCGCTTGGTCGGCGATAGAACGCGTAATCGCCTGCCTGATCCACCACGTCGCATAGGTGGAGAACTTATAACCGCGGCGATATTCAAATTTATCAACCGCCTTCATCAGGCCGATATTCCCTTCTTGAATAAGATCCAAGAACTGAAGACCGCGATTTGTATATTTTTTCGCGATAGAAATAACAAGACGCAGGTTCGCCTCCACCATTTCCTTTTTCGCGCGAGCGGCTTCTTTCTCACCTTTTTGAACAGTGCCCAAAATGCGGCGCCATTCTTTAATCGGCAACATAGATTCTTCAGAGATCATGGCAATTTGATCTCGCATTTTCTGAACTTTTTCGCCATTCTTCTCAGCGAAGTCAGCCCAACCCTTACCCTTTAGTTTGGAAACACGGTCTAGCCACGCAGGGTCAAGCTCAGATCCATAATATTCCTTAAGGAAATCCTCGCGCTTAACCTTACAATCAACGGCCAAACGCATAATTTTACCTTCGATTGTAACAAGCTCTCGGTTAATGCTGTATAGACGATCAATAAGCTGCTCAATACGCGCATTATTAAGGTGCACCTCGTTCATGTGTGCAACCATTTCATCTTTCAGATCATTATATTTCTTATTCGTAGCCGCATCAGGCTTATCCCCTTGCTGAAGGGCATCAAGGCGCTTTTGCTGCACCTTACGCATTTTTTTGTAAGTTTTCTCGATCTTCGCAAAAACCTCAAACACCTGAGGAGCAAGCTCTTCCTCCATAACAGACAAAGATACATTACCTTCATCCTCATCTTCGTCATCCGAAGAACCTTCAGAATTATCATTTTCATCTGAATCATCTTCTGAGACATCATCGCCTTCTTCAACGTCAGATTCTGCCTCGTCTTCTTCCTCGGGCTCTTCTTCCGGGCCTTTGTAAGTGGTATCCAAATCAATAACATCGCGCAAAAGGATATCCCCCTCCTGCAGCGCTTTATGCCAAGCAATGATTGATTCGATAGCAAGCGGGCTTTCACACATTCCGCCAATCATCATTTCACGACCGGCCTCAATGCGTTTTGCAATCGCAATCTCACCTTCACGAGAGAGAAGCTCAACCGCACCCATTTCCCGAAGGTACATGCGAACAGGGTCATCCGTACGACCGGAATCATCATCCGCGATGTTCCCGCCGGCCTCATAATCACCATCATCTTTATCATCAGATCCTTTAGATGATTTCTTTTTATCATCCGCAGGCGCGTCGTCTTCACTTTCTACCAGCTGAACACCCTTATCAGAGAGCGCCGCCATTGCGTCTTCGATTTGTTCCGACGAAAACTCTTTCTCAGGTAGAGCTTTGTTAAAAGAATCGTATGTGACGAATCCCTTGGACTTGCCTTCTTTTACTAATTTTTGAATTACACTGGCCATTGATCCTTCTTTTGGACCATCTGCCTGATTATCATCTTGTTTATCACTCACAACTGCACTTCCAACCATCGTTGAGATACCTAACCTAATTAATTCGTTTTAAGCTATAATCAATTTTAATCCATAGCGTTAACATGTATTGCCTATCATTTTCCAACAAAAATCAGCCATCGCTATCATTTGTTTTCATAACAAGCATCGATCTTAACTTTTCTTCCTCTGCTTCATCGGAGTCAAAAAAAGCACGCTTCCAACCATTTTGTATTTCTTCATCCAGTCCAGCACTAACACAATCGTTCCAATATTCAAGCCACCTGCTTTGTATATTCTCTTTATTCGCGGACGGAGAACAAAAAGATGCGTGAACATATACAGATTCGTTGCAAATGTCACCTATTTCTTGGAAAAAACCTGCATTTTCAATGTGATCAACCAAATTTTTCCGCTCAACATTCTCATGAGAACATAAATAACTAATTAAATACTGCCGCAATTGTTCCATACGCGGGTCAGAAATTTTATATCCTGAGATATACTCCTCTATCGTATCAAAAATCTCAGGATGATTAATAACCGCGGCCAACAACACTTTCGGGACGAGATGCTGCCTCTGTCCTCTGGGGGATTGAGGCCTGACAGGCATCATTTTAGGGCGATTCGTATTCGCGCCCCTAAACTGTCCGAAGGTGCGCTGAGGATAAAACTCTTTTGAAATACGTCCTCGAAGCTCTGACTTGTAAAAATTCTGCACATCCGCATCTGCAATGCGCGCAATCTCATCTTCTAACTTCCTCTTAATCGCCGCCTTCATATCGGGCGTCTTTATGCTGCGCCCCTGTGTATGTGTATGCCAGATAAAATCAAAAAGAGACGTTGCCCTCCCTATGATCTTTTTAAAACCCGCAACACCTGTGGCTTTAATCAAACTATCCGGATCTTCACCATCAGGCATAAAAGCAAAACTAACACTGCTTCCGGGCTCCAATAATGCAAGCACGCGGTCAACAACACGCCCGGCCGCCTTCCTTCCTGCATTGTCCCCATCAAAACACAAAACAGGCATTCTGGGGCTCTCAGGGATCATTCGCCACATAGAAAGGATTTGCTCCTCGGTCACGGCCGTCCCCATTGGCGCCAAAGCACCTGAGACACCGGCCTGAACACAGGCAATCACATCCAAATACCCCTCTACCAAAATCAGAGGCTGACCATCGGCGGCCGCGCGGCGTGCTGTCGGCTCACCATAAAGCATACTCCCCTTGTGAAATAGCGGAGTTTCAAACGAGTTAATATATTTAGGCGGCTTAAAATCCCCGCGTTGCGGCGGACGAAGGTGATCAGGCAAAATACGCCCGCCATAAGCCACGATTCGCCCACGCCTGTCGGGCACGGGAAACATAATCCTGTCGCGAAAAAACGCATAAGGATCACCGCCGCGTGTAGAGGCGCGAAGCACCCCGGCTTGCATCATTTCCTTATCTGTATACTCTTTTGCATGTAAGAATTTTCGGAGCGCTTGCCCGTCATCAGGGGCAAAACCGATGCGGAACTGCTTAATCGTTTCACGAGACAAACCGCGTTCAAGCAAATACCCCAGCGCATCCTGATTTCTGCCCTGATATAAATTATCTTCGAAATATGTCGTGGCATCCTCTAACAATTCATAGAGGTCTTTTTTCTTTTTTTCCTGCGCCGCCTGTTGCGGAGACTGTGCCGGCACTTCCATACCTGCCTCGGCTGCAAGCATTTTTATCGCATCCATGAAACCGATATTGTCATGCTTGATCACAAAATCTATGACGCTGCCATGCTCCCCGCAGCCAAAACAGTGATAAAATTGCTTATCATTGTTAATTGTAAAGGATGGTGTTTTTTCATGGTGGAACGGACAACACGCCTTATATTCATGCCCCGCGCGGGTCACTTTGATACGTCGACCTATTACCTCGGATAAGGTAATCCGATTTTTCAACTCATCTAAAAAGCGTCTTGGTAAGGCCATCTTAATCCTTCTAACATAAACTATACTTATACCGCTATAGACAAGGTTATAAACTGCGTCCTTTTTTTATTTACAAAAAAATTACCCTCAAATTTGCAATAAAAAATAAAACCATATACATTAGCGATACAAAATATATAGACAAACATACCTGAATTATTAACTAAAAAATATAATTCGGCGGGTGATAAAAGGCCAGAGGGAGACATAAATGCCTGAAATATTTCAAAAAAACGGAAAAGTAAACGTCATCGAATATGGAGATAATGTAAGCTCATTTCCACTATGGGATAGCCTGAGAGCAAAACTTGCGTCATTCTTCAAAAAATAAACGTCTATTATCGTTATTCATAAAAAAGGCCTGACATGATCAGGCTTTTTTTGTGTCCGGTTATTACAGAGAAAGACGATTATGCGAGTTTCTTGCGGGCAATACCCCCCGCTTTTCCCATATCGACCTGACCGGCGTAATCTTTTTTCAAGACCGCCATAATCTTCCCCATATCCTTGATATCTTTTGCATCCATTTGAACGATCAAATCATCGACGATACGCGATACCTCTGCCTCATTGAGCTGTTTCGGCATAAATTGACGAATAATTTCAACTTCGGCCTCCTCACGCTCTGCTAAGTCACAGCGTCCTGCATCATTATATGTTTGCGATGATTCTTGGCGTTGCTTAATCATAGACTGAAGCATTAACAGAATACCATTCTCATCAACCCCATCAGCATTCCCTTGCTCACGTGCGGCAATGTCCCTATCCTTTAACGCGGCTAGGATCAAACGGATCGTTGCAACGGATACATTATCCTTATTTTTCAGAGCCTCTTTGAGGGCTGAACTAAATTCTGTGCGTTTATCCAATTTTTTTCCTTTCCTTTTGTTCCAAAACATATTAGGAACTGTGGTTCTAGCAGGTAGTTATAAAAATTCATTTGCTGGAGCACAACATAAATGTCTACTTTTTCTAATATAAACCAACCTTCTGGCGCAACCGCCGTCATCGTTTTATCCGATGGATCAGTCTTTTGGGGCTATGGTATAGGTGCCGAAAACGCCGCTATTGGCGAAATTTGTTTCAACACATCAATATCGGGATATCAAGAAATCCTCACTGACCCAAGTTACGCTGGTCAGATTGTTACCTTTACATTTCCTCATATCGGAAATGTAGGTACAAATGAGGAAGATATCGAAACAATTAATCCCGCAGCGCGCGGATTGATCGTAAGGGAAGATATCACAACCCCGTCTAATTGGAGATCCACCAAACATTTCGATGAATGGTTAAAGAGCTATAACCTCGTCGGAATTTGTGGAATTGATACACGCGCCCTAACGCGACGTATTCGCGACAAAGGCGCGCCTAACGGTGTTATCTGCCACAATCAAAAAGGTGAGTTTGATTTAGACGCCTTATTAAAACAGGCCCAAGACTGGCATGGTTTAGAAGGCGCCGATCTGGCAAAAGAAGTATCTTGTACGCAAACATATCAGTGGAATGAAACCCTTTGGACACTTGGCGAAGGATACGGCAAACAAGAAAGCCCGACATACAAAGTGGTTGCCATGGACTTTGGTGCGAAACGCAACATCCTGCGATGTCTTGCTGATGCCGGGTGTGAGGTAACTGTTGTACCTGCCAGCGCATCATATGATGATATCATGTCACATAACCCTGATGGTGTGTTCCTTTCAAACGGACCGGGCGATCCGGCCGCAACGGGGGAATATGCCGTTCCTGTGATTAAAGAACTTATTGCCAAAGACATGCCGATTTTCGGAATTTGCCTTGGGCATCAACTTTTATCATTGGCGCTTGGCTGTAAAACACAAAAAATGCATCTGGGTCACCGCGGCGCAAACCAGCCCGTTAAAGACTTGGTTACAGGCAAAGTTGAAATCACATCACAAAACCATGGGTTTGAAGTGATCTCCACAGAATTGCCTGACGGTGTAGAACAATCCCACGTAAGCTTGTTTGACGGATCAAACGAAGGGATCGCGGTGACAGGAAAGCCGATCTTCTCGGTACAATATCACCCCGAAGCATCCCCCGGCCCGCAAGACAGCCATTACCTATTCCATCGCTTTGTCGATAATATTAAATCCAGTAAAGCCGCGTAAAAAGAGAACGGAGTAAAAGAAACTATGCCAAAAAGAACAGACATAAAATCAATTGCCGTTATCGGTGCGGGACCGATCATCATCGGACAGGCTTGTGAATTTGATTACTCAGGGACACAGGCTTGTAAGGCGCTTCGTGAAGAAGGCTACAGAATTATCCTGATCAACTCTAACCCCGCAACAATCATGACAGACCCGGATATGGCTGATGCAACCTATGTGGAGCCGATCACACCTGCCATTGTTGCGAAGATTTTAGAAAAAGAAAAACCTGACGCGTTACTCCCTACACTCGGCGGCCAAACTGCTCTGAACACAGCTTTGGCCCTCGACGAAGACGGCACATTAGAGCGTTTAGGCATTGAGATGATCGGTGCAAATGCAGACGTTATCGATAAGGCCGAAAACCGTGAGCGTTTCAAAGATTGTATGGACGATCTTGGTTTAGAATCTCCTCGCTCTGCCGTTGTACATACATTGGCCGAAGCACGCGAAGTTCTGGCAGACCTGGGCCTGCCAGCGATTATTCGTCCCTCTTTTACAATGGGTGGAACAGGCGGCGGTGTCGCATATAACCGTGATGAATTTGATCGCATTGTCAGTGACGGCTTAGAAGCATCACCAACCAATGAAGTTCTTATCGATGAATCTTTATTGGGTTGGAAAGAATATGAAATGGAAGTTGTCCGCGACAAAAATGACAACTGTATTATTATTTGTTCCATTGAAAATGTGGACCCGATGGGGGTTCACACAGGTGACTCTATCACCGTTGCCCCTGCCCTGACCTTGACGGATAAAGAATATCAAATCATGCGTAATGCGTCTCTTGCCGTGTTGCGTGGTATCGGCGTGGAAACAGGCGGATCTAACGTTCAATTCGGCCTAAACCCGGAAGATGGGCGCATGGTGGTCATTGAAATGAACCCCCGTGTGTCACGCTCTTCGGCTTTGGCTTCAAAAGCCACAGGTTTCCCGATTGCGAAAATTGCGGCAAAGCTTGCGGTTGGGTATACGCTGGATGAACTTGGCAACGACATTACCGACGGTAAAACACCGGCAAGCTTTGAGCCGACAATCGACTATGTAGTCACAAAAGTCCCTCGCTTTGCATTTGAAAAATTCAAGGGCAGTGAATCCACTCTCACCACAGCGATGAAATCCGTTGGTGAGGCCATGTCCATTGGGCGTAATTTTGAAGAATCACTTCAAAAATCCATGCGTTCGTTGGAAAAAGGCCTGACAGGTATGTCACCAATGTATGTTGCAGGCGCGGATAATGATGATCCTGAGGCTATGCGCGAAGCGGTCTTAGCAGAAATAGCCAAACCGACACCACAGCGCATTTTGTTTATCGCTCAGGGCTTCCGTGTTGGCCTAACGCTAAAAGAAATCCAAAAGATTTCGAAATACGATCCGTGGTTCCTGGAGCGTATCGAGAACATCATCAATATGGAGAAATCTATCCTAGAAAACGGATTGCCTGTTGATGCAAAAGGCTGGATGCAGGTCAAGCGCCTCGGCTTTTCTGATGCACAGCTTGCTGACCTCGTCAACGTATCGGAGGAAAGCGTTCGCAAAGCACGCCGTACACATAATATACACCCTGTATTCAAGCGCGTTGATTCTTGTGCGGGTGAGATCCCCTCGGAAACCCCTTATATGTATTCAACATATGAAGGTAACGGCTTAAACCCGGCTGAAAGTGAAATTGACGCTACGGACCGTAATAAGGTTGTTATTCTTGGTGGTGGTCCTAACCGCATCGGCCAAGGGATTGAATTTGATTACTGCTGCGTTCATGCCGCTTATGCTTTGAAAGAGGCAGGTTATGAAACAATCATGGTCAATTGTAACCCGGAGACCGTCTCAACTGACTATGACACCTCTGACCGCCTTTATTTTGAGCCATTAACAGAAGAAGATGTTATTGAGCTTATCCAAGCAGAGCAGCAAAATGGTGACCTTAGAGGGGTAATCGTACAGCTTGGCGGGCAAACCCCGCTGAAACTGGCGCAAGTCCTTCAGGATGAGAATATTCCGATTTTAGGTACAGACCCTGATGCGATTGATTTGGCCGAAGACAGAGAGCGTTTTCAACAGCTATTGATCGACCTTGATCTTAAGCAGCCACCAAACGGCCTTGCCCGATCAAAAGAAGAAGCGCTGGATATGGCCGAGGGCATTGGCTTCCCGCTTGTGATCCGCCCCTCTTATGTTTTGGGTGGTCAGGCGATGGAAATTGTGCACGGTATTTCTGAGCTGGAACGATACATCAACACGGCTGTTAAGGTTTCAGGTGATACACCTGTTCTGCTTGATCGCTATCTGAAAAGCGCGATTGAGCTTGATGTTGATGCGCTATGTGATGGCGAAGATGTTTATGTTTCAGGCATCATGGAACATATTGAAGAAGCGGGTATTCACTCCGGTGACTCTGCCTGTGTCATCCCGCCGCACTCTCTTGCGCCAGACACGATTGCTGAAATCAAGGATCAAACTGTAAAACTTGCCAAAGCGTTACATGTTAAAGGCTTGATGAATGTTCAATTTGCTGTGCGTAAAGACGATGAAACAGGCGAAGATGTGATCTTCATTATCGAAGTAAACCCAAGAGCCTCCAGAACTGTTCCGTTCGTTGCCAAAGCAACAGGCGTTCCGGTTGCAAAAATTGCTGCGCGCATCATGGCAGGTGAAAAGCTTAGTGACTTTAAATCACTCCTTACAGGAATGAATAGTGCTCATTACGCGGTGAAGGCGCCTGTATTCCCGTTCAACCGCTTCCCGGGGGTTGATCCCCTACTTGGGCCGGAGATGAAATCAACGGGTGAGGTTATCGGCCTTGATAAAGATCTGGCACATGCGATTGCAAAATCACAGATTGGCGCAGGTGCAAACCTTCCGACTGAGGGCACAGTGTTTATGTCTGTGAAAAACTCGGACAAGGAAGAGTTGCTTCCGATCGCCAAAGAGCTTCACGACATTGGCTTTAAGATCATCGCAACAGGCGGAACATGTCGTTTCCTTAATGAAAACGGCGTCGAAGCAGAGCGCGTTAATAAAGTGATGGAAGGACAACCCCACATTGTTGATTCTATCATTAACGGCGCTGTTGATCTGGTGATTAACACCACGACAAAAAGCTCTCAAGCGGTATCAGACTCCTCATCAATCCGCCGCATGGCCTTGATGAACAAGATCCCGTATTACACGCTGATAACAGCCGCGAACGCCGCCACAAAGGCCATTCGCGCACTGAAGGATCGTGATCTGGATGTGGCCTCATTGCAAAGCTACTTCGAGCAGAAAGATAAAAGCGAGGCTGCTTGACGAGGGTATAAGTTACATCTATACTTTTTATCAATTCCCGCCTTAACTTCGGCGGGTTTTGTTTTGGAAACACTAAATATTAGAGAAGAATTATGGATCAGATTCCTGTAACAAAAAACGGCTATGACAGCTTGGTAAAAGAATTACACGAATTAAAGACAGTGGCGCGACCCGATGTTATTCAGGCAATTGCAGAAGCCCGCGAACATGGCGACCTTTCCGAAAACGCCGAATACCATGCCGCGCGCGAACAACAGAGCTTTATCGAGGGGCGTATTCAGGAACTTGAAGCGGTCACAGGCCGTGCACAGGTGATTGACCCGACAACAATGAGCGGCGATACAGTAAAATTTGGCGCGACCGTTACAATCGTCGACGAAGAAACAGACGAAGAAGAAACATATCAAATCGTTGGCGATTACGAATCCGACATGGAAAACGGTAAACTTGCCATAAGTGCACCTGTTGCAAGAGCCCTGATCGGCAAAGCAGAAGGTAATTCCGTTACGGTGAAAACACCACGCGGCGCACAAGATTATGAGATCCTGTCTGTAGAATTTAAATAAGGAGCACAACCAATGGCAAACCAAGATAATAACGTAAGTGGCGGTTTATTTTTCCTTGGCTTGTTTGTTGCCATTGGACTTGGCTTTGCCGGGTATTTCATTGGAAATACAATGTATAATGCCAAAGTTGCGCTTAATACCGCCGAAGCAAAGGGATTAGCAGAAAGGCGCGTAACATCAGACACCGCGAATTGGAGCGTCGGGTTCGCTGTCGCCGCTAAACGGCAATCCGATATCCCTGCCCTCTATAAAACGGCTGAAAACCATCAAAACAAAATCATCGGCATCTTAAAAGAAAATGGCTTTAAGGATGATGAGATTACTGTCGGCGTCATTGACTATCACTACAATGAATATCGTGATGACAATCAGACCGTTGTTGATCAAACACATACACTACGTGGATCTATTCAAGTTGAAACACAGCAAGTCGAGTTGGTTTCACAAGTGCGTTCGAAAGTGAATAAACTGATCGCGGAAGGTGTGAATATCCAAAACCACCAGCCAAATTATCGTTTTACCAAGCTAAACGAGATCAAGCCTGAGATGCTGCGTGAGGCAACAAAAAATGCGCGTATCGCAGCGAATGAGTTCGCAGAAAATGCAGGCGTTTCGGTTGGTGGCATTCGCAGTGCACGCCAAGGGAGCTTTTACGTACGTGACGCCGGCGAAGAATATGGTGACCGCATGAAAATCGAAAAAGATGTGCGCGTTGTCACAACAATCACCTTCTATCTGACAGATTAGACCTTATATCAGCGTGCTTAGACGCTCTTGATCTGATGACAATGTCTGCGTGTTATCCTGTGATATTTGCGCCGCGATATCTTCGGCTGCCTTTTGCGCGTTTGCAAGGCTTAAGGCTTCCTCTGAAATCTGTACACTATCCGCTGAGCGAGAAGCAGACTGCGCTCCGTCAGCAGATTTAGCACCTTTTTTATCTGATGTTTTCTGAATCTCGTCAGAAGACTGAACTTTTGGGATCTGTCCGCCAGACCCGATTGAATCAACCATAGCTACCCTACTCTTTACCCTAATTTATATACGCTAATCCCTATAAGCTCTTAGTATAAAACATAAAAACTTAACATTACCATAATACACAAAGTTCCGATGATTTACAGTATTTTTGTTCTCAGGAAAACCCGTAATACCTTTAACGGCGGCTCTATCCCTAATTTAGGGTTCAAAATGTCATACCCCGCCCCTTTAATTTGTTTAAAATAAAGCTCGCTGATCGCCTCAGCAGAACGCAAGAACGGGTGTGACGGTTTGGTAACTGACAATTTGGCATCCAGAACATCTTTAATAACCGATTGTAAATTTTCTCGGCTTTGCTCCTCAAAGAAATGCTCTTTCGAGACATTATATGTCGTCATTAAGTCTTCAGGCAGATAAAAACGATGCTGACGCGCGAAGCTGGCGGTTGCCCGTAAAACACCCGCAAGCGCGTAATTGATGGCCACAGGCTGCACGACATGTTGGTCAGGATCTGCGCCGCTAATGATCAAAGCCAACTTAAATAATGACTGCGTCGTGAAATCTGCGTAATTCAACAGCCCCTCTACATTCCCCGGCGATACATCTTCCAAATCAAATTCCCGCGCATAGGCGAGCTGGTCAAAATGCTCTCGCGGCAGAGTATGTTTTCTGATCGCTGCGGTCAAAGGCTTTATCACTTCATGGTCTTGATAGACACCATCTTCGTATATGCCTTTGATCGCGTCACGCCACCATT
>Ga0256829_1003178_pt1 | contig 11588 bp, 11 predicted proteins | sample 131447metaG_FD_185979 | JGI IMG/M metagenome (GOLD analysis project Ga0256829, IMG submission 185979) | Hydrothermal vent microbial communities from Lau Basin, Pacific Ocean - 131-447 | ecosystem: Environmental > Aquatic > Marine > Hydrothermal vents | place: Pacific Ocean: Lau Basin | collected... | reverse complement strand
AACAGCCCTTTGTTATGCGGCAGATATTTGATCAGCTGGGCATCATGGATAAGCTGGAAGTCGTGGTAGAACACGATCTCTACCGCATGGTATTGCCTGGCGAAATTGATATTACGCTGCCCGCCGACTGGGATGGCATCCAACAACTGCTCATAGAGCGTTTTCCCGAGGAAGCGGAAAACATTCCTGGCTTTTTCGCATTAGTGGAAGCCGTGAGTATGGAATCGTTTATCAACGTGCCACAGCTGCAACGCAATAATGACCCCGAATTTCTCAACGGCCAGTGCTCCCACTACAAGCAATACGGCTTGCGTCCCGCCAAAGACGTCTTTCACGAGTTCTTTAGCGACGCCGATCTGATTGCGATTCTCGGCGCCTATTGGTGCTACCTGGGTGTAGCCACCAAAGACCTGCCTTTTGTGGACTTGGCGGTAATGATCTACGCCTACGCCAAATTCATGCCCACCCACATTAAGGGTGGCTCGCAGGCCATCTCCAGTGCGCTTCTGGAATCGTTTCAGGACGCTGGCGGTACCGCTCTGTTCAATTGCGGCGCAGAAAAAATTCTTACGCACAACGGCAAGATCCGCGGCGTAATCGCTGAAAACGGTGAGACCTACCTGAGCACCACCGTGGTATCCAACGCCAGCCCGATTCACACTTATCACGAATTGCTGGATATGCCCAAGGCACCGGATCAGGTTGGCCAGGATCTTAAGTCACGCCGCCTGGGCACCTCGGCATTTGTTCTCTACGTTGGAACGGATTGCCCGCCGGAAACACTGGGTATCGAAAATGCCTCAACATTTATCGTGCAAGACCGCGATGAAGAAAATGCCCTGAAGACCATGGCCACCCTCGATGCACCTTCGAGCATTATGGTGACCTGCTACAACCTGGAAGACCCGGACTTTGCGCCTCCCGGCAAGAGTTCTCTGTCCATCCTGTGCCTGCAATACGGCGAGCCCTGGGAATCCGTTTCTGAAGACGACTACGCCGCCACCAAGTACGAGCTGGCCGCAAAGCTGATTGAGCGCGCAGAACAGGTCTACCCGGGCATCCGCGAACACCTGGAAGAAATTGAAGTAGCCACACCACTGACCATGATGCGCTACCTCAACACCCCGGGTGGAGCGATCTACGGTTTCGACCAAAACACCCAGGACGGAGCACTATTCCGCGAGCGCATGGACGCCATTGGCGGCCTCTACGTCGCCAGCGCCTGGCACGGCATGGGCGGCTTCCAGCCCACTTACATGAGCGGCAACAGCACAGCCCGTGCCGCACTCAAATACATTCAAAAAGCCCAACAGCCACAGGAGGTCGCCGAACATGCCTGATAGCAATACTCAAAACGATTCCGTTCTCAAACAGGTCGTAGGTTACCAGGAAGCGCTGGACCACAAAGCCGAGCTGGAAAAAACCGGCACCGACTACACCGAACAGAAAGGTAAGGTCTCGACTACCATTGCCAAACTGCACCCCAAGCGTTTGCATCTGAAAGTGATCGAGATTATCGAGGATACGCCCTCTACCAAAACCCTGCGCGTAGCCTCATGCGATGGTGCAAAGTTACCGCCCTTTCAAGCGGGCCAGTACATCAATCTGTTTGTAAACATCGATGGCACCGATACCGCCCGCCCCTACGCGGTATCGTCCTCGTCTCAGGTACGCGACTACTACGATCTGACTATCAAGCGCGCCGCTCCCGGTTTTGTCACGCACTATCTGTTGGATCGCGTGGCTGTGGGCGACGAACTCAGCTCTACCGGTCCCATGGGCACCTTCTATCACAACCCATTGTTTCCAGCCGATGAGATCGTATTCCTGGCCGGCGGTTCTGGTATCGCTCCGGCGCGCAGCATGATTCTGGATATTGCCGAGCGCAACCTGGACTACAAATTTCACCTGATCTATCTATCGAGTTTTGAAGACGATGTCATCTTTGATGAAGAGCTGAAGCAGCTGGATGCAACCCATGGTTTTCTTCAATATCACAAAGTAATTTCACGCCCATCCGACTCATACGAAGGGCTGAAGGGACGCCTGAGTGAAGATCGCTTGCGTGAGCTTATTGGCGACGTCGAGCGCAAAATGTTCTACCTGTGCGGCCCGACTCCCTTCAACGAATCCTGCCGCGAGCAACTTCTCGCCATGGGCGCCAAACCCCGACACGTTCGTATTGAGGCCAACGGTCCACCAAAGAATCCAGAGAGTCTGGAACATTGGCCACAGCAATTGGATCCGGCTCAGGAAGTCACGGTCACCATCAAAGGCAAAGGCAGTTTCAAAGCCCGCGTCGACGAACCGTTGCTCAACAGCATGGAGCGCAACGGCTATACCACCGAAAACGCTTGTCGTTCCGGTGAATGCAGCTTGTGTCGAGTTAAAGTAGTGAAAGGCTCGGTGTTTAATCCGCCCGAGGCGCACCTGCGTAAGACCGACGAGCAGTATGGTTGGACCCACTCCTGCGTCGCCTTCCCCACCGAAGATATTGAAATACAGATCTGACGGAAAGTCGCTATTTGTGCTGCCAGGCCACCGAGGCGAGAAAGTTCTTCAAATCGGTGCCGTCTGGCACGCTCAAGTGCCCCTCGATCAACAACGCCGATAAACCGTGCACCAGCGCCCAGGCACCGACCGCCTGCTGACGCGCCAGCTCCTCATTCTGCAGTTCTTTTGCCAGAGCTTTATTCAGCATCATAAACGGACGCTTCAAGGTGATGCTCTCACGATTCATATCCAACGGAACTGGGGCTGCCGCCTCTTTTAAACCGCGAGTTTCCACCTGCCCCAACATCAAACGATACAACTGTGGATGCCCCATAGCGAACTTCAGATAGGCCGCGCCGTAGCACAACACCACATCGTCTTTGCCCTGAGAGCGCTCGGCTTCGCCCTGATCCAAACCATCAGCCAACAGTTCATAACCCATTTCTGTAATGGCTTTGATCAATTCGCGTTTATTTTTGAAGTGGGCGTAAGGTGCGGTGTGTGACACCCCCACCTCTCCGGCTATGGCTCGCATTGATAGGGCATCGGCACCGTCGCGCTCCAGAATTGTAAGAGCAGCTTGTACCAGAGAATTCTTCAAATCGCCGTGATGGTAACGACTGGATGATTCCCGTGTGGACTTGGCGGCATTTGCAGATTTGGAACGACTCATTCAGGATTCCGGATTGGCCAAAACTGGCGTTGTAATGAAAGGCATCAGTATATCGAACCCACCGCAATTCGGCAGTAAACATCGGCAACTGATCCTCGCCAAACCCCAATTAAATCAAACACTTTTTGACTCAAGAGCTTCTATACTGAAGGTATCGATACAAGGAGCTAATAAATATGGGAAAACCAACTGAGGCGGAGTATGAAACTGCCCTGACCGAAGCGGCACGCATGCGAGAGTCCGGAGAAGACCCCAACTTTGTGGCGAAGACCCTGTTGAATTTGGACTACCGCTTTCAACACCTGGAAAAAGTCTATGAAGCACTGGAAGCCTGGCTGCACTCAGGGCAATCAGTACAGGAGCATACCCGCCTGATGCTGTTGCTCGATCGATATCGCAATATGGATCGAGTGCCCGGAGAAGAACCGGATTCACCGCCGTTGTAGGGTGGTAGCGATGTTTAGGAGATTCCCGGTGTGCTTCGCTGCTCTGGCGAGTCGCGGGAATAACGGATTACTTCTGTCGATAGTCCCGCGGCGATTTGCCATACCAAGATTTAAACGCGCTGGAAAACGAGCTTTGATCGCCATAGCCTAGCAGGAACGCGATATCAGTAATCCCCAACCGCTGATCCGCCAGATAGTTCAGCGCCAGCTCCGAGCGCACCGCCTGTAACACTTCTGAGTACTGCGTATCCCGGTCAGACAGACGCCTTTGCAAGGTGCGGCGCGAAACATTCAACTCGGTCGCTACCGCATCAATACTCACCTCGCCGGAAGGCAATAATTTCACCACGCAGTCGCGCAACTCACGTAAGAAGGCGTCGCCGGTTTGAGCCTCATCGGTAAACAGATGCCCCACCTGTTGCGTCACCGCCTGATTCAAATCGAAGCCGGTTTTGGTGATGGGGTAGTCGAGACTTTCGCGCGGGTAATACAAACAACTCACTGGCTGATTAAAACTCAGATCGTCACCAAACAGTGTTCGCAATAGCGACGTATCTTCGGGCTCGGGGTAGGTAAAACAGGCCCTGATCACCTTAATCGGCTGAATGCAGAGAGAATCTACAATCGCCGCAGAGTTGGCCAGCACTTCATCCGCCAAAAAACGGTGTGACATACTGCCTTCCCAAAGCGGCATCCAATTCAGACGAATATAGTCGCCTTCACGACAGATTTTCACTTCGCCTATGTCGCCGGCAAAGCGCAACAGACTGGGAATCACATTAAGGTACTGGCGAAAGGTCTGGCACACCGTCGACATATACAACTGTAGGTTCAAACCGTCGATGTACATAATGCGGCCCGCGTAGAGCCCAACATCGTCATTGCCGCTGGCTGCAACTATGGCATCGTAGAGATCCGTCACTTTGCTCACAGCGAAACGATTGCTGGAATCTTCCAGCTCCCCGCGATCGATCCCCACCTGGAGCAACAGTTCATCCACCGGCAGCTGCAGCATGGTTGCCGTTTGCACCAGACCGTTCACGGTCGCTGTGTACACACTCCAGTTGGGATCGGGTATTGCCATTAGCTCTTGTCGCTTTTTGGGGTCGCTTATTGATGTCTCTTGAAACTTGTCAGTGATTGTCTCAAAGACCGAAATGGAATTCTAAACCAACGACTGAGGTTCAAGAAGTACAAACAGGCGCAGCATACCAGATACCCGCCATCGGCAAATTTCTGGAGCGTTGTTTGAATGAAAAGGACATCCCTACTGGGCCCAGTGGTCAAAATCCTGCTTGAAGATCGGCGCCTTTTTGCAGTGATACTGAGCTGCGTCGTCCTCGGAAAGGTTCAAGCCGGCGAGCTGCCGATTCTTAAATTTCCAAAAGATCGCAGTCAACAACTGGAAGCACTGAGCAAAATGCAACAAACCTGCAAGCGCTGGCAACGCTGGTACAAGCGCGATAGAACCGAAAGCGCGCGGGTAAATATGAATATGGCCTGCCGCAACGCCGCAAAATTTGCCGATGAAGAACTGGGCATCGCCATAGACACACCCAAATACGCTGAAGCTCGCGCGAAAAGAAGCAGTAAGAAATCCAAGCCCAAAGCAACGCTTCTATCAGCCAAGAAAGTGGGCTCTCGCTACGAAGGCAAACCACGCTGCAGTTACTGGGAAAGCCAGGTGGACAAAATCCAGCAAAAGCTGCGCGGCGGCTACAAAGAACCTCAGGGCAACAAGCTGCGCCAGAAACGTCGCAACTACTGGCGTTTGATACGAGACAATTGCTAGCTAGCACTCATCCAGACACCTCCCACCATCCTAATAACGTCATTCCCGCGTACAAGGTGAATTGCCGAAGGCAAGAGAGGGTGCCCTGGGGTAAGCGGGAATCTCCCTGGTCCGCTGCGAACTTCATGAGGTTCCCGCTTTCGCGGGAATGACCGGGGGGATTTTTGACGGGAGGTTTTTAATTAGGAACTAAAGCCCCCTCTGCCACTCCTGACGCAAGGGAATATAGCCTGGACGATTAATAGCGGTGCGCACAGTGTCCAGCAACTTGTCTTTGTCTTTGCCCAGCACACCTTTAAGTACCAGGTAATTGGAGGCGTGATCGCTTCTAAAGATGGTGCTCTCCAGCTGCAACTCGTCGAGCAATACTTCCATCTCGCGGAACAGCTCCATCTTGTCCAGCTTGCGCCAGCGCCCTTCGAAAGGCTCGGCAAAGCGTTCACTGCCCATGGGAAATTCCACCACCAGCGTCGACAAATAGTCCGGTTGAGCTTCGTTCATCAACTGTGCCGAATGGCGCGCATGCTGCTCGCTGAGTTCTGGCCCACCCAAGCCATTGAGAATCATCACAGAACTTTTCATACCCGCCTGTTTGATCTTGGTCAGTGCATCCAGTGATGATTGGTAGGTTTCGCCTTTCTGAATCAGCTCCAGCAATTCATCGTCACCGGTTTCGCAACCCACGTACATCAGGCTCAGTCCCAACTCACGCAGCCGCGCTAACTCTTCTACTGTCTTGTTTTTCAGGTTACGCGGCAGGCAATAAGAGGAAATGCGCTGTACGGAGGGGAAGTAGTCGTTGATCAGCTTCAGTATTTGCTCCAAACGACGGGTCGATAGAGTCATGGCATCGCCATCGGCGAGAAACACCCTTCTCACCGGATAACCGGCTTCGCCCAGTGCCTTTAGCTCTTTTTCCAGCTCATCAATGGGCTTGGGACGAAAGCGCTTCTGGTCTGCTGTGTACATATCGCAGAAAGTGCATTTGTTCCAGGAGCAGCCGTTGGTCACTTGCAGAATCAATGAGCGAGCTTCACTGGGGGGACGAAAGACGGGTTCGATATATTCGATGGGGTACATAATAAGGCGCTGAACAATAACAATCTGAGGAGCGAAATTATCATTCAGCGCTTATGCAAGGTCAACGTAGCGCTGGTTCGGTAGCGCTGGCTCGGTAGAACGGGCCCGTAGATTGGCTAGAGCACAGCACCGAGGAAGCACCTGAAGGCAATAGCCAACACTAAGTTCCTTGAACCCTCTAGTACTCAATTAGGTCGTAGTCATCCTTACCTGCCCCGCAGTCCGGGCAGAACCAATCGTCAGGTACATCCTGCAGTGGCGTGCCCGGAGCAACGCCATTGTCCGGATCTCCCAGGCTTTCATCGTATACATGATTGCAAAAGCGACACTGCCATCTATGCATGGGGCACCTCCTCTGGATAGAGTTTGAAGCCTTCAGACAACACCAGATCGCGCTGACGCAGCTCGGGTTCTAGCAACTGCCATACCTTCTGATTGTTGTAGAACGGCGTGGTTGGCCACATATGGTGAATCAGGTGGTAATTCTGGTATTGAAGCAACGGGTTCAGAATCCACTCTTTACCCAGGCGGACGCTGGTGGCCTTGCTGAAGTTGGTATCCTGACGCAGTTCTTCCTCACCGTGCCAGTGGTTGTGGGGAAGCCAGAAGAAAGTAAAGCCCATGCCCAGGAACATAATGCGCGAGGGCACGAAGGACAGCCAGAAATATTCCTCGCCATACCCCAGCGCGATCAATCCGACGATCAGGCTCAACCCGATAATAAAGCTCGGCAGAAACTGCTTTTTCACCGACTGCGCCATCTTGCTCTTGTCGCCGAACAGACGCACGGCATAGGCCAGATCAATCAGCATCCAGCGAAATGGCAGGGTATACCAAGCCCCGTGGCTCCAATGATCCGGGTCGCGCGGATCATTGGTAAAACGGTGGTGTTCCATATGGGCCCAACGCATCAAACCAACGTTGGCGTAGGGAACAATGCATCGAACCACCGTGCCGCCAATGGCGTCGTTGAGCTTGAGATTGGTGCTGACACTGCGATGAATGGAATCGTGAACGGTGCTGAACGACCAATAGTAGGTCATCCCCAGCAATACAGCGGCCAACGCATATTCTATTAGCCCCATCAATGCGAAGGTGATGATGGTAGCCGCGGACACCAGGCAAACCAGAGTCAGTAACATTGTCGGCTTTGCGTACTTTGGCGCCTGGGTTAAAGCCTTAAACTCCGCCATCTTATGTTCCGGCACCACTATTGGGCGCCCAAGGTTATCGGCCATGATCTCTCTCCTGCTGTTATTGTTTGAATGACTTCAGGTTTATTCTTGCCAATTGCAGAATTCGAAAATAGCTCATATAGTGCCAACAAAGAATCATTTAGTGTCACTCGCTATAATGCAAACTCAAACCTACCTCCCCCCCACCTACTCGCGGTTGCTGGCTAGACTCCTTGCCACTGAGAACCCCGACTGCGGGGATCAGGTAAAAGAACAGTTATTCAGGGGCACTGACCTCAATGCCAGCGATATTGAACTGGAGCGGTGTCAGGTCAGCAGTAGCGATCAGTACCGGATTGTCGCCAATGCTCTAAGACTCAGCCCTGCGCCGGGGCTGGGGCTACGCCTGGGACCCACTGTGGAGCTGTCATCCAATGGCGTCATGGGCATATCCGCCCTGACATCAGCCAACCTCAGGGAAGTGTTCGAAACCCTGGGTCACTACTACTACCTGCGCGTACCCATTCTGGAAATCCGGCTCGACAACAGCCCTGAAGGTATTACCCTCGCCATCAAAAATACCGACGACATGGCTGCCGATGTGGGTCGTTTCCTGGTCGAAGCCTATTGCGCCATGTTTCAAACCATCACGGAAACCATTATTGGTGCTCCTGCAACCGATCTGAGCATCACCCTGCCCTTCGACACTGATGAACACATCGAGCTCTACCGGGAATTCTTCCACGGAGAGTTGCGCATCAACGCTCAGGAATACAGCACCATCCATGTTCCCACCCATGTAGCCGACCATCCTTGCCCTACGGCAGATGCCCTGTTGCATCGCCAGGCCGAACTGGGTTGTCAGGATCTACTGGAACAGATCAACCGCCAGAAGAGCTTTACCGAAAAGGTTGAGAGTATTCTGGCTATGGAAAACGGCACACTGCTGAGCCTGGAAGAAGTCGCCAGCGTCCTGCACGTATCGCGTAGAACACTGATTCGTCGCCTAAAACACGAGGGCAGCGCCTTTCAGGAGCTAACGGACAAGCGTCTGTATGAACTGAGCCAGTACTATCTGTCGAACCCCAACCTCTCAGTGGAAGCCATCGCCCATATACTTGGATACAGCTATGTGGCCAATTTCCGACGGGCGTTTAAGCGCTGGAGCGGAATTTCCCCCCGCAGCTACCGCCAAGATCTGAACTCGCCCCCCCGGAATCCATAGCAATCCGGTGCAAACCACACACAAAATCCCTTTCAAATACAAGAAGTTGCATACAATTCGGGCAATTCGAAGCAAATCATAACAAGATGACAATTTTCTTAATTTCTTTTAACTTTTTGCTTGACTCACCCGGGGGGTCTCCCTATTATACGCGCCTCAACGCACTCGTAGCTCAGCTGGATAGAGTACTCGGCTACGAACCGAGCGGTCGAAGGTTCGAATCCTTCCGAGTGCGCCATACAAACAAAAAAGCCCGGCTTATGCCGGGCTTTTTTGTTTGTGTCGCAAACGGATCAATTTAACAATTCCTTCCGGTTCGACCAATTGCAAAGCAATTGGGACTTCGCGCAGCGAACCCGAAGGGTTGTAAAAGCCCCAAGGCTTTTACAAGTCTATCCTTGCGGAACCCCGCACCGCCCCATCACCTTGTGCCGCCGTGTTTTACCTTGCGAAACGAATCCGAAGCACTCTTACAGCTTCTGGGCCCTAACGCTACCTCCTTACTGACCCTAGTCCGCTAAACGGAGCACTTTTGCAGAGATTCAAACAAAAAAACAAAATCTTGTGGACTTAAACTAGGGAACCTCGGATCAAGTCTATAGCTGCCCTGCGTGACCTGAAGGGCCCTATCGCACTGAGCTATCAGTTCCTTAGACAACCCTCCCCTCAAGCCATAGAATACCTGCCTTTTGAGCGAGAATTAGCGTGGTAGAGTGCGACATCATTAACGAGGGGGTCATCACCCTGGAAGGCGGAGAAGAATCTATCAAGATGACCTTGATACGCGAGCGCACCACGCGACTCGAGTTCACCGTTCCCACCGCCACGCTCAAATCCGGTAGATCCATTGTTTCACCCTACGGCTCCGGCACCGTGATCTTTGGCACCAAGCCTCGTGCCAGTGACCTGCTGCAGGCCGATTTGATGGCCGGCCACTACGGCATCACCGGGACCCATCCCGATTACCCACTGGAAGATTGGCAAGACGCGGTGCGCCAGGGGGAAACTCGCAGTAGCTACTGGCACTGGGTGTCGCAAGAGCTGAAGAACGCTCAGCAGGATTTCTTTGAGCTGCAATAGAGCACATTCGACGCAATGCCACAGTCAGTGCAAGCTTCGAATGAACACAAGCCCCATTATTAAAGCTTCACTTACTCGGTCTTCTGGACGGCGGGTAGAACGCCGACAGGATACTTACGCTTCACTCAACCGTCTCGATCCAGGGTTTCGTTTTTTCCTCTCCACCAAAGGAGTCGGGGTCCAGCAGCGTTTTCCAAAAAGGTAGATTGACACTCTCTCCTCTGGGCCAACGGTCGAGTTCGCTTATCAGACTTCTCAGAAGCTCGGGATGTACTCTCGAGAGATCATTTTGCTCGCTCGGATCGCTTTCGACATTGAACAGCGCCAATTCACCAGAGTTTGCGCGTATGGCTTTCCAGGGGAAACGTAGCATCGCCTCCCCGTCCTTGGCCACTACGGCAAATGATCGCTCGAGCTCTGATGTTTCTCCCAGAAGCACCGACCATTGTCCTGATCCATCCACATCGGTTTCTGCTCTGCCGGTAATTTCCAGTAAGGTCGGAAGCACATCTTCAACACTTACCATCGAATTCACCTGACGACTGAGTAAGCGTCCACGCCAGTAAACAAACGACGGCACTCGTATTCCACCTTCATATACAGACAGTTTGCCTTTGCGTAAGGGACGATTGTTGGCAGCACCATCGAAGACATTGGCGCGTACAAATTCCAGTTGCCGAAGTGGAAGCGGTTTGCCATCAGCCAGGGTATTGAGAACCGTCAGCGCTTTTACCAGGTTGCCAGGGTAGGCAGACGAGTTCAGTCCGCCGTTGTCACTCATAAACCACACCAAAGTGTTGTCGAGTATTCCCTGCTGATCCAGTGCATCGATGATTTGCCCCACCGCCGTATCGAGTTCCGTTACCATGGCAGCGTGGATACGACGCTTGGGGTCCGTTATGTGGAAATAGGTTTCTACTGTTGCCCGCGGCGCTTCGTTTGGAATATGGGGAGCATTAAAGCTCGCCATCAAAAACAGAGGACGAAGCTTGTCCCGGCCTTCGATAAGACGCACCGCCTCTTCCGCCAACAGGTGCGTGCTATATCCATCTTCGCGAACAGCTTCGCGATTGCGCTGCCAGTCGTAGGCGCCTCCGTGGACGTGATCCCAATAGCCGATCCCACCGGTCAAATCTCCGTAGAAGTGATCAAAGCCTCTTTCCGTTGGCAAGTAATCCACGCTTCGAAAACCCAAATGCCACTTCCCCACCAACCAGGTTTGATAGTCTTTGCGTTCAAGGTACTCGGGTAGCAGTTGTTGATCCAACGGCAGACCGCCAGGATTTAGCTTGGATAAGGGCAAGGTAATACCCAGTCGTAATGCCGAGTTCCCCGTCATAAGCGAGGCGCGAGAAGGACTGCAGGATGGCTGCGCATAGAAACGATTCAAGCGTACGCCGGCACTGGCCAATTCATCGATACGAGGCGTGCGAATCTCGGCCCCCTGATACCCCAAGTCCTTCCAGCCCAAGTCATCCGCAACAATGAGCAGAATATTAGGTGGAATACCGTGCACTTCCGCCGCTGCAGAACAACACGCCAGCATCCACACAGCGCCAAGCAAGCCTTTGAAACCTGCCCCAAACATAATTCGGATTGATCGACGAGACAACATTTACGCCGC
>Ga0256829_1003177_pt1 | contig 11593 bp, 12 predicted proteins | sample 131447metaG_FD_185979 | JGI IMG/M metagenome (GOLD analysis project Ga0256829, IMG submission 185979) | Hydrothermal vent microbial communities from Lau Basin, Pacific Ocean - 131-447 | ecosystem: Environmental > Aquatic > Marine > Hydrothermal vents | place: Pacific Ocean: Lau Basin | collected... | reverse complement strand
TAATTAGCAAATTAGAGGTAGAATATCAGAGATTTTACCTTGTAATGATTTTTTTAAGCTCAAAAATTACTATGAGGAAAAATTAGTCACTTGGGTGGGTTTGAATTTGCAAGTGGCTCTATACAATTTTATTTACGTGGTGCGTTAGCAAACGCACCCTACATTAATCACGCGAATGCGTGCCTTGTCATCCCGAACACCCTTGAAAGCAGAGCGATTTGAGAGGGATGACGATTTTTTGCTTCGTTTTTTCTAAAAAAATGAAGAGAGAAACATCGCCTCAATTCAAATAAAAGGAACCATAAAAAACAAATATAAATATTTTACCGTTTTTTACGAGCCAACAACTTTAACAACAAAGCATTCAAAACAAACTGCGGAGGCGATCCCATATCTAAAGCCGTATAACTATTGGAAAACAAATTCAACGTCTTATCATCCAAATTATATTTTTCCGAAACGATAGCTTCCTTTACGATACGTTCAACCAAAGGTGTCATCTCTTTTTGACTCGTGCGCTTATGTGTTTGCACAAATTCATACACCGAAGCCAAAGAGAGATGTAACATATCTAAGCCCAATACCTCTTGCTCTGCTTTTTCAGAAAGTACCGTGATAGGCAAACGTGATTTAATCGTATCTAAAACCGTAGATTTACTCTCCGTGACTAAAATAAAAATTTTGTTTTTAGGTGGTTCTTCTATGACTTTAAGGAGTTTGTTTTGTACCAATGGCGTAAAAGCCTTGTCAGCAAGGATTATGATGGTTTGCTCATCACTTGCCATATAGGCTTTTTCTATGGCTAGCTTGGCATCAGACACAGAGAACGAAACTTTGTCTGTAATGTGTCTATGTACAAAAGGTTGGGTAAATGTATTGTCTCCGGCTGTATCAACCACACAAGCTGGAGTGATGATTTCAACGATAGTTTCGTTACTACGGAGTTTTTCTAGTTCTTCGATTGTTTTACTCATCTGTGCGGTTACTACCACTTGACTTGTCAATCTCATGAATCTAACTCTAACTCCCCAAAGAGTACTGCAGAAAGTGTGCTGTCAAAAAGCTTGTAGAGCTGTAAAAGTTTAATGTCGAGTAAAGGGTCTGAAGAGCGCAAGGCAAAGGCATTTTGCACCTCTTCATCGAGTACCCATAAAAAACTGTTGTCACATCTGTATGCCAGTTTACTGTAAGGGTGATCTCCCCTACCAATATACCAAACATAATATCCATTAGGATACGAAATCTCTAACATATCTTCTAAAAGTTGCATCTCATCTGTGGTGTGCAGGTTAGATAGATTTGGAAAACATTCAGAGAGTTGATAAAAGGGTAACAAAGGTCTGTTTTTACGTAAATCATTGACTGCATTTAAAATGTATTTTCCAAACCATTTGTGTGATTCGTCGGTCACAACAAGCACAGTTTTTCCCTCAACACTCTGAGCTACTGCACTCTTTACAAGTGGTGCCCACTCATAACGGTACTCTTCCATCCACGAAAAAGAGGACTCTTCTTCCCTTATGGTGTCAAGTGTCCATTTAAGCAGTTGTTGCATTATTTATCTAACTCGTACGCTTCATGTAGTGTTCTAATAGCAAGCTCACCATACTTTTCATCGATGACCATAGAGACTTTTATCTCTGAAGTCGAAATCATCTGTATGTTGATGTTGTTATCTGCCAATACTCTAAATGCCGTAGCAGCCACACCTGAGTGAGACTTCATACCTACACCGACCACAGAGACTTTACATACATGCTCATCAAAGTCCATACCCTCTATGTCATGGTCAAATCCTGCCATCACTTTTTTAGCATTTTCGTGTTCTGATTGCGGTACGGTAAATCCAAGATTGGTTGCGCCATCTGTTCCAACATTTTGAATGATTATATCTACGTTAATGTTTTCACTTGCAAGCTTTGTAAATATCTCTGCTGCAATCCCTGGTCTGTCTGAAACACCTCTAAGTGTTACCCTTGCTTGGTTTTTATCTAGTACAACACCAGATACTAATACTTCTTCCATATTGTCATTCTCCTCTGATATCAATGTACCTTCATTGTCTGAAAAACTGCTTTTTGCATAAAGCTTCACACCTAATTTCTTTGCCAACTCTACCGAACGGTTTTGCAATACCTTTGCCCCAAGACTCGACAACTCCAGCATCTCATCATAAGAGATAGTATCGAGCTTTTTAGCATTTGGTTCTATGCGTGGGTCAGTGGTGTAGATGCCATCTACATCTGAGTATATCTCACACTGATCTGCTTTGAGTGCACCTGCCAGTGCCACAGCAGAGAGGTCAGAACCACCACGTCCCAGTGTTGTGACTGAACCGTCTTTGTTGATACCTTGAAAACCTGCCACAACAACAACTTTCCCTTCGTCTATAGCATTATGCATAGCTGTGGGGTCAATGGTCTCAATACGTGCATAAGTATGTGTATCATCTGTCACAATACCTGCTTGTCGTCCAGTCATTGCTACTGCATCAAACCCTTTAGACTGAAGCGCGATAGAAAGCAATGCAGCTGTCACACGTTCCCCTGAACTTAAAAGCATATCCAGCTCTTTTTTGGCTGGCGTGCTTGTAAAGTGTTCTGCATAGCCTATGAGCTTGTTGGTTTCACCACTCATTGCAGAGACTACCACGACAATGTCATTACCTGCTTCTCTAGCCTTGGCAACTCTGTTTGCCACATTTTCAATGCGATCTAAGTCGCCAACACTTGTACCGCCATATTTGTGTACTACTAACATCTAAATAAGACCTTTTTATAAAATAGACGCATTCAGAGCAAAGCTCTGAATACTACGCTGTCGCTGTGACCTCTTCAGCAGAGGGCTCACGTGGCTAACCACGTTTTTTATTTTCATATCAAACCTTCTTTGATAAAGTAATCAATCACTCTTCTGTAAACAGGACGTTTAAAATACGTCACTTTCTTGAGTAACTCTTCGTAACATACAAAGTTATACTCTTTAAATTCTGGTATATGATATGCATCTAAATCTATCTCTGCATTCTCTTTGAGACGTACCAAAAAATATTTTTGTGTCTGCCCATCAAAAGGGTATTTTTTTCCTCTTGATACCTTTGGGAAAACATAAGAAATCCATTCGGGATATTCTCCCAAAACCTCTACGTTATCACAGCCAATCTCTTCTAACAATTCTCGTTTTAATGCTTCTCTAGGTGTTTCACCTTCATCAATGCCCCCTTGTGGGAATTGCCATACATTTTTTATATCACTACGGTGCGCTACAAAGAACTCACACGTATCAGGATATTTGGAAGAGAGTATCACAGCTGCGACATTTGGACGATATGTCTTTTGCCTTTGCATCATGTCAACTCTTATATTATTTATTTCTGATATTATTTTATCAAAATAACGGTTATAAGGCGTTTAATTTGCTAGCATATATTCATATCCCTTACTGTGATTCCAAGTGTCATTATTGTTCTTTCAATACCTATGTCGATAAGTTTGATACACGTAAAGATTATATGCATGCACTCTACACACAACTTGTTTTTGAGTTGGAGCGATTTGGGGCAACGCAAAACAGCATAGAAACGCTTTTTATCGGTGGTGGTACACCATCTACGGTCTCCCCCGAACTCTATGCACCTATTTTTAAATTACTAAAACCCTATCTTATAAAAGATGCCGAAATCACCACAGAAGCAAACCCAAACTCTGCCAGTAAAGTATGGCTAGAAGGTATGCAAAAGTTAGGTGTCAACCGTGTGAGTTTTGGTGTACAGAGTTTTGATGCTACAAAACTTAAAGCCCTGAACCGTGCTCACGATCCAGAGCAGGCAAAGACAAGTATTCTTCATGCAAAAGCACTTGGTATTGCACATATATCTTTAGATCTCATCTATAACTATCAAGGCGATACCCAAGCACTGCTTTTAAAAGACATCGAGACCGCATTTTCTCTGCCTATTGACCATATCTCTGCGTATGAACTAACCATTGAGGGTGGTACAAAATTTGCTGAGACTCCAGAAGTACGACAAGATGATGAGAATCTTGCATTTTTTGTCACCCAACAGATAGAAAAACGTGGATTTAAAGCCTATGAAATCTCAAATTTTGGCAGCTACCAAAGTCAACATAACAAAGGGTATTGGGAAATCAAAGACTACATTGGTGCAGGGGCAGGTGCCGTAGGGTTTTTAAAAGAGCGACGTTTTTACCCTAGTACGGGCATAGAAGCATATATTGATAATCCTCTTCATGTGACAGAAGAAACGCTCACAGAAGATGAACTGATTACAGAAAGAATCTTTCTAGGATTACGTTCTAACATTGGCATAGAGAAAGCAACACTCAGCACTCAAATGCAAAAAAAGGCTGACTTTTTATGTGAAGAAAAAAAACTTATGGCAACGTCTACACATTACTACAATGACAATTTCTTTCTAGCAGACGAACTATCACTCTATATTCTAGGGAACCACTAACAATAGGTAACACCCACAATGGGTTTTGCAAATGTGAGATTGTGCAAGAGATTTATGAGTCCTAGCCATAGCTAAGACGAAGTAAATATCTTGTGCAAGATTGCGTTTGCAAAGCCCACCCTTCGGGCATCACTAGCTTTCGCCTATGCGTCGTTACTCTTTCTCACCTTAGCTACGGCTAGGGTTTCAAAAGAGTGCCTAGCCTAGACAAAAGCTAGAGATGTTGTGGGTATTACCTATTATTAGAGGTTCCCTTTAGGATAATTGGCTAAAATACAGCTATTAAAATTTTAAGGTTTATGTATGTTTGGCATCGGATTTACCGAATTACTTCTTATCGCTATTATTGCTATCTTGTTTTTAGGCCCAGACAAACTTCCTGGCGCACTTGTTGAGATGGCTAAATTTATCAAAGGTGTGAAAAAAACCATTGGTGAAGCAAAAAGCTCTTTAGAAGAAGAACTGAAAATTGCAGACTTGAAAGAAGAAGCGCTCAACTATAAAAAGCAACTTACAGAAGCTACAGATGAGTTGAAGGGGTTTAAAAATATTAGTTTTGATGACTTTGATGATATTGACTATGACAAACAGACTTCTGCAGACTTTCCACAAGCTGAACAAACCGAAACAAAAGAAGTTCAAAACGTTACCACACAAGTAGAAACTAAAAATGAAACCGTTACCTTTAAGAAAAAGTCCAAAGCAGAGAGTAAAATTAAAAAAGAGAACAAAACAAAACAAGAAACAAAGGGTGATGCATAATGTTTGATGAACTAAGACCCCACCTTGTTGAACTCAGAAAAAGACTTGGACTTTCTGTTCTTTCTGTTTTCATCGCATTTATCGTAGCCTTCACTTTCCATGAACAACTCCTTGAATGGATTACAGCACCACTTAATGAAGCACTTGCACAAGTAGCAACCCTCTCTAAAAAAGCAGCAGATGGCATGGTGACCACGCACCAAGTTGGTGGAGCATTTTTCGTAGCACTCAAAGTCTCATTTTTTGCAGGACTTTTAGGTGCTTTGCCTTTCATACTCTACCAAGTATGGCTTTTCATAGCCCCAGGACTTTACAGCAATGAAAAGAAGATGATTATTCCTTTTGTTGTCGGTGGCTCCGTCATGTTCATGATTGGCATACTCTTTGCCTACTACGTGGTAACACCTTTTGGTTTTCAATTTCTCATTACCTTTGGTTCCTTCCTCTATACACCACTGATTAACATCGAAGACTATGTAGGCTTTTTTACCAAGATTATGATGGGCTTTGGTATTGCTTTTGAGCTTCCAGTATTTGCCTACTTCTTGGCACTTTTAGGGCTTGTTACTGACAAAACACTTAAAGACTTTTTCCGTTACGCTGTACTTATCATCTTTGTAGTCGCTGCGCTACTTACTCCCCCAGATGTGCTGACACAGCTACTTATGGCAGCACCACTGGTGATACTCTATGGTGTTTCTATCCTTATTGTAAAAATGGTAAACCCCTATGTAGAAGAGGAAGAAGATGACGATGATGAGAGTGAAGATACTACAGCCTAATGTCCCCAGAAATACTTAATAAAAATCTTCTTGCTGAAAATCTTCTTACTAAAAATTATGATTATGAACTCCCAGAGGGGTTCATAGCTACCACACCTGTACATCCTAGAGACCATGCAAAACTTTTGGTCTATGACAGAGAAACAGACACTATCACCCATACGACATTCAAACATTTATTAGACTTTGTACCCAAAGAGTGTGATGTATTTCTTAACGATACCCGTGTGATAAAAGCACGTATCTTTGGCGTAAAAGAAGCCCACAGCATCAACAGTAAAGGCTTTGTGCAAGGCGGAGGAAAAGTAGAACTTCTCTTTAACAAACCACTAGACGCACACCACTATCTTGTCATGATACGTGGCAAAGTACAAGTAGGTACAAAACTCCTTTTTGACGATAACCTTGTAGCAACAGTGACAAACTTTAACGAAGATGGTTCGCGTGTCGTTACCTTTAGTCATCATGCCAAAGAGATACGTTTTGAAGACCTTGTATTGGTACTCGATAAGATAGGACACCTCCCTCTCCCTCCTTATATGCAAAGAGAAGACAACAAAGATGACGAGACAGACTACCAAACCCTCTTTGCTAAAAATGCAGGTGCCGTGGCTGCGCCTACAGCATCATTACACTTCACCCCTGACCTCTTTGATGCTCTACAACAAAGACATGCAACCCATACAGTCACCCTACATGTAGGTGCGGGCACGTTTAAACCTGTAGATGTAGAGGAAATACTTGCACATCCTATGCACTCTGAATATTTTGCTATCCCAGAGCGTTCTGCCAAAGTGCTTGATAGAAAACAACCCTTGCTAGCCATAGGTACCACCGTTACGCGTACTTTAGAGTACTATGTACGTACACAAAAAACCCAAGGGGAATGTGACCTCTTTTTAAACCCCTCTAACCCTCCAAAGCGTGTCACCCATCTACTAACAAACTTCCATTTACCAAAAAGTACACTTATTATGCTCGTTTCAAGCTTTATTGGAAGAGAAAAAACGTTACAATTATATAAAGAAGCCATAGAAAAAGAGTATCGCTTTTTCTCTTATGGTGACGCAATGCTTATACTTTAAAAAGGTTGTCTATGAAAAACCATTTTCATTTACACTTACTTCTCCTCGCTTTTACTTTTCTCTTTTCTGCCTGTGCACAAAAAAAACCGTATCACTATCCAAATTATGAGATTATCAAACCAGAGAAAGTCTGTCAGCCTAACCGTGAGAACATCCAAACACTTTTGGCGTCTTACCTTGGTAAACCCTATGTCTGGGCAGAAGAAGGACCCGATGCCTTTGACTGTTCTGGCTTAACCTACAACATTTATGGCTCTATGGGTATAGACATTCCACGTATCGCGCGAGAACAAGCTAAAATGGGAAAAACCATTCCCTTTGCTAAACTTGAATACGGAGACCTTATCTTTTTTGGTAGCACCAATAAACGCAGTAAACGGATTAGCCATGTAGGGATGTACTTAGGTGATGGTTGGTTTGCCCATGCAAGCAGTAAAAACAGAAAAGTCACTATCAGCCACTTCGAAAAAGAGCCTATCTATCTAAAACGTATGAAGATTTGTAAACGTTACCTCAGTGAAGATGAACGTGCCAAGTATATGAACTGTGACGTACCTCTTAAAAAGATGAAAGTCACAAGTACACGCTACACCACACCATGGAAAACAGGGATGAAACTCCCTAAAAAAGCTGTGCCAGGTTAAAGATGAAAACAGCCCTTATCCCTTTATCTATAGTACTACTGAGTCTCACTGCCTGTAAACCACCCCATCATCCTATACATCCAAACTATAACGTTATCAAACCTAAGGTCAAGTACTCACCCTCTAAAGAAAATTTAGAAAAAATGGTGAAACAACTACAGGGAAGTCCTTATGTTTGGGCAGAAGAAGGACCCGACACGTTTGACTGTTCTGGCTATACCTACTACATGTATGGCAGTATGGGCATCGACATTCCTCGTGTCGCCAGAGAACAAGCCAAGCATGGTACAGCCATTAATGTCGATGCATTACGCTATGGAGACCTCATCTTCTTTGACACAGAGAGGCAGCGTAGAGGGCGCATTACACATGTGGGCATGTACCTAGGTAATGGGTGGTTTACACATGCCAGTACCACCGACTACGAGATAGTCTATTCAAACCTCAATACCTCATCCTACTATAAAAAACGACTATGTGTGTGTAGACGCTATTTGCCTTCTACGCTAAAGCTTGATACACCCGTACAAAAGCCATGGAAAGTACAAGCCCCACAGAAAAAACAAACACCCCCAAGGCTAGAGCGAGGGCATGGTAACTTTTACATACAGGTAGGCTCTTTTTCTGGAGAACCAAAACAAAGTCTACTCGACCATATCAGTAGTTTAAACTACAAGTATAAACGCATACAATTTACCCATCAAAATAAAAATATTGTGAAACTTTTGATAGGGCCTTATGAAGAAAAAACTACAGCCTTGCAAGTCTTACCGTCAGTCAAAAGACAGATACAAAAAACTGCCTTTATCGCAGAGATACGATAAAAGGCTGGACTAAAGCATAACTAAGAAGTTCTAAATATCTGCAAGAAATTTGTTGACAGAACGATTGAGTGTTTTTATGGCGAAGATATACTTCTCTTGGTAATTTGCTACTAACTCATACTTTTTATACAGCAGTAGTTGAAGAATCTCTGTCATCAAGTCCTGCATATCATGCGCACCTATGGCACCACAGAGTCCTTTCATATCGACACAGAGCATTTTTATCTGTTCGTAGCGGTGTTCCTTAACTAGACTGGCAAATATCTTATCACTTTCACCATAGGCTTCAATAAACTCTTTGAGCACCTCAAGATAAAGGGCTTCACTGTTGTTAGAACGTTGAATACCCTCAGCGATATCGATACCTTCATAATGTTTTATCTCACGTGGTGTCACATCTGCTAACTCTATACGTGACAATGGTTTGTCTAACATATACATCGCCATAGCAGTGTACAGTTTACCAATATTCAGTGGTTTAGACAAGAATGCATTCACCCCTGAGTGGAACATCTTTTTAATCTCACTATCTAAAACCAGCGCAGTAAAGGCAACGATAGGCAGGTTATCAAATTTCGTATCTAAACGTATCATTTGTGTGGCTGTGTATCCATCCATGATTGGCATGTTGATATCCATGAGGACAAGGTCAAACTTATGTTTTCCTTCTTTCACGATATCGACAGCTTCTTGTCCATTGTTCGCAATGGTGATTTTAATCTCGGACAGGTGTAACAAGTTCGTCAATACTTTTTGATTGATAAGATTATCTTCTACGATGAGTACGCTCTTGTTTTTAAAGTCTTTAAAACGCTCTTGCGTGATGCCTTTGGTTTCCAAGATATGTGATTTATGCGTTCTTAGTTGCTTCTCATCTTTATCTTTTTTAACCTCAGGTTCTATCATAGACTTTAAGTCATACATGTTAACTATCAGTTCAAAGATACGCTCTTGATTCAGTGGTTTAAAGAGGTGCATATCGATGATATCATCGACAAATGAACTTTTATCTGCACGAAGCAGTGCGTTTAGGGCGATAACCTTTAAAGATTTACCCATTTTAATCTTCGTAATATACTCTACCAAACGATGCGTAAACAAACTTTCATGTAAAACGATGATATCAAATGGTGTAAGGTTTGGTATGTTTCTTCTAAATTCTTCTTGTGTAAGTACCGTCACATCATGTCTAAAGTACGCAAACATTTTCTTAATGGACAGTGCCGAATTGTAGTTATCATCTACAATAAGCACTTGCTTCTCGATGAGTGCTTTTTTAGGCAAACGATACATACGTTTATTTGCCTTGTCAACTACGGTAATTGGTATGGCTAAGGTGAAGGTACTCCCCTTTCCTATTGTACTTTGTACAGAAAGTTTTCCATCCATCATGGAGACTAGTTCATTCGATACAAAAAGTCCAAGCCCTACATACGCACCGACTTCTTCATCGTAGTATGGGGTAAAGAGTTTTTCTACCGCTTCAGAGGTAAGCCCTATGCCCGTGTCTGTCACTCTAAACTGCATTTCGATGTTGTCACCATAGGTATCAAACATAGAGATTTCGAGTTTCACTTCGCTAATATTGGCTTGATCCATTTGGTACTCCAAGATGCTCTCAAGTATCTGCCCCAAATGTAATGAGTCCCCTATCAGACGACGAGGAATGTTTTTGTCTATATCAAAGATGAGTTCACATCTACTGCCTGCAAAACGCGAACAGATAGTTCCTGAGACTTCATTAAGCACGTTATTGATGTTAAACTCTTCATTGATGACTTCAACTTTTTTAGACTTAAGCCTTAAAAAATCAATCAAATCATTGGTCACGTCCAACAATCTGTTTTCAACATTGGCAAACATCTCTTCTTTTGCTTCAACACTCGCAGGGGTGTTCATGACTTGACGACCCTCTTCTAGCGCTTGTTTGGCAATGTTATGGATGTTTTCACTCATCGTTGTCAATAAAATGTTTTGATTTTTTTCCATCTCTATCTGCTTGTCAAACAATGCTTGATGTAGTGCCTGCATCCTGCGTGCATTTCTCGCTGCTATAAATAGTATGATGAGTGCCACAGCACCTAAAGTCACAAGTGCTATCCATAGATTGATATTTTCAATCTCTGAAAAGTCTCCTGCCTGTGCCACATGAGCCAGACCAAATCCAGCTATCCCTACGTTGATTTTTCTAAAATACATATGCTTCCCTCAAATTATATATAACTATAGTGCTAACAATATCATTTCCCCATACATAATTTTAGCAAAGGATTTTATGTTTTTACTTATTTCCCAGATATCTAAATAGAATTCTTTGAATTCACGCTATGCTTGTATTTATGGGTTTTGTGTAAAATTTGAATCGCACCCTTAGGTTCGTTGATGATTTTACATGAAGCCCATGAATGCAATGATAGGGTGAAGGCATGAATTTCTATTTAGATATTTGGGTATTGTCCTAATTATAGATAGATTTCGATATTTATTGTTATACTTCCATTATGAAACTAGCAAGTATAGATGTAGGACTCAAACGTATCGGGGTGGCTATCTGCCTTAGTGGCGACATCGTCATGCCCCAAACTGCCATTCTCCGTAAAAACCGTAACCAAGCTGCCCGCGATGTCAAGGCATTTTTAAAAGAGTGGGAGATAGAAAAGCTCATAGTAGGTCTACCTCTAGATGCTGCAAGCTCCGAAGAGATGGAAAGACGCATCAAACATTTTGTCTCTCTCCTTGACCTTACTATACCCGTAGCCTACCAAGACGAACAAAGCTCCAGCCTAGAAGCCAAAGAACTCACCCAAGGCGTCTTCCGCCACCAAAAAGACGGAAAGATAGACTCTGTGGCTGCACAGATTATATTGGAGAGGTATTTGGCTAAAAGTTAAAGCTGCCCTTTCAACGTCCGTATACGCGCATACGCTTTGTCTATAGTCTCTGCTTTTACCTCACCCGACTTTACAAGCGATGCAATAGTATCTACCAAAAGTTTTGTACTTTGTACTTTTTTAGGGTC
>Ga0256829_1003176_pt1 | contig 11597 bp, 17 predicted proteins | sample 131447metaG_FD_185979 | JGI IMG/M metagenome (GOLD analysis project Ga0256829, IMG submission 185979) | Hydrothermal vent microbial communities from Lau Basin, Pacific Ocean - 131-447 | ecosystem: Environmental > Aquatic > Marine > Hydrothermal vents | place: Pacific Ocean: Lau Basin | collected... | reverse complement strand
TTGGATCTGTTAAAAAACCGAATACCCCTGTTACATCAATTGGTAGAAAAGGTCTAGGTAATCCGAGTATCTCTCCTAGACCATCTAGCTGTTTTCCAAGTGCCTTATCTAATAATCTATCATCAAGTAAATCATTAAATGAATTATCAATCTCTTGGAAATCTTCTAATTGTACATTGATTAAACCTTTTAATTTTTCACTCTGATTGAATTGAAAAGCTAAACGGTTTAATCCGTGATTAACTAAATCTCTCATGACGATGAGACCGTTATGAATGAAACATCATAGTTTGATATTTCATTAAAATCTATAACAAGGTTTGTCGTTCCTGTTGGATTTGCTGAAAATCCCATTTTTAAATCAATAGATACTACCCCTTGAACTGCATTTATTGGAGTATAAAATTGACTCAATATAACATCTTCTCCAATTCCATATGCTGATGTTCCAAAGTCTTTTATATTATTTGCTATATCAACATCTCCACTTCCTGGATAGTTAGAGTCAGTTGTAACTGTAACTTTGAAATATATATCTTTTGCTATAGGTCTTGAGAATTTAATATCTTGACTAAATCCCTGCGAGTCTGTAATTTGTTCCGTTATGTCTCCGTACGAAAGTATTCCTTGAGGTGTATTAAGCCATACTGCATTTGCTATATCTGCATTGCTTCCACCTTGAACGATAGACAAAAATTGATGAGCAGGAATATTTTCTGGACTTGTTACATCTGTACCGTTTGATATAACTCTCGCTGATGTAACATTATCTATATTTGATAATTGTCCGAATAAACTATCTACTAGATTTTGACCTGCAGTTTGAGTTGATTTTGCTCTTCTATCTCTAAGTTCATCATCAGTCTCTTCATATGTACCCTCTGTTGCATCTGATGGATTTGTGACAGTTTGCCAACCAAACACAGGTGTATCAATTTGGGTTAGGCTACCTGCAAGTGCTATTACCGGACCACTGTTAATAGCTGTTGCATTAACAGATATAGTTCCACCACTTATTGTTGCATCAAGGTCTGTTGAGAATTTTTCTGTATTATTTGGAATAGCTACAAGTGAACCTGCAGGAATGATTGTTCCATCAACACCAGTTAATGTCAATAAAACTTTAGAGAATGTTGCAGGTTTTCTCTCTATACCATTAATCGTAACAAGATTTGAGAGTTGAACACCTTGAGAAGTTGATGGATAAAAAGCATTATAAACAAGTTCTGCAAGATCCCATACAAGTGCTTCGCTCTCAGATTCAATTCCTATAATTTGACCGAAGTTACTCTGTGGGTTAAGATTAATGTTTTCTCCAAATACAACTTTAAAAGCCGCTTCTTTTTCTGCTTTAATGTCAGCTAGTCTTTTTCGATTAAATCCATCTACAGTTAGTCCGAATGCCATATTAAATTCCTAGTGATAAGCTTTGGGATAGTCTATTCCCATTTGTTTCTATAACTTCAAATGAGACTAATAACTTCTTATTATCTGCATCTGGTGTTAATGTTAAACTCTTTATATCTTTGATATTATCTGTATTTTTTATTTCATTTCTAAATATAGAATACACAGTTGATATGTTAGTATTTTTTTCAAATATTATCTGTGGGTATGGTATTCCTACTGTATTATTTAAAAACCATTCACTTAAGATAAACTGTAATCTTATTGACAAATCTTGTGTAATTTCATTATCAATAGTAGTAAGAGCAAGGTCTTGATTTTTAACAAATATATCATGATTATCATCAAGTGCTACATCCATGCTCTGTCCTTTTTCATTTGTTTAATTATATCATAGTTTTATACAAGTGGTGCTGTGTTTGCACTTCCTGCTGTAACTCCACCATGAACATGAGCTTTCAGTTCACTTCCACTTATTGTCAAACTAGTTGCTGCTTCAATAGTTGGAGCTGTAATTGTACCTGTTACTTCTAAGTCATTATTTATAATAGTCTTCGCACTTGTTATCTCTGTGTTCGCAGTTGTTTCCATTGAGATTGTACCATCTGTTTTAATAGTTATCTTGCTATTCCCATTCGTTGATTTTATAACCATGTTGTCTGGATCGAAGTCAGTAATTTTTTGTTTTTGAGAGTATAAAATTGGAACTGCATAGGCATCCGATAGGTCAAACTTTCTAAAATCATTTGGGGATTGGATTCCACCATCTTCTAGCCAGTTATCTATTGACCTTTCAATGAAATATAATGCTACTTCATCTCCCTCTTTTAATGGGAGTGTGATTGTAAAATCTCCACTCTTTAAAAATCTTATAGGCACTTGACTGAGTACCGGAAGATTAACAAGCTCTCCATCAATATTTCTTTTTAGCTGAGGTTGAATATCTGCGAGTTGTTCTACTGGATCAAAGTTTACAATTTGACCTGGTAGCATAGTGTGAACATCTTTTAAGTAAGTATTAATCGCTGTGGCAAGTACTGACTCTAGACTCGCTCTTCTATCACTTGTTTCTGGCATTAGAAATTCCTTGCTTGTATATTTGTGAACCAGTCGTTACTTCTTGTATCTCCAATGTGCTGTATCTTGTCAGCTCGGTATACTCCGACACCTACTGTTGGTGGTATTTTTCTGAATATTAAGTTACCTATATTTATCTTTGCACTTATAGATTTTATCTCTACTTTTCTTCCTAGCTTCATCTGTGGAAGCAATAGCGATTTAACTTTAACTCCTACCTCTGTAAGCTCTGGACTTCCAATCATTCCATTGTCTTGTCTTATCTCAAGTGTAGGCTCATCATTGAGTGGCTTGTCTTTAATTGTAGTTTCTATAACATCATTATTTATTGAATAATCGAATCCACAGTTTTGTGAAAGCTTATCAAGCCAATCTTTGACATTTCCTGCAAGAACTATACCTCTTAATAGAGACCTCTTTTTTGTTAAACAATCTTTTAATCCCTCAGTAACACCTTTTGTAACTCCCTCCATTTGTCCTACAAGTTCATCGAAGATGCTCTCTGTTGTTTGTCCTGGTGGTAGTGTTTTATTTATGGTTGAGTCGTTGATTGATTTAAGTGCATCTCCACAAAATAGAGTTGTTATCCAGTCTGGACCTTGCTTCTCATGAGTAACATTGATAATATTTCCACTAAAGATAAGAGGTGCATTTCCCTCGTAACCTGCATATAAAAATATCTTAGTGAACTCTTCTTTGATAGTATTTCTGCTCGTTTTATTTAAATTGTATATTTGAATATTTGCCATGTTTGGATATCCAACTAATGATAACTCAACATTAAAAGAGATTCTAAGGTCCACTATTTCAAGTCCACCTGCATCTGGAGAGCCTACAATAAGTCTAGCCTCTCTATTAAAAAATTCAGCCATTTGTGTTTTCCAGTATCTCTAGTTCGAACTCATCCAGATTATCTCTTGTCGGATCATCTTCTTTTTTACTTCTTAAATCAAATGGAATATTTGGAAATGCTTTGAGTAGATTTTCTTTTGTAACAATTTTAACTGCATATATAAATGGGACACCATCTATATCAAGAATATCAACAGTCCAGAAACCTTGAGTATTCCATTTTTGTTTAAATTTATAAATTATTTCATTGATTTTAAAGTTAAAACTTTCAGACGGATTATTTGTTAATGGTAATATCATTTGAGTCCTCCCTCTACATTTGGAGTAGTTTGGTCTGCTGTATCTTGTTCATTGAATTGTTTAGCAGTCAATACTTCACTTCCTACAAATATAATCTCTTTTAGGTTTGCTTTAAAATTTAACGAGTTTGATGTATCTTTATCTTGAGTAGTTGATAAATTTTCAATGACTACATTATCATATGCCTTTAAATTGGTTACAAGTGTGAAAGGAACTCTTTTAGCTTGTAGTTCGAGTAATTCCTCCCATGCTTCTTTTGATGGTGTAGAGTCTTTTGTGAACTTATCTATTGTATTTAATCCACCAAATGGAGCAACTTTTGTATCTGAAATTATACCACTTATGCTGAATGTCATAGGATTGATAATAATGTTATCATTTACATCGGACCCATTCTCTACTGGATTTGATGTAATTGTTGAGCTTGTGTTTGTTGACTCTGATACTATTATGTCAAGCTCTATCTCTCCTATAAAATTTCCCTTTTTAAATATTAATTGTGCTATTCCCATCTTAGAACCTTGTTGGAGTACTCATATTAAGCTCCGTTGATTTAAACTCTGCACCTAGTGCTTCTGATACTACTCTTTTAACTTCTTCTGGATTCCCACCATCTATGTTTATAGTTACTGCATTATTAGTTGTTGCACTTGATGCTGTATTTGATATTCCTGCACCTGCAAATGTTTGTATTGCACCAGTCGTTTGTGCTTGTTGGATTTGACCTATGTCAACACCTGGCAATTTATCTAATAAACTAATTGCTTTATTCAAAGGAGATATTAAAAAATTAAATATTGTAGCACCGACATCTTTCATTAATATCATTAACCCCTCTAATGCTTGATCACCTTGAGTGAATATTAAGTTCCACCCTTCGACTACCATTTTAAATATATCAATTAGTCCATGTACTGCTGTTCCAACGATAGGGAACTTTTCAGCTATAGCACCTATTTGACTGTCTGCTCCATTTGCGAAGGCTACCATATCTTCTATGAGTAGAAAGATTGCAGCTCCTACCGCTATAATTATTGCCGGTATCATTAAAGCTCTGGCATTAACTGCGAGGAGTGCTGCACCAACTGCTCCGAGTGCTACTTTTAATCCACCCATTGCATCTATGATTGTCATTACAACATTTACAACCCTCTTTGCTATATTAAAAAATGCAGTTACTATTTTAATTGTCGTTTCAAAGAAAGCATTTAAATTCTGTTTTATGAGTTCTTTATTGACCTTAAACCAAGAAACGAAAGCTTTTATCATTGGAGTTATGACTTTCATCAGTTTTGTACCAACCGCTGAAGCTACACCTTTTGCGACTGTGCTTACTCTTAACATTTCATCATTAAACTTCGCAGCGGATTGTGTTGCATCTTTATCGAGTACAAACCCTAAAGCTTTAACCTCTTCTCTCTGTTTTCGTATGGCATCGCTACCTTGTTCGAGTGTGAGTAAAAGTGAGGAGTCTATTCCAAGCTTATTTAAAAGCTCTAGTTTTTCTGATTGTGATCCAAGTTGTGATACTGCATCTGCAACATCAAGAAGAAGGTCGTCTGTATTTTTTATCTTGCCTTGTGCATCTGTAGCACTTACACCAAGTATTCCGAATGCTTCAACACCTGCACCCATTCCTCTTGCTGACTCACTTGCTACTTTTGCTAAGTTCTCAAGTGATGAGTTCATTGAGTTAACTGAGCCACCGTTGAGCTGTGCTACAAATCCAAGCTCACTTATTGCTTGAGAGGTTATTCCTATCTTTTGTGCAAGCTTTCCGATTTCATCATTCTGCTCTGCTATTTTACTTGTGAATGCAAAGATTGCAGCTCCAGCAGTTGCCGCACCAGTAGCAACGATTGCTATTGCTTTACTGGCATCTTTCATTCCTTTGTTGAACTTCTCGAGTCCTTTTCCATCAAAGTCAAATGATAATTTTGCAACGAGTGAGTCAATAACTGCCATGATGTCATCCTTTTGTCTGTTAAATGAATTATATCCTACTTATGCTATAATTACAATCTAATCATTGAGAGGGTTGCTCCTCTCGACTATTTGATGATTAGATAATGATGATTAGGACTTCAAAATGGAAACTACAAAAATCTGCACTAAATGTAAAATTAAAAAAGAATTAGAAAATTTTGTTAAAAAGAAAAATGGACTATATGGTCTGGACTCAGTATGTAAAATATGCAAGTCAAATATCAACAAAGCATATAGAGAACAAAATAAGAAAAAGCTATCTATTTATGATAAAGAAAAATATTTAAACAATTGTATTAGTATAAAAAAGAGTGTATCTAAATATTATATAAACAATAAAAAGAAGAGAAAAAGCTATAATAAGATTTATAGGTTGACTGAAAATGGAAGGATGTCAGACAGGTTGCATAGTCTAAAACGAAGAGCTTTAAAACTATCTACTTCTGATGGAACTATCACGAAATATAATTTAGATTTATTGCTTTCAATTCAAAATAATAAATGCTACTACTGCAAATGCAAACTAGATATTAATAAGCACCTGGACCATTATATACCATTATCTAAAAATGGGGAGCACTCTATCTATAATGTTGTTTGGAGTTGTGCTAGTTGCAATTTACATAAAAGCGATACTATTCCAGATAAAAAATTATCTCTTTTTATTAGCTTCCAAGTTGGCTAAATGTTCCGCTTCTAATTTTAGGTTAAGTGCCTCATGAAAATCATGCAAATCACTAAGAGAATATACTGTTCTAAGCTCATTCAGTGTACATAACTTTTCAAGAATAGGTCTGTACACAAACAAATCAATATTTAGCTTTCTAGGCTCTGGCTTGCTTCTTGGAAGATTGAACTTAGTCCGAACTTTTTTAAAACATCACTAAAGTTTACCTCTATGATGAACATTACAACTTCCCACATTTCAGTTGTCTTCCCTGCAAAGTATGAAGAGAAATCTATCGGAGTATCTATTGCTGTACCATTTGCTGTTTGAACATAGAATACATTCTTCTCAAATAATTTGACTACAAGTGATACCACTTTTTCATCATCGAAGTTTTCAGTCAATTTTGCGATTGCACTCTTAATGCTCTCTTTGTCTGCTCCGCCACTTAACTCTCCAAATGAAGCACCTAGAAGTTTTATTAACTTTGCTTGAACACTTAATGCACTTAATGCATCCATTGTCGTTACTTTATAAATCGTTCCGCCGATTGTTTTTGATTCTTGTTTCATAACCGTCCTTTTAATTTAAACTAATTACAACCACTTAAAAGGACGAACTAAAAAGTGGCTGTAATTAATTTAAAATGTGACGAGGTTTCCCTCGCCAGTATTATATCACACTATGACCATTGTTCCGAAGTCTGTACGGAATGTAAACTCTACAGCATTTGCATTTTGTCCACGAACAATATCTGGAGTCTTTGTAATCCATGCATTGTTCCCTACGAATGTTTCGCCAGTTTCTTTGTTGATAACTGTCAAAGGAAGAACATTTGCACCTGTTTCACGATCCAAATTGAATAGGTTCATCAAAGTTTTATAACTCTGTGAAGTCTGTAACAGTTTAACTACGACTGTAGCTCTGTTATCATTTGTCTGTGTACGAGTCACATCGCCTTTTGCACCAGCCACATCAGTGAACTGGTCTGTATCAAAAGTAATATTAACTACATCATCGCCTTCTGCGAACCCTTGTATCTCTGTAATTCCAAAGATAACATTTACATTTGTGAATGAATAATTTCCGAATGCCATTTATAGCTCCTTATATGCTTACAATACCACGGACTACAACTGTGTTGATTCCGCCAGTAAGTTCTGCTGTGAATGTTCCACCTGGTAGTTTACGGTCATCACGGTCTGTTTGTGCGACTTCTGCTCTCTTAGGGAATACTGTCACGACTGTTTGGTCTACGAGAATACCTTGGTTAACTCCGAATGTCTGGAGTAATGTTTTTAAGCGAGTATCTACGATTGTAATTCCACCATCTGTGAATGGGATTATATCTTTCTCAAGAAGTAGGCTCATTAATCCCTCTTCTACTCTAGCTTGTAAAAAGTCAATATTGATAATAATATCTATATATTCTCCAGCTTTGTCGATATTTTTACCACCAGTCATTGTTCCGAAGTAGATAAAACTTGCACCGAGTGTTGTTGTATAAACATTTACATTCACATCCTCAGCTGCATCTATTTCTGTTTGTGTCAATGCAGATGGTTGTATCTCTTGAGAAGCACCTTCAGCAATTCCAGCTAATGTTTTAAATGACCAGTTTGTCGAACCGACATCCTTTGGTAATTGTTGACCCATCCATGACCACTCTGGATAAACATTTGCATTGTCATGATAAACGAGTCCAGTTCTCTTATAGTTCTTAGCTTTTAGTTTAGCTGCAAGTGAAGCTGAAGAACCAAGAACTAGAGTATTTGCATCGTTTGTTGTAACAAGCATAATATTTCTATTTGACTCTAATGCATCAGCGAGGTCTTCTGTGAACTGAATATCTCTTAATGCTTTGATTAAACCTAAAGCATACCACGAGTTATTCGCATTCTTAATCGCAGTTAGCATATCGCCTGCTGTTTCTAATACTTGACCTTGAGATAGTAATGAACCACCAACATTTGAAGGACTCGCTAGTGTATCTCCATCTAGGAAACCTGCACCGCTTATATCAGTACCTGCTGGAGTTGCTACAGTTTGAAGCAACGAGATAGTTGAAGTCGCACCTGTTGTATCACTTGTAAATACAAAGCGATTAATTACATATGTAACTGTTCCACCTGCTGTTCCTGCTGATATAATACTTGCTACATCATCTAGGCTTGTTGCAGTTGAAAAATTTAAACCAGCAACATCAACGAGTGTACCATCTATTGTAATTCCGAACTCTCCATCAGTTATCAGCTTCCAAGCTGCAACATCAGTTAGTGGTGTTTCTCCAGCTTCTAGAACTGCTGAACTATCGGCATCAACATATCGACCTATTAGAAGTTCTTCTGGCTGATTTTCATTAAATGGATCTTGACTGAAATATGCATCAGCTGCTTTCCATTCCTCAGTTGTTTTAGGGAATAGTAACTCAACACCACTTAGTGTCGTGAACCTTTTTACTCTTGTCGCAGTTGTGATTGCACTTGAATTTGAAATCAGTATAGGGATTCCAAATGAAGCAGCGGACACCGATGGTGTATCTTTTTTAATCTCAACATCAACAAATCTCTTTATTGCTCTTTTCTCAGCCATGATAACTCCTTTATTTTGTTATATGAATTGTAGCATATTTTAGCTATGCCTTAAGTAACATTAATTACTTCTCCGTTTATTTCGTTGGTAACTTCTATTTTTTTGATTTCGCTTATGTCTGCATCGCTAGTTGTCGTTGGTATGTAATGGAAGAAAAAATCACATTGACTTCTGTTTTCCCAATCTTTACCTATCTGCTCTGGTACATGATTTATTCCATCTGGGTCAATTATCCCAATATCTAAAGCATTGAAATAGTCTTGAGTTAGAATTGTTCCTAGTGAATTCTTGAGGTCAGTCATTAACTGCATGGTATCATCTCTATATATATTGATTGATACCATTGTCTTTTTAATGCCTTTGTAGTCAGCTCTTATATCTCCGTTGACTTCTCTTGTCACACTTATCTCATCTTTGATAAGCTTTCCAATATTAACAACATTCATTACTGCATATTGTCCTTTTGGTCGTGGTCCTTTACCGTGAGAATATATAACTTCAACATTGAGAGTATTGACTATCCAAGTTCTGATATTTTTCTGAAAGTCTGAGAATGTCATGTTGCTATCCTGATTGCTACCGCTTTAAAATAGTTACCTATTCTTCTCTTAAATACATCATAGATTTTGTATGTATCTCCATCGTATGTAAATGTATCAGCTTTTGTTTCTCCAACCTCCGAGATTGTATTAATCTTTGTTGTCGTGTGAATTTTAACCGCTTCTGTACTTCGAGTACCTTCTGGGAGCAGTATTAAATCATCAGGCTGTGCATTTTGCACTACTGCTTTTATTGGTATGACTGTCGGTGGTCCATCTACCCATTCTCCATCAACATATGAACCTATTCCGACTCTGGTTATGTTTACTGGTTCTAGCCATCGTGTTAATGCTCTGCTTACATCATTTTTCATTATTTATTCTTTTTATGTTGTTGAAGTAATGCATATGCTTCTTCAAAGTTTTTAGACTCATCTATCTTTTTTCTACCCTTAAAAATAAGATACAAATCTTTATCTTTTTTAATATTCCAGTCATTTAATGAGTAAATTGATTTTAACATATCAATCCTTTACTTCATAGCTTATTGATTGTCTGAGTTGTCCTGTATCGATTAAAGGCTTGGAGCTTCCCTTTCTTAACTGTGTACGACTTGTATTTGGTTTCCAGTCATTGCTAGTGAACCTCTCTTGAATAAGTCCTGCGGTAAATGCTCCGAGTATTCCTAGTCCATCTTTTGAAGTTGTTTTTCCGTTGATTACTTTTTTGAATTCTTTAGCAGAGATTGCTTTGATTTCTTTTGATTTGTCTTTAATTGTAGCACGGATAAAGCTTCGCTCTGGGATTAGAACAGTTCCGAACTCGTTCCAAAACCCTATTTGAGCTACTGTTAAATCACTATTCTCATGCTTTCCTTCTCCAGCAAGTATTCCAACATCAACAACCCCACCCTTTGAGATTTGTTTAAAAAGTTTTTTAATTCCTTTTCCGTTGGATCCGCTTACTTGTACTTGCATAAGTTACACCGTGAATGCCATAGCACCGAGTGATTTAATCAATGAGTAGAATTTTTGACCGTATTGAGTAGAGAGCCAGTATGTCTGACTTGCATTGTCTGGACTGTATGTGTTAAAGCTGATTGATGTTCCATCTACTCCTTGAGAGGAAACATTTCCAACTGAACCACTATTGCCATTTAGGCTATCTTCACTTAAAGCTAGATAATGTGCGGATAAATAACAAGCTGCCAAAGAGTATAAAGTTCCCCATGTAGTTTCATTGACAACTAGGAGAGCATCATCAATAAAAATCTGTATGCGAGTATCATCTACTGAATTAAACTCTGGGAACCGTGCTTTAAAAGCTGTAGGTGTGCATGTAGTAGCCATTATTTACCTTTAAGTGAAGCGATAGGCATAATGCCTATACTTTCGCTTCTGCGATTGCTTCTTTTAGTGCATCAACTGTCATATCAGTTGTGTCGATACCTAGACCTTCAGCTTCTTCAACAAGTAACTCTTTTGGAGTCTTCTTTGGTTCTGCTTTCGCTTCTGCGATATCTCCAGCTTCAACTAAAGCTTTAAACACTTTTTCGTTCTTAACTGAATTAATACGACTATCTTCAGTAATCTCATTTGGAAGAAGGTCAACACGACCCTCTTTTGTTTGTAGACAAATTAGTCTTTTAGATTTGTTTTGAACTCTCATAGCTCGTCCTTTTTGTTTTAATTAAATGCCATCTGCATAAGCAGCGGATAGTGGATATCTGAATTCAACTCCAGACAACTTGTAAACTGCAGGAACTTCCCATCCTAAAGTTTTACGGACTGGTTGCTCGATACGGAAAGGCATAGGGATATGGAATACTACCTTATCAATGTCTTTAGTATAAACCATCATACGGTCTGCTGAAGCTGTACCTGCACCTTTTAACTCTGGCAATGATTTAATGTCATCTACTGAGCTAATGTATGGACTGTTTTGAACGATGTACATTAAGATTGTAGTATCGCTGTTATCACTTCTTGGTGTTGAAGCAATGTAAGACCATTGTGATGTTGGAAGCAATAAAGTATCAGGATTTTCAACCTCTTTAGTTGTTTCGAACACTTGAGCAAATAAACTATTTACATCAGCTAAGATTTGAGCAGGTGTTTTTGTAGTCCATGCTGTACCACTACCTGGATTAACAACTGTTGAACTTGGAACATTAGAGT
>Ga0256829_1003175_pt1 | contig 11601 bp, 10 predicted proteins | sample 131447metaG_FD_185979 | JGI IMG/M metagenome (GOLD analysis project Ga0256829, IMG submission 185979) | Hydrothermal vent microbial communities from Lau Basin, Pacific Ocean - 131-447 | ecosystem: Environmental > Aquatic > Marine > Hydrothermal vents | place: Pacific Ocean: Lau Basin | collected... | reverse complement strand
CACTACAAAGGTGAAACTGGTGTAGGTTTAGGTTTTGATGTCTCTTTTGATCGTGAAACCACCATGGTTTATACCGTTATGGCAGCAAATATTAAAGCTGGCAACCATCAACTAGCTGGAAAATATTTTGGTGGTGGTGGCTCTGCAACTGTTGGTGCTGGTATGGGTGCGCAAGCATTGATTGGTGGTGGTAGAAAGAACATCTCTCTACAACCTCTTGCACTCTCAGGCAGTAGTGGTGCAGGCGTAAGTGGTGGTTTAACTTACCTATACTTAGAAGCAGACTAAAAAACTGACTTTGTCGAGCTAAAGCCAAGCTACTGACTTCCCTTGTTTCATACATAGGGAAGTCAGTGTTTTTCTTCCATCTATCAAACTTATAGTTATGCTGCGCCGCGATGCCTTCTTTAGAGTTTAAAATTATTGCCAAAGATGCAAATAGCCATGCTCGTCGCGGACGTGTGACTTTGCCGCATGGTGTTGTTGAAACACCTGTGTTTATGCCTGTGGGCACACAAGCGACTGTCAAAAGCCTTACCCCAGAAGATTTAACCAAAGATATTCAAGCCAGTATTATATTGGGAAATACATACCATTTAATGCTTAGACCTGGTGCAGATATTGTCGAAAAGATGGGTGGATTGCATAAGTTTATGGCTTGGGATAGACCCATTTTAACCGATTCTGGTGGATTCCAAGTCTGGTCTTTGGGTGATTTGCGTAAAATTGAGCCTGATGGTGTGCGTTTTCAATCTCATATTGATGGTTCAAAGTGGTTTCTTGGTCCCAAAGAAAGCATGGACATTCAGCGTAAACTTGGCTCTGATATTGTCATGGCATTTGATGAATGTACCCCCTACCCTGCCACCTATGAAGAAGCACGCTCATCGATGGAAATGTCCATGCGTTGGGCCGCTGATTGCCGTGAACATTTGCCCATTAATGACACTCAGGCTCTATTCGGCATTGTGCAAGGCGGTATGTATGGCGATTTACGCCGTGAAAGCTTGCATGCCATTGCCAATATGGACTTTGAAGGCATCGCTATTGGCGGGCTTTCTGTTGGCGAACCCAAAGAAGATATGCTTGCCACCTTGGATGCTCTTGCCGACCATCTGCCTGCTGATAAACCGCACTATGTGATGGGAGTTGGCACCCCAGATGACCTTATCGAGGGCATTGATCGGGGCATTGATATGTTTGATTGCGTGATGCCAAGTCGCAATGCACGCAATGGAACACTGTTTACTAATGATGGAAAAATAAACATTAAAAACCTTAAACATCAAACAGATAGCTCGCCCATCATGGATGATTGCACGTGCTATACATGCCGTAATTTCTCGCGTGCTTACCTGCGGCATTTGTACATGGCGAAAGAAATATTAAGTTCAAGGTTGAATACTTTGCATAACCTTCACTACTATTGCGCTCTCATGCAACGTGCCAGAGATGCCATTGAGGGGGGCAACTGGTGTGAATTTCGTGACCAGTTTTTACAAAGATACCGAAGCAAACAAACATAACAGCCAGATAACCAGTTATACATTAACTAAATAGGAGTTTTATTCAATGAACAACATCATGCGTTCTATTTTTACCAGTATTGCAGCATTACTTGCTTTCACAACACCCGCTTTTGCCGAAGGCGGAAGTCCAGCAAGCAGTTTTACACAATTAATTCCGTTAATTTTAATCATGTTGATTTTCTGGTTCTTATTAATTCGCCCACAGCAAAAACGCGCCAAAGAACACCGCAGCATGGTTGAAGGCTTGAAAAAAGGTGATAAAGTGATGACCAATGGTGGTATTTTTGGCACTGTCACAGATGTAAAAGAAGACTTTCTAAAAGTTGAAATTGCAGATGGTGTTCGCATCAAGATTCAACGTGATGCTGTTGCAGCTCTTTCAGATTAAAGCGAAACTCACCTCTCTACATACTTATTAATTAAGATACACAAGGAACACATCATGCACGCATATCCGCGCTGGAAAGCTTGGCTTATTCTTATCACATTGGTGGTCTCTGTTATGGCTGCGCTACCAAACATTACTTCCGTACCTTCATGGTGGCCTTCTTCATTGAGCAAACCATTGAACCTTGGTTTGGATTTAAAGGGCGGCATTCACTTGGTTGTCGATGTCGATGTTAATGTAGCTGTTTCAACCCGTGTTGAAGAAGAAGTTAGCACCGTGCGCAGCGTTTTACGTGGCAACAAGATTCGTTACAGTAAACTGGATGCCAAAGGTGACACCATCTTTGTTGCCCTGAAAAAATCCAACGAGCTTGAGAAAGCCCAAAAGCTACTTGAAGATGCCTTACCCAAATATTCATCAGAACTTGTCGGTGATACGCTGCACTTCACCGTTACTGAAGCCGAAGCTAAAGAAATCAAACACAATGCTGTAGATCAATCTATTGAAGTGATTCGCCATCGTATTGATGCCTTGGGTACCACCGAGCCTGTGATTGTACGTCAGGGTCAACGCCGTATCTTGGTTCAGATTCCTGGTTTTGATGATTCAGCTGCTGCCAAGGCTCTTATTGGTCGTACAGCCATACTGGAATTCAAGCTTGTAGATGAAAAAGGCGATTTGGATGAGGCTTTAAAAGGCAATATTCCACCAGGTGATATTATCGTTTATGGTAAAGAAGAAATGCGCGGTAGCAAGCCATTCAAGCAACCTTATTTACTTAAAAAACGCACCGAGCTTTCTGGTTCATTGATTGCTGATGCACGTGTATCCATTGATTCACGCTATAATGAATATGCTGTTACCTTAAAATTTAACAGTAAGGGCGCACGTATCTTTGATAAACTTACCAAGGCTCATGTGGGTGAACGCTTTGCCATCATCCTAGAAGGTGCCGTTAATTCGGCTCCAGTCATTCGTGAACGCATCTCTGGTGGTACAGCCCAAATCACAGGCAGCTTCTCACCAGCTGAAGCGCGCAACTTATCCATTGTCTTACGAGCTGGTGCATTACCTGCACCTGTTAAGGTTGTGGAAGAACGATCCATTGGTCCCAGCTTAGGTCAAGATTCCATCGACCAAGGCTTTAAATCTATTATTATTGGTTCTATCCTTGTATTACTTTTTATGATGGTTTATTACCGCTTATTTGGTCTTGTTGCTAATATTGCATTGGTTTTTAATATGATTTTATTGGTTGCAGCTATGAGTATGATTGGTGCAACCCTTACCCTACCAGGCATGGCTGGTATCGTATTAACCATTGGTATGGCAGTGGATGCCAATGTGCTTATTTTTGAACGTATTCGAGAAGAGCTACGTATCGGTAAAACACCATTAGCAGCCATTGATAGCGGCTATGGCAAAGCCTTTCTTACCATTGTCGATGCCAACATCACAACGCTGATTGCGGCCATTGTATTATTCCAGTTTGGTACAGGCCCTGTAAAAGGTTTCGCGGTGACATTATCGGTTGGTATTATCGCTTCAATGTTTACTGCCATCATGGTTACACGTGCGATCATTGCTTATTCAACAGCAAAACGTGATCGCATTGAAAAATTGAGTATTTAGGAGATAACCATGCAACTTATTAACCCTGATTCAAATATTAATTTTCTTGGCAAACGTAAAATTGCACTGGGTCTATCAGCTCTATTGATTATCATTTCATTAATAGCTCTGATCCCTGGTGTTCGTGGTCTAAACTTCGGCATTGATTTTACAGGCGGCACCTTGGTTGAAGTTAAATTCAAACAAGCACCAAGCATTTCTGATGTACGCGCTAGCATTAAACCTGCTGGTTATGAGCAAGCCATCATTCAAGAGTTTGGTAGCCCTGAAGAGATTATCATTCGTGTGCAAAACAAAAAATCTGAAGATTCATCAAGCATCAGCAACGCTATTCTGAAAGAATTAAAATCACATTTTGGTGCTGAAAATATTGATATGCGCCGTGTTGAATTTGTGGGACCTCAAGTGGGGGATGAATTAACACAAGCTGGTATCAGTGCTGTACTGATTGCGATGCTAGCTATTTTCATTTACGTTACATTGCGCTTTGAATTTCGTTTTGCCTTAGGTGCCGATGCCGCACTATTGCATGATATCACCATTGTTTTAGGTGTTTTTGCTATCACAGGTAGTGAATTTTCTCTGCCTGTCGTTGCAGCAATTTTAGCAGTGATTGGTTACTCATTAAATGACACCATTGTGGTATTTGACCGCATTCGTGAAAATCTTGAAAGCAATCGCAAACTTAAGCATCCAGAAGATGAAGTAAAAATATGTAATGATTCGATTAACCAAACCTTAGCACGCACACTGATGACCTCTTTTACAACACTATTGGTTGTATTGGCTCTGTTCTTCCTTGGTGGTGAAGTGATTCATGGTTTTGCATTTGCATTACTTGTGGGCATCTTGGTTGGTACATACTCCTCTATTTATGTTGCCAGCCCAGTCATGTTGCAATTAAAAGGTGTATTACAAACTTCCGAAGAAGAGCTGAAAGAAATGGATGCGCGACCATAAGGAAGCTGAATAATGCTTGAAGGTGGATCCTTTCGTGCCGATGTCTCCCCAGAGATTATTGCTGGCACACCCTTAATTCGTGGTTATGGCGATGATTATTTTAAAATCGCCAATACACACTACACGGCTGGCATGAGCATTCATCAAAATCATATTGAGTCCCCTTGGGGACCTGATCGCTTGAAAAACCTTGCTGTGGAACACCTACAACATATCCTTATGCAAGCACCAGAAGTCTTGGTAATTGGTACTGGTCGGCAGACTTTTTTTCCAAACGAATCAGTATTACAAACACTAACCGATGCCCATATCGGTTTTGAATGCATGGATTCACGAGCTGCAGCCCGCACCTATAATATCCTTGTGGCTGAAGGTCGTGTGGTATCGGCTGTTTTTCTACTGCCAAATGCTCGAAACTAATATGTAACTATTCAGCTCACCACTGATTCGCCCGATACCTGCGTTAGAAAATACTCACTTACAGCAGTAAGTTGCGCTTTTCTGCCTCGCCTAAAAGCGCCTACTGTTGGTGGTCTCGAATAAATCAGCAGCAACCTGAACAGATACGAGCCGATTTATAACTATGCTGAATAGTTACACTAATATAACTTTTAAAGTGAATGCCGCTTACTAAATTGACATCAACAACGAACCACTTAGTTTCTACCTGAAAATAACTATTTCATAACGCAAGGATGAATCATATGGATACAATCATAGGTATTGATATTGGTTTTGGATTTACCAAAGCAACGGATGGCAAAAGCTTTCAAGTCTTCAAATCCATTTATGGTGAAGCCATTGACTTCCAGTTTAAAGAATCGCTACTTAACTCAGATACTCAGCAAGATGAACATTTACAAATTGACATCGAAGGTACATCTTACTTCGTTGGCGAGCTTGCCGAACGTCAAAGCTCCAACCGGCACTTCACTCTGGATCAAACCCAGTTTATTGCTTCTTCAACCAAGATACTCGCCTTGGCTGCAATATCTCGTTTCATGAATAGTGGAAAACAGTCATTTAAAATTGTAGTCGGTCTTCCGATTGGTCATTACCGTGAATACAAATCAGAATTAACAACCATGCTTCGCCAATCTCATCATATTACTGCAACCGATAGTAAAGGCGAGCGCAAAGAGCTATTAATTGGTATTAATGATGTCAAAGTCATTCCACAACCCATTGGTTCCGTCATGGATAGACTGCTCAATGATGCTGGAAAGTGTGCTGAACAACGCTTTGCTCAGGAGAAAATTGGCGTGATTGACATTGGCTTCCGCACCAGTGATTACACGATTTCTGATAAAGCGCGCTATTCCGAACGTGGCAGCCTCACCACTCAAAATGGGATTTCTAAAGCATTTGAAACCATTGCCAATAAACTTAAAGACAGTTGTGGTGTCAATGTTGAGTTATATCGCTTATTTGATGCCATTGAAACTGGCAGCATTAAAATTCGTGGTAAAGGCTTTGATTTACGCAAAATTACACAGCTCGCTTTCCAACAATTAGCTGCAAATATTGCTTCTGATGCCAATCGTCTATGGAGCGATGATTGGGATATGGATGCGATTATGATTACAGGTGGTGGTGGCTCTATACTCGCCTCCCATTTACAACCACTTCTAGAGGGCGTGATTATCCCAATTGAACAAGATTTAGATTATCGCCTGCATAATGTCCGTGGTTACTTAAAATACGGTTGTAATATATGGCAAAAACCAGCTCCTGATACCACGACCGAGACTACCTCCGAGGAATAAACGTGCCCCGCTACGAACTTAGTATTGAAACTCATTTTTCTGCCGCCCATCAATTACGCGGTTATCCTGGTGACTGCGCTCGACTGCACGGTCATAATTGGCATGTAAAACTCTTTGTCACATGTTCAGAGCTTGATGAGCTTGGTTTGGGCATTGATTATAAAATTATGAAATCCGAGCTAAAATCAGCCATTGAAAAATGGGATCATTATAATTTAAATGATATTGAACCCTTCGATACAATAAACCCCAGCAGCGAAAATGTGGCACGTTTATTGTTTGATGAAATGGTTGAACGCTTAAATAACGAACGTTTATATGTTTCACGCATTGAAGTCTCAGAAACATGCACAGCTAAAGTAAGTTATTGGGCTGATTAACTCATTGACTGCTATAGCATATTGTAACTATTAAACTTTAAGAGGGAGTCACATGTCAAAAGAAAACAACCCCGAAGATTTAGAAAGCACTGTTCGCCTCGACATGAGAGAGATAACCAACCCCTATGATGATGCAACGCCGCCTTCCAATGATAGCATCGAAGATATTTTTAAGAGTACAGAATTTTCTAGTGAGCCTGATATTTCATACGAACTGCCTGAAGAAAGCATAAGCTTTGATGATCTTAGCAAAGAAATGAATGAACTTAGCAATGAATTTGAAGATAACCTGCAAAAAGAAAAAGTACCTCAAGCAACTGTAAAAGCCGAGAAATCCATAGAAGAAAAAGCCATTCCAAAGGCCGAAGCCACGGAAAACAAAAGAGGCACGACACCTGTAAAAACTACCACGCCATCAACTGACAAGAAAAAAACCGAAACAAAAAGTGATGCTCCAGCAACTGCTAAAAAACAGCCCGCAGTCTCTCATACAAGCAAACCTTCCAATGGTATTAACCTGGCAATACTTGGCATATCCCTTATTGCATTGGTAGCAGGCGTAACGGGCCTATGGACAAGCATGTCATCACAATCGCAGATTGACGCACTTACAGCCCAACTTGATAGCATGCAAAACAATCCTTTGAACAACCAAGCAGGAGCTCAGCAATCAGAGCTTATTGCCGTTCAAAAACAACTTATCTCACTTAAGCAAGATGTAGATAGCCTAAAAGTTAAGCCTAAAATCGTACCTTTAACAGACCATGTGCCAGCCGTAGTCACTCACAAGCCTATCACAAAAGTATCACCAGCCATTGTTACGCCCGCCAAAGAAGTAAAACCCACGCTCCAGAAAAACACATGGAATGTTGTCATCTCCTCACATGACTCCATGAAAAAAGCAAAAAGAGAACAACAACGTGAAGTCATCAAAGGTATGCAAACAAGCATTGTTGGCGTAGTTGTGAAAGGTAACAATTGGTATCGCATTGTTGCCACAGGTTTTACCGATAAACAACAAGCGGTGAATTTTGCTCACAAACTAAAAAAACAAGGTATTACTGATGCTTGGGTTCAGTATAATAAATAGGGCACCTCAAAAAAACTCGCACGAGTCAAACGATGCTGATTTGTTCGAGACCACCAACAGTAGGTGCTTTTAGGCGAGGCGGAAAAGCGCAACTTACTGCTGTAAATGAGTATTTTCTAAAGCAGGTATCGGGCAAACCAGTGGTTAGCTGAATAGTTACATCACTTTAACCTGGACTATTCATGAATAATCCAGGTTAAAGCCAAGGGTATGTAGAGCTCCCACAGAAAGTCGCTTATTACATTTTTCCCACTAAAGGGCACAGAGAGTGATGCATGTGAAGGCAATATATCCCTGCTCAAGATGCGCCGAAACGTCATGTCTCAAAAGGAAAAAGCGCAGTAACACGCGCCCTTTTGAAACATGTAAGTGAAGGAAACAAGCAGATTGCTAGGGTGCCCTTCTTTGACTCGAGCCATCCGTGGCTCTCGGGGCAAGCCCGCACTAAAGTGCGTCTAAATCCGCTGTCCTGCGGATTTATGATTCTTTCTTGGGGACAAGAGTTATGTTTATAGTACAAATTAAACACCCTGCCATTCAGGGTGCTTCTTAAGGATGTTGTAAAACATTTCGATGTCATAGGCAGCTTGTTTTTTTATGATGTAGGTGTTCGGATACATTAGTCAACCTTGCATTTACGCTCCAAGTGAAATTTCAAGCCCACTTTTTAAGTGATTATGAAGCAGAGTATAATTATTACCAAGCAGACTGTGCGAATCTAAGAAAATCCACGAGTCGCTTGTTGTCTTTCACCTCATCATGCGGAACCAGTAAATATTTCCATTCTTTACCGCCATGTTGTTTGAGGTACTGACTGGCATTTTCGCACCATTTCATACCAGCTTTGGCTTTTTCTGTAACTTCTGTATTCCATGAACCATCTTCATTGCGGTGCTGCGTGCTTTTCGTTTCAACCATAAGCACTTCGGTATCTGTTTCAGCCACAAAATCAGGAACATATTCTGAATCATCCATCACGCCCTTTTTGTAATACATTTTGAACTGACCTTTTGCAGGTTTGAACCATTTTACAGCATCTCGTTCAAGAATAACAGAGAAACGACGCTCGGTATCCGAATCAAATTTCTGCATGGGGTATAAGCACTTCCTAAAACCACCAAACAACATCTGCTTAATTTTACCTACATGTTTTACCGTATCACTATACAAACAAACATCCTTTCCTTGAGCCGTGGTAAACGCGCTCTTTTTCAATGGCGTGAAGCCACTATGCACTTTCACCTCATATTCTGTAGCTTCTTCATAAAAATGATCGTTCATCTGCATATGAATGACTTTTGCAATGGCTTCGCTTTGATGTTTCAAGACATTCTCAACATCCCTATCATCACCCAAGTAAGAATGCAGGTGTTCAACAGCTTGCTGCGCCAAAGTGCGTAGCAAATCAGCATCTTCATCATAAGAAATATCATCATAATGAAAGAGCTTCTTGAGAATATAATTTTCTGGTACTGGCTCAGTATACCCTTCATCCGCCGCACCAATTTCCGTTTGTTGATTGGTTTGCAGACTCTGACTTAACAAGGCTCTATCTTGAGGCTGTAAGTGAATGGATGAAACATCCAAATCAAACGGGTGATAGCCATAATTCACTTCACCTTTGGGAACCACAAGAATCCGTGGAATATCAATCATCTGATTGACAACCAACTGCGTTGCTTTCGCCACCACATCAGCAATATCTACAGCGTTATCATCCTCAAATAATGCTGTCTGCGTGCTGCTTAAATGCTCAGAAACAGCTTTTACAAGTTCATCTTGCACTGCCGTATTGGTTAATGATTGGCTGGTAGGCACTTGTTTGGGTTGATGTTGTAATTGTTGAATGGCTTGAAGAGCCACTCTTGCGACCGCTTGTTCAGCCACGCCATCAAAAGTTATTTTGTCAGGCGTTTCAAAAGTATAGGTGGTTCCCGCACTACCTTTGGGCGTAGCTCCCATAATCATGGTATCAATATTAGAGCTAACCTGAACGCTCTCTTGCGGCACATCATCTTCAGGGCATTCCAAGATCACCTGTTTCAAGCGTAATGGATTATCAGGATTGTTGGCTTCATCGACAATTTCTTGAAACTTATCGTGTGCAACGATGCTAAGCCTATCCACCGCTTCTACACCTGTTCGTTTACCATACGGCAAGCGAAGACCACGACCAATCGACTGTACAATCAGCGTTTTAGCATTGGCAGCACGAAGTGGCACGATGGTATAAAGGTTGGTCACATCCCAGCCTTCTTTGAGCATATTCACATGAATCACAATTTCCGTGGGTTCATCCATGCTTTCCACTGCCAATAAACGCGACACCATTTCTTCTTCTGCTGCGCCAGACTTACTGCTATCCACCTGAATGACTTTGCCTTTGTATCGTCCATCAAAGACATCTTCCAGTGTCTTCAGCAGTTCCGCTGCATGGGTTGTATCTCGGGCAATCACCAGTATAAATGGTTTTACAGCGACCACATTGTTTTCGTGCGCATAAGTCAGCAATTCCACCTTGGTCGCTTCATGCAGGCGGATACCATCCATCAATTTAATGGTTTCCACTTCTTCTTTGCTATGTTGTCTTGCATCAAAATTGCGCTGCGTCACTACTGCAGGTTCTTTAACAAAGCCATCTTCCATAGCTCGCGCCAAGGGGTAATCCACCACCACATTTTTAAAGGGAATCGCTCCTTTTGCAGTTTCTACATGCGGCGTTGCCGTTAGCTCTAAACCAAACAGAGGGTTAAGTTCATTCAACGCTTTCACACCCGCACTGGCGCGATAACGATGCGATTCATCCATTAACAGAACCAAATCTTTTAATCCCGCCAAATGACTAAAATAACTATCGCCCAAATATTCAGACATGCGTTTGATGCGCGGGGCTTTGCCACCACGCACTTCAGAGTTGATTTTTGAGATATTAAATACATTGATGCGCACACTGGTAAACAGATTCCCCATCACCTGTGCGCCGCGTTGCTCATAATTATCACCCGTAATCACTTCAGGTACACAGGTTGTAAATTCCGCAATACCTTTAAACACATACTTGGCGGAACCTGGCGAGAAATCTTCAATCAATTTATTGTAAATGGTTAGGTTGGGAGCCAGCACAAAAAAGTTGTTGATACCATGCTGTAAATGCAAATAGCTAATAAATGCACCCATCAAACGGGTTTTACCCACGCCTGTTGCCAGAGCAAAACAAAGCGATGGGAAATCCCGCTCAAAGCTCTCCAATGTTGGAAATTCTTTCTTGAGAATATCCAGTAATGCAGGCACATCATGGTCTGGGTTGAGCAATTCACCTTGGCTTGCTTCAATCGATTGAACCAATGCCTCCAGAGATTCGCGCTGTGGCGCACGCAGACTTAAACGCTGGAATATATTTCGCATGGTTGGGTTCATGATGGGTTCTCCGCCTGTTCATCAATGGATAAATAACGCAGTTCGCGCTGCAACTCTTGCTTTAACTCTGCTTCAGTAGGCAGATAAAGCTGATAACGGCTGGTAAAAATATTGCGTTCCTGTTGCTCGCCAAGGGTGTATTGCACCACTGCATCATTTTTATCAGGGCATAACACCAGACCAATGGTGGGGTTATCCCCCTCACTGCGCCGTTCTCTATCATAATAATTCACATAAAACTGAATTTGCCCCAAGTCACCATGCGATAGCTTGTCCGTCTTCAAATCGATCAACACAAAGCATTTTAGAATTGTGTGGTAAAACACCAGATCAATATAAAAATGATCACCATCCAGTGTGATACGCTCCTGACGAGATACAAAGGCAAAACCTTTGCCCAACTCCAATAAAAAAGTCTGTAGATTAGCAATCAAGGCTT
>Ga0256829_1003174_pt1 | contig 11602 bp, 13 predicted proteins | sample 131447metaG_FD_185979 | JGI IMG/M metagenome (GOLD analysis project Ga0256829, IMG submission 185979) | Hydrothermal vent microbial communities from Lau Basin, Pacific Ocean - 131-447 | ecosystem: Environmental > Aquatic > Marine > Hydrothermal vents | place: Pacific Ocean: Lau Basin | collected... | reverse complement strand
CTACGCCCGGCGCTGCCGCGAGCAAAACCTGGTAATCGTCCCCGGCGCAACATTGTTTGAAGATATCCTCCAAAATTGTGCTTGGCTTGGCCAGTGGGACCGCATCCAGATCAAGCCTGACACCGCCCCCAGAAGCCTCCGCCAGGCGCTTTGCATCCAGGAACAGGCCGTCTGAAACATCCATGCTGGCTGCCGCCTTGTGCGCCACGAGCCCGGCGACCTTCAGGGAGACAATAGACGGCACGCGATAGCGATTCGCCGCTTCTGAGTCTTCTCCGGAGATCGCTGCTTGCAGGCCCAAACCGCCCCATCCAATCTCGCAGCTGACCCAGAGCTTCTGCCCGGGCTGCCCGCCCGATCGCCGAATTGGCCCTTCACCGACGCAAGCTCCAGTCATGGTGATTGTCAGCGTCAGCGGCCCGTCAGTGCTGACTAAATCGCCGCCGATCAAGGCGATTTTAAAATGCCTTAAGTCGCGCTGAAGCCCTTGCACCAACGCCTTGAACTCTGCCTCGCCGCGCGCCCGCGGCCAGGCAATCGACAATAAGGATTCTGATGGCAAAGCGCCTTTTGCCAAAATATCCGATACGTTCACACGGATAAGCTTCTGACCGACCGTCTCGATCGGATCTGTGGCGAGGAAGTGAACGCCTTCAACCAGCGTATCCATCGTTGCAATGGTTGTTGCAGGAGCGCTCAAAACCGCAACATCATCGCGCAACCCGTCCGCGCCGGGCGCGTCGACGAGTGGGGCAATATAGGATTGGATCCAATCGATCTCGTTCATCAAGCCTCCTGCAACAGAGGTAGGCTTAAGCTTCTTCGGGCCGCAAGTCTTTTGAGACATTGTCGAGCACAGCATTCACGAAATTCGCTTCCGTCTTGTCGAAGAAATCGTGTGCCAGAGAGACATACTCGTCCAACAGAATGCGCCGTGATAGTTCCTGATGCGCCACCAATTCCGCGACTGCAGCTCGCAAGATCGAACGTGTGGTGGAGTCGAGGCGAGACAGTTTCCAGCCTTTAGACAAGCGCGCAAGAATAGCGGTGTCGACTGTGTTCTGGTGTTCAATCGTGGCATTCACGATAGACTTGAACAGGTCTGGATCGGCTTCTTCCACCGGGTCCTCATCAGGCCCGACACCAAGACGGTCATCCATAAGATCGCGGATCGCCGCCCGGCCACTCTGACCGGTTTGCTCCATTTGATACAAAGCCTGCACAGCCGCCAAGCGCGCGCCGGCTCGGCGCGCCCGAATGATCTCAAATGGGAGTTTCTGTTCGCTCATCGCGCGTCCATGCCACTTGCGTGGATAAAAGGCTATTCAGAAAGGTGAGTTGCGACTGTGTTTCTCTAGCGAACAAACTTCTTGCGCAGCTTGAGCATTTCAAGACAGGCCATTGCTGCGTCCTTGCCTTTATTGCCGCGGTCACGCTCGGCCCGGGCCAAAGCTTGCGCCTCATTCTCGACCGTCAGGATCCCATATCCGAGCGCCAAACGACGATCGGTCGAGAGATACATGAGGCCACGCGCGCTCTCGCCGCAAACATAGTCATAGTGCGATGTCTCACCGCGAATAACGCAGCCAAGCGCGATATAGCCATCATAGCGCGCGCTATCCGCCGCCATCGCGATTGCACCGGGAACTTCAAAGGCGCCTGGAACCATGATGGTTTCCACATCACACTCATCCTCGGCCGCCTCCAGGGCTTCACGGGCACCTTTTTCGAGCTCTTCAGAAATGTGTGCGTAGTACGGAGAATTCACAATCAGAATACGGTGATGCGCCATCAGTCAGTGTCCTTTTCAGAAAGTGGCCGCCAGCCCTCGATTGACAGGCCATACCCGTCCAAGCCTGCGACACGTGTCGGTTCAGTGTCAGAGAGATAAATCATTTTGCGCACACCAAGTTCGCGCAGGATCTGGGCCCCGACGCCATACTCGCGCAGCGGGGCATGCGTATCGACCGGATCAGAAGACTTCATACCAAGCCGTTCTGCGAGTGCGTTCGGGCGCATCGTGTTGACGAACACCACCACACCCGGCTCATCAGCTTCCGCGATAATCTTCATCGCGCGCTCAACCAAACCTTCACGAGGGCCTTTTTCGCCGAGAATATCTGACAAGACATCGGTTCGATGAACCCGGACAATCGTCGTGCTGTCCGGCTCAATATCGCCATGAACAATCGCGATATGCTCGCTATTGTCGATATCATTGCGGAAGATGACGGTTTTGAAGCCATCGCCATATTGGCTCTCTAGCGGCGCTTCAACACGGCGCTCGAGATAGCGGTCATGCTTCCGGCGATACTCGATCAGGTCCGCAATCGTTCCAATCTTGAGGCCGTGCAATTGCGCGAACGAGACAAGCTCCGGCAAGCGCGCCATGGTACCATCATCATTCATAATCTCGCAAATGACGCCGGCTGGGTAGAGCCCGGCCATGCGAGAGATATCAACCGCCGCTTCGGTATGGCCGGCCCGCACCAAGGTGCCGCCATCTTTTGCGATCAGCGGGAAAACATGGCCAGGTGAAACAATATCATCCGCATCACACATCGGATCGATCGCAACTTGCACCGTATGACTGCGGTCATGCGCCGAGATGCCAGTTGTGACGCCCTCTTTCGCTTCGATTGAAACGGTGAAGGCTGTGCCCATGCTCTCGCGGTTTTCGCGCGCCATCATGTCGAGGTTCAAAGCGCGTCCACGCTCATTCGTCATCGCCAGACAAATCAGGCCGCGGCCGAACTTTGCCATGAAGTTGATCGCTTCCGGGGTCGAGAAGCTAGCCGGGATGATCAGATCCCCTTCATTCTCGCGATCCTCAGCATCGACAAGGATGTACATTTTGCCATTGCGCGCATCTTCAATGATTTCATCAATGCTCGAAATTGCGCCGGAAAAGTCTTCAGCCATCTTTGGCTCCTTGTGCGTCATGCGGGGTCGGCGCATCGACGCCAATCATCCGCGCCACGTAGCGTGCCAGCATATCGATCTCAAGGTTTACGCGCGATCCGGGCTGCAATTCGCGCAAAGTCGTCACGTCCCAGGTGTGCGGAATGATCGCGACTTGGAAATCACCATTCGGAAGCGCCTCTGCGACGGTCAGCGACACGCCATTAATCGCGGCAGAGCCCTTCTTCGCAAAGTACTTCGCGATGTCAGCGGGCGGGCGGATCGTAATGCGATAGCTTTGGCCCTCAGGCTCAACCGAGACGATCTCGCCGACACCGTCGACATGGCCGAAGACGAAATGCCCGCCAAGCTCTTGTCCGAGTTTCAAACTCTGTTCGAGGTTGACCTGGCCGCCCTCTTTCCAGTCGCCAAGCACGGTCAGCGACAGAGTTTCAGGCACGGCCTCAACCGCGAACCAGCTACCATCACCGTCAGCGCCGAAATCAACCACGGTCAGGCAAACGCCCGCATGCATGATTGAAGCGCCCATTTCGATGCTCTCAACCGGATAACCGCACGCGACTTCAAACCGGCGCAGACCATTGCGGTCTTCGGCTTTGCGTATCGTTCCGACATCGGTCACTAGACCTGTAAACATGGAGCCCTCCTGTCGAGCTTACGCCCTAACATAAGTCTCCAGCGTGTCATCCCCAATCCGTGCCGTGGCGGCAGTGCGCCAACGCGGCGCATCTTTCATCTCTGAAAGCCCGAGGGCCGCGACGGCAGGTAATCCATCACCGCCAATAAGAATGGGCGCTCGAAACCATTCAATTGTGTCGACGAGACCAGCTCCGATAAAGCTGGCCGCGAGCTTTCCACCGCCTTCGAGGAAGATTTTCTGCAGCCCCTCAACCGCACAGCGATCGAGCAATGCTTGGGGGGAGACTTTGCCATCTGCGCCGGGAACGACCCAGATTTCGGGGGATTCTGACAGGCTTTCGGACGCGTATCCAGATACAGATCGCGCACTGGCCAGAACGACTTTGCCGAGGCCTTGCGAATTCAATAGCCGCGACTGCGACGAGGTTCGAAGCGTGCTATCGGCGACGATCCGAACGGGCTGTTTCGCAGGTGGCGGCACGGTGCGCGCAGTCAGCAGCGGATCATCAGCCAAGACGGTTCCCACTCCGACCAGAACAACATCATGCTCGGCCCGCATTTGGTGCACGCGCGCGCGGCTTTCGCTGCCCGTAATCCATTGAGATACACCATTTGCGAGCGCGATACGCCCATCCATGCTGGTCGCAATTTTCAACGTCACATGCGGGCGGGTCAAAGACTATTCCTCATCCAACTCTGACTGCTTGATGAAGGCCGCAAAATCGGACGGCGCATCAAAGTCACGATAGACGCTGGCATAGCGCACATAGCCAACCGGATCGACGCCGCGCAGGCTTTCCATGGCAAGCTCGCCAATGTCTTGAGAGGCAATCTCTGTCTCGCCGCTGCTTTCGAGCTTGCGCGCGATACCAGAGACGATCTGTTCGATCTGTTCGTCCGAAACGGGGCGTTTGCGCAGCGCAATGCCAATCACACGAGCGAGCTTTTCGCGTTGGAAAGGGACGCGTTTTCCATCCCGCTTTACGACGATAATCTCGCGCAGCTGAACCCGCTCAAAGGTCGTGAACCGGGCCCCACAATTGTCGCAACCACGTCTGCGGCGCACAGCTGTATTGTCTTCCGCAGGACGGCTGTCTTTGACCGCCGTATTCTCAGATCCGCAGAAGGGGCAGCGCAATCGCTTAGGCTCCTAACCCGTTATAAATCGGAAACTTGGCCGTCATTTCTTCAACTTCTGCGCGAACTTTCGCTTCAGTCGCCGCAGAATCGCCCGTCGCCACCGCATCGACGACTTCACCGATCCATTTTCCGACCTGTGTGAACTCTTCTACGCCAAATCCGCGGGTCGTTCCGGCGGGCGAGCCAACGCGAATACCGCTGGTCACCATTGGCTTTTCAGGATCGAAGGGAACGCCGTTCTTGTTACATGTGATGTAAGCCCGTTCGAGCGCATGTTCCGCGTCACGCCCCGTCACGCCTTTCGGACGCAAGTCGATCAGCGCGACATGTGTATCGGTGCCACCTGAAACCAGATCCAGTCCGCTGGCTTTCGCGGCGCCGGCCATGGCCTTTGCGTTCTCGACAACGTCAGCGGCATACTGTTTGAATTCAGGCGTCAGCGCTTCTCCGAAGGCAACCGCTTTGCCAGCGATTACGTGCATCAAAGGGCCACCCTGGATGCCCGGAAAGACAGCTGAGTTCACCTTCTTCGAGATATCCGCATCATTGGTCAAAACCATGCCGCCGCGTGGACCGCGCAATGTTTTGTGCGTGGTGGTTGTCGCAACATGACAATGATCAAGTGGGTTCGGATGCGCCTTACCCGCGACCAACCCAGCAAAGTGCGCCATGTCGACCAGGAAGAAAGCCCCGACTTCATCAGCAATTGCACGGAACTTCGCAAAATCAATCTGGCGAGGATAAGCAGACCCACCGGCAATGATCAGTTTCGGTTTGTGCTCTCTAGCCAGTGTCTCAACCTGATCAAAGTCGATCAGATGATCATCTTCACGCACGCCGTACTGGACCGCATTGAACCACTTTCCAGACTGGTTCGGACGCGCGCCATGCGTCAGGTGACCGCCAGCATCGAGGCTCATGCCGAGGATTGTATCGCCCGGCTGCAGCAGAGCCTGGAAAACCGCTTGGTTTGCTTGAGAACCTGAATTCGGCTGCACATTCGCAAAGCCGCAATCGAACAGGGCTTTGGCGCGATCGCGCGCCAAGTCTTCAACAATATCGACATACTCACAGCCGCCATAATAGCGGCGCCCAGGGTAGCCTTCCGCATACTTATTGGTCAGCACAGTCCCCTGCGCTTCCAGCACCGCTTGCGATGCAATGTTTTCAGACGCAATCAGCTCGATCTGGTGTTGCTGGCGCGTTTGCTCTTTCGCAATCGCGGCGAAGACTTCACTGTCTCGGGTTTCAAGCGCTTCAGAGAAGAATGTCGCGGTATCAAAACGGGTCGGATGGCTTGTATCTGGCATGGCGTGATTCCTGAATCTGCCCGATCATTTACGTGTTCAGTTGAACTGCCGCAAGGCGTCATTTGCGCCTCGCGAATTCACGGCTTGTACCATGAATTATTGCTGCGGATATTTATTCTTCTGCTTGAATTCTTGCTCGATTCTATGCATTACCGCCGGACAAGCCCGTCTTCAGAATGGGCGATAATATAATATATAAGAGCTAAACATATGACCAAACACTCGAAACCCGAGTTGTTGGAAATGACGACGGACATCGTTTCGTCGTTTGTCGCGAACAACCCGGTCCCCGCCGGCGGTCTGCCTGATCTGATGAAAGCGGTGCACGAAACTGTGCTCGATCTTGCTTCAGATGCTCCAAAAGAGCCGCCCCGTCCTGATCCTGCTGTGGCGATTTCAAAATCGATCACACCAGACCACATCATCTGCCTGGAAGATGGTCGCAAACTAAAGATGCTGAAACGCTATCTGCGGTCGCGATATGATCTAACGCCGCAAGATTATCGTGCACGCTGGGGTCTCCCAGCCGACTATCCAATGGTCGCGCCGAATTATGCGAAAAAGCGATCCGCCTTTGCCAAGGAGATCGGCTTAGGCAAGAAACGCAGCGACTAAGCCAAACAAAAAAATGGCGCGCTTCGAAAGCGCGCCATTTTCTTATTCATTATACAGTAGCCGTCTTAGGCCGCTTTTTCGTCGAGCCCGAGCTGTTTCCAAACGGCCAAGATCGCAGCGACCAAATTGTCCATCATCTCTTCTGTATGCACTGGCCCTGGCGTAAAGCGCAGGCGCTCTGTGCCCTTGGGAACCGTCGGGTAATTGATCGGCTGAACATAGATTCCGAAATCAAAAAGCAGCGTATCTGATAGCGCTTTGCACTTCTCCGGATCGCCGACGAGAAGCGGCACGATATGCGTTTCGCTTTCCATCAAAGGCAAGCCAGCATCACGGAATTTCTGCTTCAACATTGCAGCATGTGATTGATGCGAGCGGCGAAGCTCACGTCCTTCATCAGAGCGCAGTTTGCGAATGCTGGCCAATGCGCCTGCCGCCATAACCGGACAAGTTGATGTGGTGAAGATGAATCCTGATGCCGTCGAGCGGATCGCATCGATGATCGTTTCATGCGACGCGATGTAACCGCCCATGACACCATACGCTTTGCCGAGTGTCCCTTCGACAATATCGACGCGGTGCATGACACCGTCACGTTGCGCGACACCCGCGCCCTCGTCGCCATACATGCCTACCGCATGCACTTCATCGAGATAGGTTAGCGCATCAAATTCATCCGCCAGGTCGCAAATCGCTTCAATCGGACCGACATCGCCGTCCATTGAGTAGACACTTTCAAACGCGATGACTTTTGGACGGTCTGGATCATCATTCTCGAGCAAGGCTCGCAAATGCTCCACGTCATTGTGTCGGAATACTCGATAGTCGGCTTTTGAGCGGCGGATGCCCTCAATCATAGACGCGTGGTTCAGCTCATCTGAGTAGATGATGAGATTCGGCAAAATCTTACCAAGCGTCGAGAGTGTGGCATCGTTGGACACATAGCCAGATGTGAACAGGAGCGCGCCGGTTTTGCCGTGCAGATCAGCCAGCTCTTTTTCAAGTTCAACATGATAGCGTGTCGTGCCTGAAATATTGCGTGTGCCGCCAGAGCCGGCACCGAAGCTGTCGATCGCCTCGTGCATCGCCTCGGTGACGCTATTGTCCTGCCCCATTCCGAGATAGTCATTAGAGCACCACACGATAATTTCGCGCTCACCATGCTCAAATCGAGCTGTCGCTTTAGGGAACTCGCCCTTGTGTCGATGCAGGTCGACAAAAACGCGATACCGGCCCTCATCATGGATCGTCTCCAGGGCGTTTTCGAAGGCTTTCAAATGCTTCATGGCAAGATGGCTCTTATTACGTGGACCCGATGTAGGGACTAACCCCTACGGAATAAACGGGATTAAAGGACGCACTACTGCAAAATCCGATAGGTAATAACCCCTATAAGGATTTTCTTTAGGCGTCATAGCCAGGGGCTTCACGGTCCAGCTTCCGCAGCAGCCCCGGCCATGCGAGCATGTTTGCCAACGTTTTCGTACCTTCCGGATTAGACTGGCTTTTCACCACATCCTGCACCTCTTGCGACGGAATGACCATGTTCTCGCGGCCCGCGGTCAGAGCTCGGACCTGCATTGAACAGGCGCGTTCAAGAAAGAACATGCGCAGGAAACACTCAGCGGCTGTGCCGCCGACCGTGAGTGTTCCGTGATTGTATAGCATCATATTGTTCTTGTTGCCCATGTCAGCGACGAGACGCTCGCGCTCCCCATGATCCAAGGCAACACCTTCATAATCATGATAAGCCAGGTCATGGCGCGCCAACATTGCAGTTTGACTGAGCGGCAGCAAACCTTCTTTGTTGGCGGAAACAGCCACGCCATCATCAGTGTGCAGATGCATCACGACATGCGCATCATCACGCGCCGCATGGATCGCTGAGTGAATGGTGAAGCCGGCTGGATTGATGAAATAAGGTGTTTCCTGAACCACATTCCCGTCCAGATCGACCTTGACCAATGACGACGCGGTGATCTCTTCGAAGAACATGCCGTACGGGTTGATCAAGAAGTGATGATCCGGGCCCGGCACGCGGTGAGAGATGTGCGTGAAGATCATGTCTGTCCAGCCATATAGCGCGGTCAGGCGGTACATTGCGGCGAGATCGACACGGACCTTCCACTCTTCTTCGCTGACTTGTCCTTTGAGGCTCGTAATTTGCATTCCATCGGCCATGTTCATTCACTCCCGGCTTGTCGTTTTCGCCACAGTACAGGCAAGCTTCCGTTTGGGCAATTCAGGCAAATGCTTGACCCAGCGTTCGATGCTCCCGAGATAGGACCCCATGACGACCTGTATCGCCTTCACCGCCTCGAAGCGCCCAGAAGCTCAAGAAGCCCTTCAGCGCTTAACTCAGAAGTATGGGCAATGTGATGAGGACAAAGCCGACGTGATCGTTGCGTTGGGCGGCGATGGTGCGATGCTGGACGCGATGCGCCGCCGATTTGAGGACCACAAGCCGGTTTACGGCATGAACCGCGGAACGGTTGGTTTCCTCATGAATGAGTATGATGAGACCGATCTCATCGCCCGAATCGATCGCGCTGAGCGGGCCAGCGTCAAACCACTCCGTATGAGCGTGACCGACATTCATGGCGAGACGCATGAACGTCTGGCGATCAATGAAGTCTCGATCCTTCGACAAACGGCGCAAACGGCGAAAGTTCGGATCATCGTAGACGGCAAAGAGCGCATGGCGGAGCTGTCTTGCGATGGCGTAATGGTTGCGACACCTGCAGGATCAACCGCCTACAATCTATCCGCGCATGGCCCGATCCTGCCAATTGGGGCCAACCTGCTCGCCCTGACCCCTGTCAGCGCGTTTCGCCCCAGACGTTGGCGCGGCGCCCTTCTGCGCCACGACGCACATGTGGATATTGAAGTCCTCGACCCGGAGCGTCGCCCAGTAGCATCCGCGGCTGACAATCAGGAAGTCCGAGACGTGACCCAGGTTTCAATTCATGCTGATCGTACGCAGCGATTGACGATGCTGTTTGATCCAGGGCACGCGCTGGATGAACGCATTTTGCGTGAACAATTCGCGTTCTAGCGTTAACGTTTTTCTGCCGTTCGCTCAGGCGTTTGTTAAACCTCGTCTGCTAAGAGTGGCTTTATGGTTAAGTCACTTTTCAAGCTGTTCAAAAAGTCCGGATCGAGCACAGAGCTTTTGACCGAACTCGATATTTCGCGCGTCACTGGTCAGGCCCCTGTGGCTGAGGCTGCTAAGACCACGGATGAGGTGAGCCCACCGGAAATCGATGTCGAAAACTGGAAGCAGAGCGACCTGGATCTTCTGCAGATCACCTGGGAAGGTTGCTGCCAGGATCCGAGCAGCGAAGAAGCGAACACCGCTTTCCGGACCGCCCTGCACAATCTACACGGTGCCTCTGGCGCTTATGGCGGCGGCGCCCTCACGCGTCTATCAGGATCGCTTCATATGCTGGTCTCCGGCGTTGAAGACCTGCAGTCCGAAGCCGCGTTGATCAATCTGCATGTGCAAGCCTGCCGCGCGACCGGGATCGCGGACACCAGCGCCTCTGATGAGGTTGCAGACGCTGTCTGTGACGCGCTGGAACAGCAAGTTACCGCGCGCATTAGCGCCGAAGCGGCAGCCTAACTGACGCCCTGAAATCCTTCGACTTCGCGTTTCGGCTTATCGCCGCGATCAATGCCGAGCAGCAGCACGACGGCTGAAGCGACGAAGATCGACGAATACGTCCCGACGATCACACCAAAGATCAGCGCGAAGCTCATACCGCGCAGGACAGGTCCGCCAAACAGGAAGATCGAAAGTAGCGCCAAGAGCGTAGTACCAGACGTCAAAAGCGTCCGAGACATGGTCGCGTTGATCGCCAAATCGACAACTTTGAAAAGCTCGAGCTTCTTGTACTTACGGGCTTCTTCACGCACGCGGTCGAACACGATCACTGTGTCGTTCATCGAGTAACCGACAATCGTCAACAGCGCCGCGATGGTCGCGAGGTTAAACTCAAATCCGGTCAGGGCGAACATGCCCATGGTCAAGATCACATCGTGGAACAGAGCCGCCACCGCACCCAGCGCATATTGCCATTGGAAGCGGAACGAGATGTAGACCATCATCAAGCCCAAAGCGACGGTCAGCGCGATGATCCCTGAGCGGAACAGTTCACCGGAAACTTTCGGTCCCACAGAGGCTTCAGATCGGATTTGGAACCGCTCGGCGCCGACCAGGTCGCGCAACGCCGCGCTGACTTCATCCCCTGCCCGGTTCTGGGCATCGTCTGGCGTTTCATCGCCGACAGGAGGTTGTGGCTTGAACCGAACAACCGCGATATTCGGCGCGTTCGGACCCGTGCCACGCGCTGAGTTTACCTGCACCTCGCCAACAATCAGAGGCTCGACAACGTCGCGAATATCTTGAGCGGTGATGTCATCGGGTTGTTCGATTTCAATCACGGCGCCGCCAGCAAAATCGATACCGAGGTTCAAGCCTTTGGTGGTCAGCATGGTTGCCGACGCAAGTAAGGCCACGGTCGAAATGATGAGCGCCACAAACCGCATGCTCATGAATGAGACTTTGGTGTTTTCAGGCCATAGACGAAGAAGCATCAAATATATCCTTGCTTACATGGCCAAGCGCTTGGGGCGCATGGTGCGAAGATAAAGTACGGTGAACCAGCGGGTCACGACAAAGGCGGTGAAGACGGATGTCAAAATCCCGATGGCGAGCGTCACAGCGAAGCCTTTCACCGGACCAGAGCCGACCAAGTAGAGGATCGACGCCGCGATGAAGGTTGTAATGTTCGCATCCAAAATCGCAGAAAGCGCACGCTCGTACCCCGCTTGAATAGCAGTCGCTGGCGAGCGACCGGAGGCCTGCTCCTCGCGAATACGTTCAAACACGATCACGTTGGCGTCCACGGCCATACCAATGGTCAAAATGATCCCCGCGATGCCGGGCAGCGTGAGAGTTGCGCCAAAACCCGATA
>Ga0256829_1003173_pt1 | contig 11602 bp, 12 predicted proteins | sample 131447metaG_FD_185979 | JGI IMG/M metagenome (GOLD analysis project Ga0256829, IMG submission 185979) | Hydrothermal vent microbial communities from Lau Basin, Pacific Ocean - 131-447 | ecosystem: Environmental > Aquatic > Marine > Hydrothermal vents | place: Pacific Ocean: Lau Basin | collected... | reverse complement strand
ATTTAGGATTGAATTCTTAGGTGAATAAAACGTTATCGCCGCCGAAAAAATCGCGGTGTAGTTGTATTTAGGAAATTTACCTTACTTTGCTAATCCAGCCTCACTGAACAAAACGGGTGTGCGTTATGGCTGCTGATGGTGCTTCTGGACTTGCTCCAATCATTATTAAGAAAAAGAAGAAAGTCGTTGGCGGTGGTCATCATGGCGGGGCCTGGAAAGTGGCCTATGCTGACTTCGTGACCGCGATGATGGCGTTCTTCCTGCTGATGTGGCTGCTTAACGCGACAACAGAAGAACAACGCAAAGGCATTGCCGACTATTTCAACCCGACCATTCCGGTCAGCCGGATTTCAGGTGGCGGCTCGGACGGCCTGAACGGATCCTCGATTTTCACCGAACAGACTTATGCCCAAAAAGGTACAGGCGCGACGCGTGATGCGACCGCGGGCAGCCCGTCGACTTCTAAAACCGGTCAACCCGATGAGGAAGGTTTGGCGCAAGCTGACGCTCAAATCGTGGAACAGTTGCAATTGGCGATCAGCCAAGAAGCGCCAATGCTGAACGAGCACATTCAAGTGAAGCTTTCGCCTGAAGGGATTGTTATGGAACTGGTGGACTCAGACGATGTTCCGCTCTTCCCACGCGGCGGCAGCGTCGCCACACCTTTGCTGACGAATCTGATCCAAACCGTAACGCAGTCGTTCGACTCGTTCGGAAACTCAGTGAAAGTGGTCGGGCATACGGATTCAGCTGTGTTTAGAAATGCCGATGGGTTCGACAACTGGGACCTTTCCGCTGAGCGTGCTAACGTGGCACGGCGCCTGATGATGGAAGCCGGTTTCCCTGCCAGCCGGATCCAGGAAGTTTCTGGTCGTGCAGACACAGACCTCTTGGTCAAAGATGATCCGTATGCGGCACAAAACCGCCGGATCTCGATCACCCTACTCAAGCAAGAGATCAATGGTTAAGCGGAGTTATTCGTCTATTAACCTATAATTTCTACTTTCGGTTGCATCGACTGCAGGAGCAACCGACATGAGTATAACATCATCTTTGAACGCGGCCGTGAGCGGCCTTAACGCGAACGCCACCCGACTTTCAACCATTTCAGACAATTTGGCCAACTCAGAAACGTACGGCTACAAACGGAGTGACGTCGACTTTTCGAGCATGGTGCTCGAGCAGCGTAACTCGACCTACTCGGCCGGTGGCGTGAATGTCGATGCCTTCAAAGATGTCCGCGCGATTGGATCGCTTATCTCGACCGGGAACGCGACGGATATCGCAGTGGCTGGCCGCGGCTTGGTCCCTGTGACCGACTTGCAAGGCACGACCCTGAATGGTGATGACCGCGACCTCATGCTCCTCCCGACCGGATCATTCTCTGCAGATCAGAACGGTAACCTGCGCACGCAGAGCGGCAAATACCTTCTCGGCTGGCCTGCTGATAGCGCCGGTGATGTTGGCAGCGTTAGCCGCAATAGTGGCGGCAGCTTGCAACCGGTCAACATTTCTACATCTCAGTTTGTTGCGGCGCCAACAGGTCGGATTGATGTTGATATCAACCTGCCTGCGGATGCCACGCAGGCTGGCGGACCTACTGGCTCCTATTCGCTGCCGATTGAATATTATGACAATCTTGGCCGCGCCCAGAATGTTCGTCTTGAGTTCACGCCCGTGGTTCCAGCAACCGGATCGAGCAATGAATGGAACGTCCAAATCTTTGATGATGCGGGTGATCCCCTTGTCTCAGTCGGCGACTTCAACGTGACCTTCCTCGATACAACCGCCAATGGCGGCCAGATCGATGCGGTCACCGCATCTGGCGGCGCGACCTATGCCAATGCAACCGGCCTGGTTTCGATCAGCCTCGAGCATGGTCCGGTTGATATCTTTATTGGTCGCCCGAGCGACAATAGCGGTATCACGCAGCTCTCTGCAGCGTTTTCGCCGACCTCAGTGACCAAAGACGGTGCTCCGATTGGCGACCTTCAATCAGTAGAGATTGATGATCGCGGGTACCTGCAAGCGATTTATGACACGGGTTTCCGTCGCACATTGTACCAAATTCCGATTGCCGATGTTCCGAACATGGACGGGTTGATCGCCAGAGACGGACAGTCTTTCAGCATTTCGGCCTCAAGTGGTGACATGTACCTTTGGGATGCAGGAACCGGCCCTGTTGGCTCGATTTCTGGCTTCTCTCTGATGGAATCCACGGTTGATATTGCCGCCGAGTTGACAGACCTCATCGAGACGCAGCGCGCCTATTCTTCGAGTGCGAAGATCGTGCAGACCGTAGATGAGATGCTGCAAGAAACGACCAACCTCAAACGATAACGCTTAGTCCGCCAAGAAGGCATACGACGTGAGCATTACATCTGCCATCCAATCCGCCCGGTCAGGGTTAGACGTCATTGGGATGCGTGCCGATCTGGTCGCAACCAATGTCGCCAACGCGACGACGCCAGGATATGTCCGCCGATCTTTAACGGTCAGCGAGACAATCCTGGGCTCGCAAACGGCCGGTGTTCAGGTCATCAGTGTCGATCGATCTCAAAATGAGATCCTGACCACTGAACGCCGGAACCTTTCGAGCGACCAGGCGCAGGCAGATATATTGAGCACGCGCTGGGGCGCGCTGTCGCAACGCATTGGCGACGACATCGACTCCTCAGCGCTGTTTCAAAACTTAAATTCATTACAGTCGGCGATTGACGAAGCTGTCCTCAGCCCGGAATCGACAACACACGCCAACACCGTTGTGCAATCGGCCAACAATTTGGTTCAAGAATTTAACGCCCTCTCCGACCTGATTACGCAGGAGCGCTGGCGCGCCGAAGGCGACATCGAGGAAGGCGTCACCATCGTAAACCAATCGCTGCAGCAAGTAGAGCGATTGAACAAACAACTGTCCGGAATTGATCGAACAACCGCGCAGGCCGCAGCCTTGTTCGATGAGCGCGCGCGCGTGATCGATCAAATCGCAGAATACCTCCCGGTACAAACCGCCGACGGCCCAAGCGGAACCGTTGATGTGTTGACCGTTGAAGGCGTTTTCCTGCTCGCGGGCACCGCGCGCGAGATTGAATTCGATCGAGTCAATGCGATTGGCCCCAATATCACTTTAGGGAATGGCCTGCTATCCGGCCTCTCTGTCGATGGGACGGATATCACGCCGGGCGCGAACGCCTATGGCGCGGTCTCGAGCGGAAAGTTCGCCGCCCTGTTCACACTTCGCGATACCGACCTTCCGACTTTGGGCACCCAGCTTGATGTCATGGCGCAGGATTTGATCAATCGGTTTTCCGATCCGACGGTTGATACGACCATAACCCCTGGCGATCCTGGCCTGTTCCTAGATGCAGACGCAACCGCAGGTGACGGTGTTGCCGGCCGGCTGCGATTGAACGCCCTTGTGGATCCAGATCAAGGCGGCGCGGTTTGGCGGCTGCGCGACGGTCTCGGCGCGGCTGCGCCTGGCCCGCCAGGAAACAATACGATCCTGAGCAACCTGTCTGGCGCCTTCGACACGGTCACCAATGTCAGCGTGACCGGTTTGCAGGGCGGCTTCGTGTATTCGGACTTGGTTGCGCAGCTTGGCTCTTTGACCGGCCAACAGCGCATTCAGAACGAGTCGGTTCTGTCTTCGATTTCGCTTCAATACCAAACGATAAAGGAAGCCGAAGCCCGCGAGGTTGGCGTGGATATCGAAACCGAAATGCAGGATCTGCTGATCATTGAGCAAGCCTATGCTGCCAATGCCCGCGTGATCCAGGCAGCTAGTCAAATGCTCACCGAATTGATGGATATCTAAGCCCATGAACTCGATCTCACTCAACGGTTTTCTTAACGCCTCGACGCTGAACAGCGTGTCCACGCTGAAAGACCGGATCGCGGCAAGCGCTCAAGAAGCGACCTCTGGCCTGCAATCGGACCTGGTCGGTCACCTCAATGGCCGTATCGATCAAGCGCTGCTGAGTGATCAAGCCATTCAAGAGAACTCCGCTGAGCAAGCGCGGATCGATCTGCGCAATATTCGATTGGATATCACCGACAATACGCTGACCTCCCTGCGCGACCTGACTGAAGGTCTGTCTCTTGAAATGCAAAGCGCGATTGGCGTGTCCGATGGCCCAAGACAAAACGCGGTCGCTACCGAAGCGAAAGAGGCGCTGACCGAGGCCCTGGCCCGGCTCAATGTTCGGCACGGTGAGCGTTTTTTATTCTCGGGAGACGCGACCGCGACCCCGCCATTTGCGGATGCCGATGCCTTGTTGTTGGATCTCACAAATATAGGCATCGCCGCCACCGACGAAGCTGACTTCGCCGCGCAAGTTCAAACCTATTTTGACGATCCGGCCGGCGGTTTCCAAACGACATTCTATCAAGGCACGCAAACCGCCAGCGATCCAGATGCAGTCTTAGCCAATCAAGCTGGCTTTGCGGAAATGTTTCAGGGACTCGCGATCCTAGCCTTGTCGAATACGAACGAACACCAACCGTTTGCTCAGGTCGGCACCCCGGCCTTGGATCAAGCTCTGTCGCGCCTCGAAGGCGCGCGAACCGCACTCGTGGATATTCAAGCTGGCGTTGGCATTCGCCAATCCAGCTTGCAGGACCAACAGGCCGTCTTATCGCGAGAAGAAACACTGCTTGCGGCCGCCTTTATCGACCTTGCGGGCAAAGACCAATATGAGGCCGCCACCGAATTGCGAGAACTCGAAGCCAATTTGGAAGCCTCCTATTTGCTGACCTCTCGCCTCTCCAATCTCTCGCTCCTCAACTATCTGAGATAATTTATGCGCTTTCTTTCTTCTCTTCTGAGTATTGCAGTCTTGCTCTGTTTGGTGGCTGCGCCAGTGGCGCAATCACAAACCAAATTGCGAGATATTCTCGACATTGAAGGGGTGCGCTCAAACGACCTCGTTGGCTACGGCATCGTGGTCGGGCTAAATGGAACAGGCGACTCTGTTCGAAACTCTCCGTTCACGGAAGATTCCCTTTCAAACATGTTGGAACGTCTCGGCGTCAATGTGCAGGGCGAAGATATTCGGCCAAACAATGTCGCTGCAGTTCTGGTCACCGCCACGCTGCCAGCATTCGCCCGCAGCGGCTCGAGCATCGACGTTTCAGTCGCCTCGATCGGAGATGCGGGCAGCCTTGAAGGCGGCACGCTCATCCTGACCCCGCTTCGCGGAGCCGATAGCCAAGTCTATGCTGTTGCCCAAGGCAGCGTGATGGTCAGTGGGCTGAACGTCGAAGCGCCAGGCGCGCGCGACACAGTCGGAACGCCGACCTCTGGCTCGGTGCCCAGCGGCGCAATGGTTGAACGTGAGATTGGGTTTGACTTCAACTCCCAAGATAGCCTCACCCTAGCCTTGCAAACACCAGACTTCACGACCGCAGCGCGGGTCGAAAATATCATCAATACAGCACTTGGCGGCCCGGTCGCTTATATGCGTGACCCGGGCACCATTGAGCTGAATATCGGCGCCACTGATGGTTCACCTGCCCGCGTGCTCGCGGCGATTGAGAACCTACCCATCGAAGTCGAAACACCGGCACGTATCGTCATCGATGAGAAGTCTGGCACAATTGTGCTCGGTCAGGACGTTACGATCTCTCAAGTTGCGATTGCACAAGGCAACATCTCCATTCGCGTGCGAGAAAACCCGGTCGTGGTTCAACCGAATCCATTTGCTGAGGGTGAAACCATTGTTCTGCCGCGCACGGATATTGAAGTCGGGCAGACCGGCAATCAGAACATTGCTCTGCTGAATGCAAACACGACTCTGTCGCAGCTCATTGATGGTCTGAACGCACTTGGCGTGCGCCCGCAAGAAATGGCGGATATCATTCGCACCATGAAAATGGCAGGAGCGATCCATGCCGAGCTGGTCGTTCGATAGTCAGATTTCTCTAAGAAGCTTTTGAAAAGCGCGGCGCAGCGGGCCGCGCTTATTCCTCTTCTTCCTCTGGGCGTTCGAGCACGATCAGGCCGTCTCGCTTCATCCCCATCATCTTCATCAGGAAGTCTTTCTGGATCTGCTCTGCCGCCTCGGCATTTGGTGCTTTCATGCGGCTCAGATCATCGCGAAGGCCATCCGCCATCCGGTTCGAGATATTGCTGAGGAAATAGTCGCTGACCTCTTTATACTCGCTCTCGAGCACTTTCATCAGCTCCAGCAAGAATTCCTGATCGAGCTCTTTGAACACGACTGGGACGAAATTCCGGTTCAGCATAACCGGGATATCAACCAGCTCGAACATCCCCTTCTGGATCGCATCGACTTTTTCGGCGTGCTTTTCAGAGACGTGGCCCATCAGAGACGAGCGGCGGTCATTCGGCATCAAGCTGAGGATTTCACCAACGCCCTGCAATTGGGCGTCACCGTCATCGTCATCTTCCTCTGGTGCCAGCAGGAACTCCATGCGCACCATACGCGCCACGACCGCATCAATCTCATAGGAAGGCGGCGGTGGATTGACCATTTCGCTCAAGACTTTTGATTGCTGATCTTCTTCGAGCAAGCAAATCAGTTCCGAACAGAGCGTGGCGTCCAGGTTTCGCAGGATCAGGCCGACAATGTTTGGCGTCAGACCGGACAGGTACTTGGCGATATGCGCAGGCTCTCGCTTCGAGAAGGTCTCCCAGAGGCGACTGAAATCCTCTTTGTTCTCTGGCTCCGGCAGCTGTTCTTCCGGGCTTTCTTCCTGGTTGCCATAGATCAAGTTCAAACGGGATTCGTCGAGCAGGCTTTCCATCAATTGCCGCGAGGTTTCAGCCCCGCCGCGCAATGCCCCGCTGGAGCTGCGTAAGTGCCCGAGAAAGTCCATCACAATCTCGATCAATTGCTCACGCGCAAGATAGTTGATGGTTTCAAGCGAGGCGGCGATATTCGCGATCGCCTGGTCGTCCAACCGGTCGACAATCGGCTTGGCAGCCTCTTCCCCAAGGACCGCGATCACCACAGCCGCGCGCTGGGACGCGGTTATGTGCTGTGTGCTCTGGGCATTCGATTGAGCGTTCGACACTTAAGCATATCCTCTCAACAAGGCTTCGGTGATTTTCAGCCACCCATCCGCCAAAACAAAGAAACCGAGTTTGAATGGCAGCGAGACCACGGTCGGTGGGACCATCATCATACCAACCGCCATCAAGACTGACGCGACCACCAGGTCGATGATCATGAAGGGCATAAAAATCACGAACCCGATCTGAAACGCGTGCTTGATCTCAGACAGCATGAACGACGTTGCGAGGAGTGAGAACGAATGTTCCTCCTCAGGTCCAACAGGACGGTTCAGTGCGTCTGACAAGACGAACAAGGCCTCAGGGTCTGTCCGGCGCATCATGAATTCACGGAATGGCTCAGTGGTTAGCTGCCAAGCCTGCTGCTCGGAAAGACCGCCCTCAATGTAAGGCGACAGCCCCTCCGTCCAGGACTGCATGAATACCGGCTCCATGATGAAGAAGGTCAAGAACATGGCCAGCGCCATAATCATCATGTTGGGCGGCGCCTGCTGTACACCGAGAGCCTGTCTAAGGATCGAAAAGACGATCACCATGAAGGGCAAGCAGGTGACCATCATCGCGATGCCTGGCACCAGGCTCAGAATGGTCACGAACAGGAAGAGTTGGACAACCGTGCCACTCAGGCCTTGTCCATCGCCCAGGAGGCCGCCCAGAGGCCCTGCGGCTTGATCCGGGGCCACTTGCGCAAAAGCCGCCCCAGTCAGGGCGGTCATAGAAAGCGTTAGAACAAGAAGAGAGCGCCAGAAAAGGCTCTGCCAGCTCAGTCCGGGCGAGCTAGCCATCTTCCTGTTCCTCAATCTGCGTCAGACGAACACCAATCGCGCCGTCTTCGAGCTCAATCAGCTCGCCATGTGCGATCAACCGATCGTCCACGAGCAATTCAATCGGATCTTCAATCTTTGCGGTCAGCGGAATAATCGTATCCGGACGCAGCTTGAGAAGCTCGGCAACACTAAGTTTCTTGCGTCCGATCGAGACCACGACATTGACCGGCAAGCCGTATATGGATCGTTTGTACTGGTTCTCCGGAGACACATTCCGGCGCTCAGCTTCACCAACAACGTCTTCTACTGTTTCTGGCTCTGACATCAGGTCCCTCTTATACGCTTTCCGCCCCGCTCATGCGGGCCAGGCTAGACTCAACAAATCGCTCTACGTCGAACTGCAAACCACCTGTTTGCCAGTCTGCATCGACGTGAATTTCGGTCGCCGCATCGAGCATTTGCAGCTCACATATCTCGCTCAAGCGCGGCGAAGCTTGAACGGCGTTCTGGAACGAAACACCAAATTGAGTTGGTATTTTCAGAACCAGCTTTTCGATTGCAGGGGGCGCTGTTGCCTCCAACTCTCGCAGCACCTCTTCCGCCAAAAAGGCATCTGCCAATCGCGGGAATGCCGCGCTGATAAAGTCGCGGGTGAGCTCTGTCGCGCGCGCCGCGGCCAGCTGCTGCAAGCCCGCCAATTGCGCTTCCAGGCTTTGCAGGATTGTGCCGGTATCAATTTCCGGCTGGATCGGCACGGCCGGTTCTTCGACCGCTTCGACGATCTCAGCAGACTCTTCAGCTTCGTCGTCTGTTGGCGCCATCTGAGCTTCCAACTCAGCATCAAAACCGCCATCGCTCGCGTCGTCGCCAACCAGAGCATTCCGCTCTTTCAACGTCGGCGCCAACGCATTCACGTGGAACCGCGGCAGAGTCAGAGGCGGCAAACTATTCATTGGCCGCTATCTTTCTGTCTTCTTTCAACCAGTCCTGCAGCAAGGCTGCGGTCTGCTCCTGGTTCTCGCTTGTATAGTCTTTCAGATAGTCAATCGGATCGTTGGACTGTTCGAACAGGTCGCCGTCGACACTGGTATTCCCCTCGGTCGCCGCCTCGCCTTCACCCGCCTCGCCCTCATCGCCCGTGGCGGCAGGACCTTGTGCAAAGACCGGGCGCATAACGCCAAAGCCCAGCGCCAGAACAATAATACCCAGGAAGATCGCCTGAACCGCAGACCAGAGATGCTGTTCCAGCATACGCTCAATCATGCTCGGGGCTGGCGTCAGTTCGACCTCTGGCAAGGCCTGGAATGGCATCAGTTCAACTGTCAGCGTATCACCGCGATCGGCTTCGAGCCCGGCCGCATTGCGGACCAACGCCTCAAAGTTTTGTCGGACCTGTTCGATCTGCGTAGCCGCATCAGCAGCCGTCAGATCAATGCCCAGGGCTTCTTGGTTGAGAAGAACTGCGACCGACACACGTTCAATTTGCCCCGGCAGACGCTCGGTTTGGGTGCGTGTTTCGTTCAGCTCATAAGCCACCGACTCAGTTGAGCTCTTGCTGGTGCTTTCATTCTGGCCACCCGCGCCATCGCCTTGCGGCAGATTACTCGCCACAGTGAGGTTGCCGCCGCCTTGATTGGTCTCATTAGAGTCATTGGTTGTACGCGACCGCACGACGCGCGACTCCGGATCAAAGCGAACATCTGAAATGACCGTGCGCTCTCGGCTCACATCCATATTCACGGAAACCTCAGCATTGCCATCGCCCAAACGTGCGAACAGCAAGCGTTTGATTTTCTGCTCAAGCGCGGCAGCCTGGTCCTCAGCGACGATACCGGGCGCCTCAACGTCGCCTACTGTTGGTCCGGCAAGGATGCCATGACGCGGATCGATCACGACCACGTCTTCGGGGTTCAATCCTGAAACGGCGAGCGCCACGAGATACTGGATCGCTTCAGCTTGCACGCCGTTCAGTCGCCGCGCAGACGAGAGCGTGACCGAAGCGGTTGGGGTCGGCTGTGACCGGGAAAAGCCCGAGCGCAGATTTGCGCCAATATGAACACGCGCCGACTCAACCCCAGGTGTTGTGAGGATGGTGCGCGTCAGCTCGCCTTCTTTGGCTCGCCAGTAAGCGGCATTGTACATTTCCGAAGTGACGGAGAAGCCATTGACGCTGTCGAGCAGCTCATACCCCTGGACCGATTGCCGAGGCAATCCGTCGCGCGCGAGCGCAAAGCGCGTCTTGTCTCGTACATTGGCGGGGATGAAGATCGCCTCGCCGCGAATCTCGTAAGCGACATCAAGTGATTCGAGTTCATTAATCACTTCTCCCGCTCTGACCGGATCCAATCCGGAATAGAGCAAGGACATTGACGGCTGCAGCGTTCCGCGAACCAGGAAGGTCATCGCCGCCAACATGCCCAAAACGGCCGCGCCAAGCATGATCTGGCGCTGCAATCCCAACGCACGCAGATTGTCGATAAACCCCATAAGACCGCTTTCCGTTTTCTCGCTACGGTTGAACTTGGTTAATTTCTCGGCCGAAAGCGTTAAGGCTTCCTTTACTAGGGATTGTTTTAAACAGGAAAACTACTTCTAGTTTCATACGGGACATAAGAGCGACACATGAGCGACAAGGCAGAAGCCACAACCGAAGAGGAAGCCCCTTCCTCAGGCGGCATCGGTATGATGGGATTGCTGGTGCTGGGCCTCGCCTGCGCAGCAACCTCATTCGCTAGCGTTTATTTCCTGGCCCCCGCTCCAACCGTCGCCGAGGCGGCAACCGTTGAAGTGGCAGAGGCGCCCGTTGCAAAACCAGAAAAAAAGAAAAAAGATCTCGCCTACACACCGGTCCAAGAGATCCTGATCACGGTCGGCAGCGCGCCCGCGACGCGATACCTTAAAATGCAACTTTCGGTCGCCACCGACAAAGCTGATGCGAAAATGATCAAGCCGGTTGAAACCCAGCTGATCGATGCGTTTTTACTCTATTTGCGCTCCGTCGAGCTGAACGATTTTGAAGACCCTGCTTTCTACAAACACATGCGCGAGCAACTCGGTCGCCGCGCAGATCTCGTCCTTGGCGACGGGATTGTTGAAGGCGTCCTGATCACTGAATTCTTGTTGAGGTAATAGCGTGCCAATTTCCCCTTTTGATATTGCGATCATCCTGATCTCATCCGTGGCATGCATTTACTGCATTGTGTTGAGCCGCCGCCTGCGCGCGCTGCAGAACACACGAAACGGCCTCGGCGCGACGATCAAAGCCCTGTCGGATTCGATCAGTGCCGTCTCCGCCACCACCGATGAGACACGCTATCATGCCGGCGAACTGGCTGTGCGCCTGGCGCGCCTGATCGAAGAAGCCAGAAGTTCCTGCGAACGCGTTGAAAGCCTGACCCAACGCCTGAACGAAGCGCATGATCGCGCCGCAAGCTACCGCGCGCCGGAACCGGCTGCACCTGCGCCGACAACCGGCGCGGTTCAGGAAGCACTAGATGTCTCCAATCAGCGTCTGCAAGAGATCACGGAGATGATGCATCGCCTGAAGGATCTGTCAGAGCAGTCGGTTGTTGCAGCCGAGCAAGAACCACCGGTTCTGCGCCCGCTGCCGACCCAATTACGTCCTCGAATGAAAGTGGTGTAAGGATATGGCCATTAAAGCTGCGAACCGATCCAATGTCCTTTTAACGCTGGGCGTGCTGTTCACACTCGGCGCGGCGACGCGTTTGGTTCCTGCAAATGTCGCTGACGCTCGCGAAGCCGATTCAGACGAGAAAGTCGAAACGGTTTCAACCAAGCC
>Ga0256829_1003172_pt1 | contig 11603 bp, 11 predicted proteins | sample 131447metaG_FD_185979 | JGI IMG/M metagenome (GOLD analysis project Ga0256829, IMG submission 185979) | Hydrothermal vent microbial communities from Lau Basin, Pacific Ocean - 131-447 | ecosystem: Environmental > Aquatic > Marine > Hydrothermal vents | place: Pacific Ocean: Lau Basin | collected... | reverse complement strand
GAAAATGTCACTATCGTTTATTCCTTTTACAAAAAACGGGCAGTAACCAAGGTTACTACCCGTTTGTTAAAAACGAAAAGTAATTATTGTTGTGACAACCAAAGAATAAGCTCAATCATATCGTCAGGCGTCATGTCTCGCGTAAAGGTAGGTTGGTAGCGTCCATTGATAATAAAGTTCGGTACACCCGTTAGATACGAGCGATACTCATCAATTTTTGCTTGGTTTGTTTGCATTAAGCGGTGAATACCAAAGCTCGACTCAAGTCCGTCAAACTGATCACCATCTAACCCTTTAGCAATGAAGATATTTCGAAGATCATTGAGGTTAGTAATCGGTGCCCGCTGAACGTGGATGTACTTGAAAATTGCGGCGTTAATCGCTTCTTCTTGCTTCATCTGTTTTGCAATAAACATTGCTTTAGTCGCGGCGTCTTGTACCTCAGGGCCCGTCATACCCATAAAGTTAACGTGAACTTTTTCAAAGCTAGTGTTTGGGTTCTTACGAGCTTTAATTTGCTCGACAATTGATTCGAAACGATAGCAATGAGCACACCAGAAAGAGAAGTATTCTCTAATAACTGGAGATTCTGTGGGCTCTTCATCTAAAACGACGTAATGGGTGCCTTCTTGCCATTTTGCTCCGGGGGCTTGCGCACAAGCGGTAAGTGGAAAAAGAAGCGCCATTGCAATTAGTACTGCAAATTTTTTCATTGTAAATGCATTCCTTAGAGTTCTATTTTACTCATTTGAGATTACCACAGCCATTTCACCTGCACTAGTGAAGTCGATAAGTGAACGAAAAAATCAAACGAACGCAGTTTTTACAGGCCTAGTTTTAATGGAGGCTCATGTAAGGCTGCCATTTGTTCTTTGAGTGCGAGAATTTGGCCTTCCCAGTATTTGTCTTCGGCAAACCATGGAAATGCTCTAGGGAATGCTGGGTCGCTCCAACGGCGAGACAGCCAGGCCATGTAATGCACCATACGCATAGCGCGTAAAGGCTCAATTAAGGCGAGTTCTTTGCTATTGAATTCACAAAATTCTTCGTATGCCTCTATCAAGGTATCAAGTTGCAACAATTGTTGTTGTCTGTCGCCACTTAGCATCATCCATAAGTCTTGAATTGCTGGGCCCATTCGGCTGTCGTCTAAATCAACAAAGCTAGGGCCGTCTCGCCATAAGATATTTCCTGGATGGCAGTCGCCATGTAATCGGATGACGTGCTCAGCATGGTAGCGCTGCTTTGTCTCGTTAATGACTGGATCGAGTATGGCAAAAAACGCAGTTTTTAAATGGTCGGGAAGTAACTCACTGGTTTCTAGCACCTGACGAGGTTCTTCAAGGTAGCTGTCAGTAGTGATGCTCGGTCGATAGGTAAACGCAGAGGCTTTAGCAACACTGTGTATTCGCCCTATAAACCTGCCCATCCACTCGAGCTGATCTAAATTGTCGTTTTCAAATTGACGCCCGCCAACAGACGGGAACACGGTAAATCGATAGCCGTCAACGGTATGCAGTGTTTCTCCGTCAATACGTTGGGGGGCGACTACGGGTATTTCTGCGTTGGCTAGTTCGTGAGAAAAGTCGTGTTCTTCTTGGATCTGTGCATTAGTCCAACGGGCCGGTCGATAAAACTTAACGACTAACCGTTGGTTGTTGTCGTCGACAAATTGGTAAACCCGGTTTTCGTAGCTATTTAGCGCAAGAAGTCCGCTTTGAGGATAGATGCCCTTGGACTCAAGAGCATCTAATATAGTATCAGGGCTTAACCCTGAAAATGAAAAATCTGTCATCGATAAAGGAATTTGGTTTCTTCGGTTACCGTTATAACTTCACCACTGTCTGTGGTGGTTGTCACAGTAAACGCTATGTCTGTAACGCTATCTTCCAGATTATCAGGGTAGGTTGCAACCGAAACGGGCGTTGTAGACATATTTCCACCTTCAACTGTGACTTCAGAAGTTCCAATAAAGCGGTGGTCCGCAAGGCCAGATACGGTAATGAAGTAGGTATTGGTACCTTGGGATTTATTCAATACTTTAATGGTATAGACGTTTTCAATAAGACCTTCATTGGTTTCCCGATAAAGAGAGTTTCGGTCGCGAATAATATCGATTTCCAGCGGAACTCGAGTGGCGATATTACCTATTAACAACCCTACCATGACCAGCAAAACCACAAAATAACCTACAAGTTTAGGGCGCACTATATGAGTGGTTCCACCTTCCAAGCGTTCTTCAGAAGTAAAGCTAATAAGCCCTTTAGGGTAGGACATTTTATCCATAACGCCATTACACGCATCTACACATGCACCGCAGTTGATACACTCGTATTGAAGGCCGTTTCGAATATCGATACCTGTGGGGCAAACCTGCACACACAAGTTACAGTCAATACAATCACCTAGACCTTTTTCTTTGACTTCATCGTGAGAAAGCTTGCGTGGACGTGGGCCTCTAGACTCGCCTCTTTTGGCATCGTAAGACACGGTAAAGGTGTCTTTGTCGAACATGGCCGATTGAAAACGAGCATAGGGACACATGTGCGTGCACATGATTTCTCGCATATAACCGGCGTTACCATAGGTACAACCGGCAAAGAATAAAACGGAAAACGTGGCCCAAAAACTTGTTCCAAAGGTAAAGAAGTCGACAAAAAGCTGACCTACAGGGGTGAAGTAACCCACGAAAGTGAGTGCTGTAAGAATTGCTATGGCGATCCAAAGGGTATGTTTAAGAAATTTACGAATAAATTTATCGGCATCCATGGGACGACCGTCGAGTTTCATTCGCTTATTGCGGGGCCCTTCTATCTTCTCTTCAATAAGATTGTACATGTATACCCATGTAGTTTGCGGGCACATAAATCCGCACCATACTCGACCAGCAAAGGTGGTTACAAAGAAAAGTGCAAAGGCGGAAACTATGAATATATAGGCCAGAACTGTGAGGTCTTGTGGCCAAAGTGTTAAATGAAAAATGGTAAATCGTTGGTTGATAATGTCGAGTAATATCGCCTGATGACCGTCATATTGAATCCACGGAATGCCAGCGAACAACACTATAAAGAATAAACCAAAGAAGCGGCGGAACGTTTCTAGAGGACCTTCAACGGCTCGCACATATATTCGGCTGCGGGCACTTCGACGCTTACCTTGTTCCGCTGATTTTGGCTTGTGTACCTTCACCGGCGTTACATTTTTCACCGGTATTTGATCATTCATGAGACTACCTTTCTGAATACACGATTTACTTGGGCGGGGTGAAGTATAATCTTTTTCTAATGTTTGAAATTTAATGTAGATCAACAATAGTATAGCGTGCAGTTAGTCAGCCCATCATCCTTTATTTTCTTGAGACTTGATATGAAGCAGATCTATACTCTTTTTTATCATTGATATGCAGCAATTTGATTGAATTATCAGCAGTGAAAGTGGTCTATTCAACAACCAGATGCGTTTACATTAGCAAAATGGGAATCGGAGACAAACATGTTAAAGGGTTCAGTACGAATATTATTTAGTGTTAGCAGTCTTTTTGTTGTAGGACTTTTATCTCAAACGGTCACTGCGGCAGAAGTAACCGTGACTTGGGAATCCCCAGAAGATTACCGTGATGTAAGGCCGGTTAATCAGTCGCGTTCTTCGTTTAGGGAGCAAACCTTTAAGCATTTGGAAGCTTATTTTGAGGAGTTAGCGGCTAGCTTGCCCGAGACCCACTCCTTAAATATTACCGTAACCAATCTTGATTTAGCCGGCGAAGTTTGGCCTGCGTCATTTGTAGGTATGGGACCTGCTGGCAATGATGTTAGATTGATACAAGACATACATATTCCCCGCATGGAGTTTAGTTATTCGTTGTTGGACGCAGACGGGCAAACTATTTCTGGGCAAGAAGTAAAGTTAAAAGATATGGGCTTTTTGATGGGCAGTAGCACAAGGCGACAGAGCGATACGCTGGCTTACGAAAAGCAGATGATCAAAGAGTGGTTTGATGAGGCGTTTAATTGATTAAAATAGAGCCTAACTTGGTTAGGCTCTATTGTCTGTAGTTGTAGGTTGCTATCTACTGATAATCAAACTCGCTTTCTGAAATAGAAAGCGTGCTGTCTGTGCCAGCAAACAGTGCTGCTTTATGCGCTTCTTTTCTTACTAGAATACGATCGACGTAGAAGTTCTTGGTTTTTTCTTTAGCTGAAGCAATCGCAGTGTTTTCACACTGTTTAGCGCTGTCAGCCATGCTGTACCACAACACTCCGACCAAAGAGTACGCAGTGTAGGCTAAGTAATCGCAAGCCGCTGTAGCAGCAGTGGTTGGATCCATGCTCAAACATTCATTTGACGTTGCTTGCCATTCATCAAGTACCGCTTGCGCACTAGCCTTAGCGCTCTGATCATTGATGTCACTAACTAAATCATTGAACGCACTGTAGGTTGCTGCCAGCATTTTTCCGCCATCGCGAGTGAGTTTACGACCAATCAAATCCAGTGCTTGGATCCCGTTGGTGCCCTCATAGAGCATTGTAATGCGCACGTCACGGACGTGTTGCTCCATACCCCATTCTCTAATAAAGCCGTGACCACCAAATACTTGAACACCGATATTGGTAGTTTCTAAACCCATATCAGTCATGTAGGCTTTGCAAACGGGTGTTAAGAATTGCAGTACAAGGTCGGCATGAACTTTTTCTTCCGCAGTGCCTAACTTTTCAATATCCATATATTTGGCATACAGCAAAGACAGTGCACGGCAACCCTCTATCTGAGACTTCTGTGTCAGTAGCATACGCGCTACATCAGGTTGAAAAACGATAGGATCCGCTTTGCCATCAGGGTTTTGAATGCCTTGGGGGGCGCGTGATTGCAAACGTTCTCTAGCGTAGGTTAGTGCGCCTTGGTAAGACGCTTCCGCTGCACCCAAACCTTGCAGACCTACTTGGAAACGCGCATCATTCATCATAGTGAACATGCACGCTAGTCCTTGGTTCTCGCCACCCACTAACCAGCCTGTTGCACCGTCGAAGTTCATCACACATGTTGGGCTCGCTTTAATACCCATTTTGTGCTCAATACTACCTACCGATAGCAAATTCGCTTCACCCGGTTCGTTGTTGGCATCGGGAATGAACTTAGGAACAACAAACAAGCTGATACCTTTTACACCTTTAGGTGCATCGGGTAGACGGGCTAATACAAGGTGAATAACGTTGCTAGACCAATCTTGGTCTCCTGCGGTAATAAAGATCTTATTACCTGTAATACTGTAACTTCCGTCACCCTTTGGCTCAGCTTTTGTGCTCAGTAGGCTTAGGTCGGTACCTGCATGAGGCTCAGTGAGGTTCATTGTGCCTGTCCATTCACCGCTAATCAGTTTGGCAAGGTAAGTCGCTTTAATGTCGTCACTGGCGTGTTTGGTTACGGCTAAGATTGCACTTTCTGTCAGCATGGTTGTTAAACGCCAACTCAAGTTCGCTGCGTTTAGCATTTCGTGTACTGGCACTGCCATGGTGTAAGGTAAATCTTGTCCATCGTAGTCGGCGCTACCAAGCATGGCGTTCCAGCCGTTTTCTACATATTCTTGGTAAGCCTCAGCAAAGCCTTTAGGCGTAGTTACTTTACCGTCTTCTAGCTTACAACCTTCTTCATCGCCTTCGCGATTTAATGGCGCAACAACATCAAGGGCAAACTTGGCACCCTGAGCTACGATTTCGTTAGCTAATTCACTATCAAAGTCGCCGATGCCTAAAGATGCATAGTGTGCATCAAGGCCTAACCAGTCTTTTAGTAAGAACTGAAAATCAGCGGTAGGGGCATAAGTCATTGGCATGGATGACTCCTTTTTCAAACAAGTGTTTTAATTTGGCAATATTATAGACACATTTTGTTCTTACAGAGTAGTCCACGACAAAAAGTTAATGAAATATTGTGAATAATAGGGAGTGATTTTCCTTTCCGTTACCAACGCAAAGGTTACAATGTTCGTTATGAGTGGTGTGGAAAAGCCAACACAGCAATAAATGTCGAGATAAATGATGAAGAGTAGTCGTCCTGTTTGTATTGTTACTGGTGGTAGTATGGGTATCGGTTTAGCTGTGTGTGAGCAGTTCAGTGAGAATGGCTATGACGTTTTCAATCTTGATATTTGTGAACCCCAGCGTGTGCTGAGTAATGTCAATTGGCTAGCTTGCGATGTTAGCAAGGTCGAAGAGGTCGAAACGAGTGTAAAACTGATCGCCAAAGGCGCTGAGAGGATAGATGCATTAGTCTGCAATGCAGGCAAGCACTTGTCAGCAACTATTGAAGAGACATCTGAGTCTCAACTGGACGACATGATAAACCTTAATATCAAAGGCGCATATGCTGCTATGAAGGCCACATTACCTTACATGAAAACACAGCAGTGCGGTGCAATTGTATTAATGGGTTCAGACCAGTCTTTTGTGGGCAAAAGAAACTCGTTTGCTTACGGATTAACAAAAGCCGCACTGGCCTCAATGGCAAAAACCACCGCGTTAGATTACGCACAGTACAATATTCGCGTAAATGCGGTATGTCCTGGAACGATAGAGACCCCCTTATTTCACAATGCAATTGATCGGTATGTATCGATGTCAGGGGCAAATAAAAGCGATATAGTGCAAGAAGAAGCTGAACTTCAACCTTTGGGAAAACTCGGTCAGCCAGAGGATGTTGCGGCAATGACCTACTTCTTATGCAGTGAGCAAGCAAAGTTTATCACTGGCAGCTTACATGCGGTTGATGGCGGCTACACGGCACAATAACACTAGTACTAACGATGAACTTTGTTGATCCACATTTACATTTTTTTGCCCTACAACAAGGCCAATACGGCTGGTTGAAATCATCGAACCCTCCGTTTTGGCCAGATAAACCAGCCATAGCCAAAGAGACCACGGAAGCCACACTGCTAGCTAACACCAATAGTGTACCGGCGGCGTATGTTCATATTGAGGCTGGGTTTGATAACAAGCGTCCATGGCGAGAAATTTACTATTTGCAGCAAACCAGTCGTCTGCCGTTTCGTGCCATAGCGACTCTAGATCTGCTTGGCAACAATGCACTTAGTCACATAGAAGCACTCGCACATATGCCAGCGGTGGTTGGTGTTCGTCATATATTAGACGAAGATGCCGCAACTATATTGCAGCATCCAAAGGCGCGGCATACGCTAAAGCACCTCGCTTCAGTGGGGTTAATGTTTGAAGCTCAACTCAGCCTTGCAGATGATGTAGGTGTAAAGGCGTTACTTAATGTATTGGAGCAAACGCCATTGTTGAAAGTAACTTTAAACCACGGAGGCTTTCCTCCACTTAGTTGCAATTCACGTAAATGGAAACGTAATTTGTCTCAATTTTCGCCGCTAAATAATGTGGCGGTAAAGTTATCGGGCTGGGAGATGCAGGACAGACAATGGGTATGGTCTCAGGTGCGTGAAGTCGTAGAAACTGCCATGACAGCTATTACACACGACAGAATAATAATGGCGAGTAATTTCCCGCTTTGTCAGTGGCGCATGCCTTATGGGAGTCTTTGGCAAGGGTATGACGCTTTGCTAGCCAGCGTAACACCGGAACATAAACCGGCGTTAATGCAGCAGAACGCAATGAAATGGTATGCGATTAAAGGTAAGTAACTAATTACTTACCTTTAAGATTTTTGATAGCTAGTTGTTGAGTTCGGTCACAGTCATGTAAGGCGAACGGTAAACCACTTCGTCATTAAGTTCGATACCAATTCCTGGAGTATCTGGCGCTTCAATAAAACCATTGACCGGTTGAGGGTCTTGAATACAGAGTTCACGGTTCCAGTGCTTGATGGCATAAGTGTGGTGCTCATGTATTAAGAAGTTAGGGATCGCCGTTTCTAAGTGCAAGCTTGCCGCTGTAGCTACCGGGCCACCACAGACATGGGCTTGAATTCTAACGTCGTAGATATCGGCGTAGTCGCACACTTTCTTGGCTTCAGTAAACCCACCACATAAACCCACATCCGGCTGAAGTACGTCAAGAGATTGGTCTTCTAGGTAGGGGCGAACATCCCAGCGGTGATACAAACGCTCGCCACCAGCGATGGGTACATTGACGTTCTTCGCGACTTTGTCGTGAAGTTTTGAGTTCAAGTAGTTCACCGGCTCTTCGTAATATAGGCAGCCAATTTCCTCAACAATATCGCCAAGCTGGATAGCGGTTGTAGCGCCTAATAAGCTATGGCATTCGAAAATAATGTCACCGTCTTCACCCATGGTATCGCGAATCGCTTGAAGTCGTGCTTTGAACAACTTCAGTTCAGGTTTAGTGAATAGCTTGGTGCGATCAAAGTGGGTGTTTCCGTCTTTATCATAAACAATCGGGTCAACCTTAACCGCATCATAACCATCTTTAAGGGCTTTTTCGGTGGCGCGAGCATAGTCTGCTGGATCGTTTAGGCGATTAACTTCTTTGTCCCAGTCAAATTGCAATTGACTGGCATAACAACGGAGCTTTCCGTTAGTTTTACCGCCAAGTAACTCGTACACAGGTAGGCCTAACGCTTTGCCTTTGATGTCCCACAGTGCAGTGTCTATGGCACTCATCGCCGCATAAATAACCGGGCCGCCGCCCAGCCCCCAAAAACCTTCGCGCAACATTTTTGACCACAGCTTTTCGGTATGAAACGGGTTAAAGCCAATAAGCACAGCCTCGGCAATTTCTTTAATCATATGAGCGGCAGCGCTGTGGCCCCAATCATAGGCGAGGCCAGCTTCACCCACACCGGTAATTCCCTCGTCGGTATATACGCGTACAAACACAGGATTCCACATAGGGCGATCTGGACATTGAATATCAAAAATTTCTACTTTGGTTACTTTCATCGTTGTGGATTACCTATTCACAAAAAGTTGGGTCGAGCTTGTACGCTTTTCGCAGCATGGCTGGCCACGCTTTCTGGCCGCCTGTTTCTCCGCTGTGCACAATATTCGCTTGTTGATATATACCGTCAATTATGGGTTGTGGGATCTCAATTACATTTTCATTGGTGCGCATGAGTGCCATTTGAATCTCGCAAGCGCGCTGTAAATCATAAAAACGCATAAAGGCGTCCCCTACGGTTTCACCGATGGTGAGGCCACCGTGATTGGGTAATAGCATATGATTGGTTGTACCCAGATCTTTTTGGAGTCTATGCTTTTCTCCCTCATCAACGGCCAACCCTTCATAACTGTGATACGACAACGAGGGAAGAGAGAAGAGCGAATACTGACTCCAAGGCTTTAGCCCGCCTTTCACCGATGCAACGGCAATAGTGGCAAGGGTGTGTAAATGAATAACGCAGTGGGCATCTTGTCGAACCTCGTGGATAGCACTGTGTATTGTGAAGCCCGCTGGGTTAATTTTGTGCGGCGTATCATCCAGAATATTACCCTCGAGATCCACTTTAACCAAATTGGAAGCGGTGACTTCGTCAAAACCTAATCCAAAGGCGTTAACCAAATAATGGTCGCTGTCAGGCACCTTGGCAGAAATATGGGTATAAATTAGGTCACCCCAGCGCATATCGGCGACTAGTCGGTAACAGGCGGCAAGGTCTACGCGAACTTTCCATTCTTGTTCGGACACTTTACCTTTTAAATTTAAAGACGGGAGTGAAAACACTATCGTTCTCCTGAATTATGTTGTCGACACGGTAACAAAGCCTCAACTAACTCACAACTATTAGGCTGCTATTGTGCGGTGGGGCTGTGAGCGACGTAGGCATCTCTTAGCGGTATTAAATCATCGGGGTAGCGTAGGTGGTCGTGATCTATCTCAAAGGGCCTAACTTTTTCGAGCTGAATTACTTCAATAGCAGACCATTCTGGCGCGGAAAATTCTGTTGGAAGCTGATCTAAATCTGCGCTTTCATCACAGGCAAATAGGGCAAGTCCGTTCTTGGTAACTGCAACTTTGTCTCTTACCAGCACGTTTAATCCGGTCTCTTCCCACGTTTCTCTGTGCGCCGTGCATGCCAAGGATTCACCCTCTTGAGCTCCGCCGCCGGGAAAATCTAATCTTCCAGACAACCTATGACGTATCATGAGTACAGAATACTCAGTTTTTATTACGCAAGCAGCTTGTTGTTCTGTATGTGTTTTTTCATCTGTTGTACGGCACGCTGGCGCAGACGGTGTGTTGTTAGAGCAGCCTAAAAGCGTTAAAACAACCAAAATAGCTGATGAGCGAAAAGCGGTTTTCATTTGATTCGGTAAAATACATACTTTGAAATAACTTACTACACTAAAGTTTTCTGTGTATTACAAGCACATGGAAGCCTCTAGCACCACTTGGGGTACTTTATCACGAGGAACCCCATAACCAACAGGAAAGTCTTATGTCGTCACGATTTTCGCTATCGCCTTTATTGATTGGCGTTGTACTTCTAGCCGCTGTAGTGGTGTATTTGAATTTGCCAAGTGAAAATGAGCAACAAGGTCCAGGCAATAGACAAACTCCAGTTAAGACCAGCATTGTATCTATGCAGTCGTTCCCAATTACTATAGAAGCGCTGGGAACCGCAGTGGCCAACGAGTCTGTCACTATTACCGCACAGGTAACGGATACTGTGCAATCGGTAAACTTTGACGATGGTGACAAAGTGGTTGCAGGTCAAGTATTGGTTGAATTGAACAATAAAGAAGAGCTAGCCCGTATTGCTGAGCTAGAGGCGAACATTGAAGAAGCCAAACGTCAGTTTAGTCGTGTTGCTGACTTGCGTCAGTCGAGTGCAGCGTCTGAACAACTTCTCGACGAACAGCAAGCCAGAGTAAAAGCCCTTGAAGCTCAGTTGGATGTGGCTAAAGCACAGTTAGATGACCTCAACGTAAAAGCGCCATTTGCTGGCTATTTGGGTGTACGTCAAATTAGTAAAGGTGCCCTTGTTCGTCCTGCGGATGCAATCACTACGTTGGATGACATCAGTGTAGTTAAAGTGGATTTTAGTGTATCGGAAAGCCAACTAGCGAGCCTATCAAATGGACAACGGGTGTCCGCCTCTTCTGTTGCGTATCCCGGCGTGGTTTTTGAAGGCACCATTTCGAATATCGACACTCGACTAGACCCAGTAAGCCGTTCAATCTCTGTTCGTGCCGTCATAGATAATAGCGAAGCAAAACTTCGCCCAGGTATGTTGCTGACTGTTGTGGTAGAGAAACGCGTACTTAACACTCTTGTTGTCGCAGAGAGAGCCTTAGTACCTGTTCAAGATAAGCAATACGTTTATGTGGTGGAGAACGACACGGTTTCACAGCGAGAGGTATTATTAGGCGAGCGCAGACCCGGCTTTGTACAAGTGATTTCAGGGCTTACAGAAGGCGAAGAAGTAGTGGTAGACGGTACACTGCGCGTGCAAGACCAATCAAAGGTTCGTGTGCTAAGCCGCGCTCAAGATAATACCCAAGCGCAAAGCGGGGAATAACTATGTTGCTGTCTGATATATCAGTTAAACGCCCGGTCTTTGCCACGGTAATTAATTCTTTATTGATTATCTTTGGTGTGGTGGCAGTGTCTATGCTGTCACTGCGAGAATACCCAGATATCGATCCTCCCATAGTGTCGGTGAATACAACC
>Ga0256829_1003171_pt1 | contig 11605 bp, 11 predicted proteins | sample 131447metaG_FD_185979 | JGI IMG/M metagenome (GOLD analysis project Ga0256829, IMG submission 185979) | Hydrothermal vent microbial communities from Lau Basin, Pacific Ocean - 131-447 | ecosystem: Environmental > Aquatic > Marine > Hydrothermal vents | place: Pacific Ocean: Lau Basin | collected... | reverse complement strand
CCTGCATCTTCGGGTAAATGTTCTGCGATCTCTGCCATATCAATCACCAAACCCTGATCCTTGGGGTAGGTATCGAAATATCGCGTCGTTATCATGTCATCTCTGGTTTTCATATCCGCAACCTCAGTATACGCTCTTATTTTATGAGCATTTTATTAAACATTACCGAAGGGAGGGATAAATAAGGTCACAGCCACCCGTCGGTTTCCATACTCGGATACCACAGGCTTTTTACGCTGTGGCGCTTTAGCTTTTTTAACGCGGTGCAAGCTGATCCTTCAAATGCCGCGAGGCGTACTTATAAACTGATTTTTCAAATCACGTCAAATAAATTAGTAAAAATTAATCTATTCAGCGCGGTTCAAGTACAGCCCGATATGTAATTCGATTTGTTGCGCCAGATGATCCAACGCATTTTCACGCGTGCTTTGTTCAGAGACGCGCGTTGCAAACTCACTCTCAAGAACGTTATAACTTCCGGATGATTTCACACTTCTGGAAACCAAAACTTCACCCGTTTCCGCATCCTTTAACGACATTGCCGTGTTCAAATTTAACTGCTTTCTTGTCGCATCAGAACGGATGGTAATATCCAAATCATATGTTGTTTCCTGAACAGGATTCACATCCAAAATATATTTCGGATTTGCCGGACGACCACCCACATAGAAACGATCGATAAGGGCATTGCGTAAATACTGGCCCTCACGGTTCGGGATGTTAGAGATTTGCACCTCTGCCAACTCTGCGCGCAAAGATGTGCTTGCGCCCTGCTCTGTTTTTGATGACGTGCCGTACATCGGCTCAAACCCGCAGGCACCGATCATTGGTAAAATCATTAAAGCTAAGAGTTGTTTTTTCATGTTTTTATCCTACTACAACATTCACAATACGCCCGGGAACATAGATAAATTTGCGTAATTGTTTCCCATCCATCGCGCGCTGCACTTTTTCCTCTGCCAAGGCGACATCCTGCGCGATTTTTTGATCCGCATCAGCCGGCAACGTAATGGATGCCTTGACTTTGCCGTTGACCTGTACACCGATCGTAATCGTATCCTGAACCAGCAAATCTTCCTGATATTTTGGCCACTCATGGTCAACCAACATGGTTTCTTGACCCAAAAATGCCCATAATTCCTCTGCCAAGTGCGGGCAGACAGGATTAATCATAACGATAAAGGCTTCGACCGCTTCTTTCTGTGCGAAATAGTCCCCATCATCCGATGGTTTGAACGATGTCAGGCCGTTATAAAATTCACGCAAGAACGCGACGGCTTTGTTCATCGCGAAATCTTCGATCGCATCGCCGACATTTTTAATGGTTTTATGCGTTAATCGGCGCAAATCTTTTGCCTTATCCGATAGGGCGCTTTCATCACCACCTTTCAAATCCATCGATGTGATTGCACCATGCACCTTATTGATAAAACGCCATGCGCCTTCGATACCGCTTTCTGTCCACTCCAAATCACGTTCAGGCGGGGAGTCAGACAAGATAAACAAACGCGCTGCATCCGCGCCGTACGTATCCAGAATTTCCTCTGGGTCGATCACGTTTTTCTTGGATTTCGACATCTTAATTGACGGACCGACAGTGACGGGCGCGCCTGTTTCCACATGCACCCATGCGCCGTCTTTCTTTTCCGCATCAGTTGGGAAAATCCATTTCCCGTCTGCATCCTTATAGGTTTCATGCGTGACCATACCTTGCGTGAACAGGCCGCTAAACGGCTCTTGGCAGTCCACAAAGCCGCACGCCTTCATCGCCTTGGTAAAGAAACGCGCATATAATAGGTGCAACACCGCATGTTCCACGCCGCCAATATATTGATCAACGCCGCCGCCCGCAGGCATCCAATAGGCAGCCTTATCCTTATCAACAGGCAGTTTTTCATTCTTCGGATCGCAGTAACGGAATTGATACCAGCTGCTTTCGAAGAATGTATCAAACGTATCTGTTTCACGCGTCGCCGGCTCACCCGTTTCAGGGCAGGTGGTGTGTTTCCATGTCGGATGATGATCAAGCGGGTTACCCGGCTTATCAAAGGAAATATCCTCCGGCAGCTCAACGGGCAATTGATCATCAGGCACGGGAATACATGCGCCGTCAGAATTACGATAAACCACGGGAATAGGGCAGCCCCAATAACGCTGACGGGAAATACCCCAATCGCGCAAACGATATTGCGTCGTGCCGAAACCATTCTTTATGTCTTCGGCGCGTTTAATCACCTCCGCCTTGGCATCCTCAACAGATAACCCGTTCAACCATTCAGAATTAATCGCCTCACCAATCGCGGTGGCGTGTGCTTCAACCGTATAATCATGATCCTCACCCGTTGAAATCACAGGCGTAATCTCCAGCCCGTATTTCTTGGCAAAGTCATAGTCACGCTGATCATGCGCAGGCACACCAAAAATTGCGCCTGTCCCGTAATCCATAAGAATAAAGTTCGCGATATAGATCGGAAATTCCTTACCGGGGAGGAGGGGATGCGTTGCCTTAAAGCCCGTATCAAAGCCAATCTTTTCCGCCTTTTCAATCGCGGCCTCTGATGTGCCGTGCGCTTGGCATTCGGCGATGAATGCATCAAAGCCCTCTTTGCCTTCGCATAATTGCTTGCTCATCGGGTGATCAGGGGCAAGGGCGACAAAAGACGCACCGAATAATGTATCAGGGCGCGTGGTATAAACCTCAATCTGATCATCTTCGCCGACAATATCCCAGTTAAACTGCAAACCGACGGATTTGCCGATCCAGTTTTCCTGCATAATGCGCACCTTCTCAGGCCAGCGCTCAAGATCCTGCAAATCCTCCAGCAATTCTTCGGCATAATCAGTAATCTTCAAAGACCATTGATTAAGCGTACGGCGTTCAACAGGCGCGCCTGTGCGCCAGCCCTTCCCGTCAATCACTTGCTCATTCGCAAGAACGGTATTATCGACAGGGTCCCAGTTCACAACCGCTTCTTTACGATAGGCAATGCCTTTTTCAAGGAATTTCAGGAACATGCGCTGCTCATGCGCGTAATATTCAGGGTCGCATGTCGCGAATTCACGGCTCCAATCGATGGACAAGCCCATAGATTTTAGCTGCTCTCGCATCGTCGCAATATTTTCATGCGTCCACTTTTTCGGGTGCTCTCCGCGCTCTATCGCCGCATTTTCGGCGGGCAAACCAAACGCATCCCATCCCATAGGATGAAGAACATTAAAGCCTTTTGCCTTTTTATAACGCGCAACAACATCACCAAGGGTGTAATTACGCACGTGCCCGACATGGATGCGCCCCGATGGGTAGGGGAACATTTCCAGTACGTAATATTTTTCCTTGGCTTCATCTTCGGTGGCGGCAAAAACGTCTTCATCAGACCATTTATTCCGCCACTTTTTTTCGGTTTCTTTTATATTGTAACGCTCAGACATAATGCTTTTACTTATTTTTCATTCGCTAAATGGGCAATGCGCAATTCACGCGCGCGGGTTAAAATTGCATCTTCCAACTTGCGTGCCGTGTCTTCAGATACTGTCGCATCGCGCCATGTTCCGCCCTTCAGTTCCTGACGGAATGTACGCACGCGAATACCATCGGCCTTCAGCTCTCTGCCTAATATAAAGGCATTAATCTTCACGCGCTCATTCGGGGTTTTCGGGTCTGTATACCAATCCGTCAGAATAACGCCGCCAAACGGGTCTGCGCTCGCCAAAGGCATAAAGGAAACCGTATCAAGCGTTGCACGCCACAAAAAGCTATTCACACCGATGCCGCTTTCGCCTGCACCTTTCTTCTTATCCGAACCGAAAAGACCGCCCTTACCGAAAATGCCGTCTTGCTTTTCGTAGATATTATTCTCTGCGCCCTTTTCACGCGCCGCGCTTGTCGGATATTTCTGCTCCGTCTCAATTCCGCTACATGCGGATAAGGTTGCACCTGCAACTGCCAATAAGGTGAAAAATCCGAAACGTTTTTTGTTCAGTGCTCTCATAGTTCCCTAACTGCCTTTATATATATGTATGTATGAGCCCCTGTTTAGCACGCAAACACGCCCCCCACAAGGGCGTTTATAGCCGCGGCTTTGGTCTATCAACAATCGCCCTTTTATCGCCCGATATGTTGTTTTTACATTGTTGCAAAAATGCAACGCCGCCGAAAAATGTGACAAGAACCACACAAATTTCGTTGACCCTTTGGCCTCATGATGGCGTAATGCACGTGTTCTCTCATCAGGGGACGCTCTTTTTTAACTTTAATCCATTTATGGGTTTAACTTTTAACTAATAAATCACTATTCAATGTGATTTGGAGGAAACTGAAAATGAAAAAACTACTACTTGCTGGTGTAGCAATGGGTTCAGTAGCTCTTGCAGCTCCTGCTCACGCTGACATCGACCTAGAAGTTAGCGGTTACTTTAAAGGCTACGGTGTATTCGTAGACCAAGACGAAACTGCTGGCACAGACGTAAACGACTTTGACTTTATCCGTGATACAGAAATCCACATCGGTGGCGAAACTGTTCTGGATAACGGTCTAACAGTTGGTGCGCACTTCGAATTTGAAGTGGACGGTGCTGATTCTACTGAAGTTGATGAATCATACGTATACTTCTCAGGTAACTGGGGTCGTGTAAACTTTGGTGCTGAAGACGGTGCTGGTTACCTTCTACAGGTTGCTGCTCCTTCTGCAGACTCAAACGTTGACGGTATCCGTCAGTACGTTTCACCATTCGTATACACAACTGGTGGATTTGCTGCTCCTGCTCTTGGTCAACTAGACTATGACATGGACCCAACTGGTAAAAACGACAAGTTGACATACTTGACACCTGTAATGAACGGCTTCCAAGCTGGTGTGTCTTTCACTCCAGATGGTGACCAAGCTGCTTCATTCGGCGTTGGTACAGAAACAACAACTGACAACGTTGGTGACGAAGCATACGAAATCGCTGTTCGTTATGAAGGTCAGTTCCAGAATGTTGGTGTTATCGCTGGTGCAGGTTACGCACACGTTGTAAACAACTCAGCAACTGCTACTCAAGACGATCGTGACGCTTGGAACATCGGTCTAGACCTAGACATCGCTGCTTTCGGTATCGGTGCTATCTACACTGAAGATTCAACATTCGTTGACAACTCAGACATCGAAACATTCGCTGTTGGTGCTGACTACACAACTGGTCCATTCAAATTGGGTATCTCTTACTTGAATACTGAAGAAGAAAATGGCGCAGCGGCTGAAGAAGAATTTGACCGCTACTCAGGTGGTGTTGTTTACAACTACGGCCCAGGCATGTCATTCCGCGGATCTATCCACCATGTTGCATATGATACAACAGGTACAGATGCAGACGGAACATCAGTTATCCTAGGTACACAAGTTAACTTCTAATTTGAAGTAACAACCTAATATAAGAATTCGGATTAAGGCGCTTACGAGCGCCTTTTTCTTTTTATGATCTATTTTCGTACTTCCCCCTTGATACGCTGCGATTCTCTTCTTACTCTCTTAGCCATGAGCATTGAAGAAAATTTAAAAAACATCAAAACAACCATCGCGAAAACCGCAGGTGAATGGAAAAGGCCGGCCATTGATATTAATTTGGTCGCAGTCAGCAAAAAGCAACCTGCAGAAAAAATTCAGGCCGCGCTAGATGCAGGGCACCGCCTATATGGTGAAAATCGCGTCCAAGAGGCACAAGACCATTGGGCGGCGCATAAGGTAAATTACCCTGATCTTAAGCTTCACCTCATAGGCCCGCTTCAGACCAACAAAATCAAAGACGCGCTTTCTATATTCGATGTGATTGAAACCGTAGACCGCGAAAAATTGGCGCGTAAGCTAGGCGCAGCCATGGCAGAGCAGGGCGTATCAATCCCGTGTTTTATTCAGGTTAATACAGGCGAAGAAGAGCAAAAAGCAGGCATTGCCCCGCATGCGCTTCGTGATTTTCTGAAATTCTGCACCGATGAGTGCGGTTTGAACATACAGGGCCTCATGTGCATTCCACCGGTTGACGATCCGCCTGCCCTGCACTTTGCTCTGTTACAAAAACTGGCGAAAGAACACAACCTCCCTGAACTCAGCATGGGCATGAGCAGTGATTTTGAGAAGGCAATCCCCCTAGGTGCGACATATGTACGTGTCGGTACCGGCATATTCGGAGAGCGGGGCTATTAAAACAAAGCCGCTTTAGGTGTTGTAATCGTAATTCTGATTATTCAGCAGCGGCATTTCTGCAAAACTTAGCAATTCCGGCGGCAAATCCTTATACGCCCGCAATTCATCCGACTTCCTGTTTCCTAATGACATTACATTCTCAATGGGGGATTTACCCGTCCCGTCTTCTACGACATGACCAATCATATTCGATGCCGCGCCAACAGGCCCACCATATAATGCGCCACCGACGATACTTGATATCGGCTTTATTTCATCCCCCGTCAGCTTTCGGTAGGCAATATTTACGATCGGCAGATGTTGCAAAGGATTAATCATGTCGATTAAATCAAAAAAGCTAAACCCCTCTTCTTGCGACGAGCCTGCCTCCGCCCCCGCGGTTTCACTATGGGAATATGACGCAATACTTCCCGCCATGCGGTCATTACGCACATTTTGATAATTATATTTTACCGCCGTTTCGGCGCGGCTTATTGACGGCTGTGTCGCAGCAATTTCATGCATTGAATAGACCCTCTGTTAATTTCACCCTATAAGCTTTGCAATATCTGTGCCATGATTACGGTAAAGAGAGGATGCACAATGACAGACAATGCCATAACCATAACATTGGATGATATCGCTTATGACACTGTCAAAGCCGCCTTAGCGCATGCGCAGCTAAGCCCCATATGCAACCTGCAGCGCAATACAGATGATGCAACAACAATCCGTTTAGGCTCTCATGAAAAGACATACCCCTATCCTGTACGGTTGGGGCACATATTGGATGAAGTGTATGCCCTGAAAAAGAAAATAGAGGAAACACCCAAAATCATTGAAATCGGCAGCGCCCAATTAGATACACATTCAGGGATTTTTATACCAAATGATAAGGCGGAGATTACGCTGACAGAAAAAGAAGTCGAGATCTTGCTCTATCTCTACAAAAACCGCCAAAAAATGGTTTCAAAGGAGGAGCTTCTCGACGCGGTCTGGAATTACGCCAAGAATGTAGAAACCCACACCTTGGAAACGCATATTTACCGCCTTCGCCAAAAAATAGAGGACGACCCCTCAAACCCGGTATACTTAAAAACCAAGGATAAAGGTTACACTCTTTAGGCTTAAATATGCTCTTGCTTGGCGATTTGAACCGCGCGTGAGATGCCCTCAAAAAATGTTCCGGGATTCCCGTCCAAACGAAGATGGCTATGGCCGTCATTACGAAGGTCCCTCAAATCCCTCAGTAAATGATATACATCGTTGACCTTGCTTTCCGCGGCGCTATCACCGTGATAAGGCGACGGTTTCACAATACGTTTGATTGTATTGGCTCCGCGCGCATAGGCACTTGCCGCTTTATTCGGCGGTATAGACGGCTTCTCATTTGTATTGCTTATATTCTTATTCACCCACGGGCTGACCGAAGAAACCTGTGGGGTTGGATCATAATCATGAAGTGTAGATAATAAGCGCGCTTCCAGAAAATCTTCCAGAAACAAAATCAGCGCATTAATTGAAAAAAGATTATCTTCACGTTCGGCATCATGAAAATCGCGCTCACCTTGCCGCAGGCTCCCACCTTGGTCGGACATCTCTCTTTCTTGTTTTCTTTTACGCAGGCGTGCATCTGTGGCTTCTGTTTCCAGATTTTTCAGTGCGGAATTGACGTTATGAACACTCGGGTACATCGTCTTCACCTCCTATAACCATAAAACGGTGCTTAAAACTACCAAAATACGGAAACTGAGGCAAACTTTATGTCTTTTACGTCGATAAATACCTAATCTTTGAACAAATCATAGGGGTGCGGATATTTTTCTTCCTCTGGCATATTCTGGATACGAAACACCTCTGAATGCCAATCCGAAACATAATCCCAAAGAATATATGTCTGTTGTGTATATCGTGAATCCACCTCACATTTAATGTAGGCAATTTCACTAAGCATGATCCACTGCTTAATGTCATCCTTTACGATCATCGCGTCATAGTCGGCCGTCTTCGCCCTGACATGAATTTCCAGCGTTGCATCAAACTCATCCCCTTCATAAGGGATTTTATCTCTTATGACTTTATCTTTTTCTTCCGTCAGCTCAATTACTTTAAAGAAATCAAGGCGTTCAATCACCATAGAGATATAACCATCACCAAATCTGTAATTAAATGTCGGCGTCGTGTTCTCATCGAGGTTTAAAATACGGAATATTATTTTTGCAGGCTCATCCTCAGTTTTCGGTATATATTTCGACAAAATGTTGAGCTTTATTTCCAACAAATCCGTGTTTAAATCATACATTCCGTAACCGTGGCCCAGACGCATCATTTCCTTTACCAGAAAATCTTCTTTCTTACTTTCAGGCAATGACTGATATTCATATTTGTTTTGAATCCAATACTCATAATCAGGGGCATCCCCCGCCGCGCGGAAAAACGCGAACACAGCCTGCTCTTCAGGTGTTATTCTTGTGCTGAAATAACTGTTGGCATTTGCATTCGGAGCAAAAGCAAATAAAACAAAAAGCCAAACAATGATATAATGTTTTTTCATAGTGATTAAACTAACGACAATTGTAACAACCGCATAGCATAGATAATACCATACAATCTTAAGTAAAATGAGTAATAAAGAGCCTGAAAATAATAATGATGACGAGCCCGTTGAAAATGATGATGAGCTTTGGGCAGAAATTACCAAAGACATCACACCATTGCGCAATAAAAATACCGTAATTTCTGACGGCATTCCACCCAAAAAGCCTAAAAAATCGCCGACTTCTGGCGCGCGTAATCCCCACGAAACCACAAAGAGCGTCCCAACATCACGCCCGCAAAATACAAGTGGCCATAAAGAGCTAGATCATAGAACAAAAGAACGCCTAAGGCGCGGTCAGATAGGCATTGACGGTCGCATAGACCTTCATGGAATGAGCCAAAATCAGGCATATGACGCGCTATTACGGTATATACCCAGTGCATATACGCAGGGAAAGCGCTGTATTTTAATCGTAACGGGCAAAGGGCACCAACGCCATGGCGATACATCGCTCCTTAACCGTACAGATGGCGTTTTAAAGCGTAATACACCACTTTGGCTTCGCGATCCGCCGCTTGATCAATATATTCTTGATATACAGACAGCCAAGCCAAAAGACGGTGGAGCAGGGGCTCTGTACGTTTTATTAAGACGTAACCGATAGATGTGGCTACTCCACGATGATAGAAAACGTCTTTTCGCGCATAATATTCTCACCCGTTTCTTGAATGCGGGTTATGCGCGCAACGCCTTTATAAGTGCCTGATTTTAATTGCACCTTACCGATTTTACGCCCTGTGTAATAATATTGGCGCGTCATGATTTTAGGTACGGTTTGCTGACTATTCGTAAAGACTTTTCCATCAGGGTCGATCACCACTAAAGTTACCTGATCGCCTTTCTCAACATTGTAAAATCCTGCCCAGAAAATAAACGCCGCACTGCTTAGTGAAATCATAGACGGTGATTGATAATCCCCGCGATGCATCGCATCAAAATCCGGTACATTCGCATCAAAACCACCGTTAAAAATTGCTACGGGATCATATTTAATCGGTAAGCCCAAATGCCACAGGCTTTTTTTATTTTTGCCGCATCCCTTTGTATTCAAGACACCGGTATAGGGGTCTACTATACCGCCCTCCCATATCACGCCGAAATGCAAATGCGGAAACTCCGCCAAGCCCGATTGCCCGACTCGCGCAAGCTTTTGCCCTGCCTTTACTTTTTGTTTCGGTTTCACAATGATTGAATCTTGTTTCAAATGGCAATAAATGGTCTGTAAACCATCACCATGATCAATCAAAACCCCATTTCCGCACTCTTTTTGTGCTTTTTCCAGAGATTTTAGCTCTTCTTTTGACTTCAAAACATCATTTTCACTGTCCCGAACCCGTAAAACACGCCCCGCAGCAGCAGCCAAAACATCAACGCCCTTTTGCATTTGCTGCATAGAGGCCAGCGCGAAATCAGTGCCCTTATGCCCTTCATACGTCTTGCGGTTACACATGAAATCCTCACGTACATCTGCAGACGGATTAACATCAACGTAATTAACCGCCCAACAATCATGCCCGTATGAACATCCGACAGGAAAAATAAATTGTGGTGTTTCAACCTTTTCGTGACTTTCTGCACGGACTTTGTTATAAAAAATACCGTGAAGAAACACAGCAGCAAAAACATATATAAACAGCGCATTCTTCATAAGGGTAATAATAACAGCGAACGCAGGACAAACAACGCCTTAATGTGTAAAATACAGGCGGAAAATCGCTGAAACAGGGTTGAGTGTAAATGTCAGAGAGCAATCCAAACGAAGCAGGCTATGTCTATGTTGCCAACGTCACCTTGACGGAGGCGGCCGTCTTTGACCCGCAGCAAGATGATCCGGACGCACCGGAAACATGGGAAATCTTGGGGGCAGAGGATTTCGATAAAGTCGAACATAAATCATGCGAATTTTACTGCGCCCATTGCCTGGATAACGGTGACAAAGTCCGTTTGAAAAAACCCTCAGGTGAGCGTATTCAGGAATTACCGTTTGAGACAATAGACCCGCGCACGAACGAAGCCGTTCTGGATGAGAACAATGAGCCGGTGATTGAGACACGGCGCTATCTGTTTCCGCCGCATTTTTCAACATGGGCAGGTGAAGAGCATAAATGTGATGTTGTGAAACACCAAAGCCAGCTCAATACAACATTACAAGATTTAGACGGCATTAAGCTTAACCCTGATAGTGATATCACCATCTTAAACCTTGGTATTTCTGCGGGACAACAAAAAGTGCGCAGGCGCCCCTTTGTTCACCTGACAGATGATCAGTTCAACCCGAAAAGCGGGCAAGGGCATGCGCAGCCACCCCTCAGGCAAAGGCTTCACCGCTCAAGCAAAGCAGCCCCAAGCAAATTATCACGCGGTGTATCCGATGTGCATGATTTGGCAAAAGTACTTGATGACACTGAGTTTGATAAGGGTAAGCGTCAATCGATTGTTCTTAGAAACGGCAGTCAGCTTGTCTCCCTCGAACAGCTCCATAATGGTAATACGCTTGATTTATATCGTGACCTGTACGCGACTGAAACCAAAATCGCCGATAACCCTGATGCCAACCATAATCATATGGCGCTGTTCCGGTTTCGCCCTAACGGCAATCGTAAATTCTGGAAACGGGAAAAAGACGGCTCTATGACCGTACCCTCACAGCCGGAACAAATTCGCGATAAAGACGGGGATTTATTCTATGTAACGGCCAAAATTAATTTCCAAACCGAGAAAGCCTTTGATGATTTCAACGACGCATACTCAAATGCGAAAAATGCGAGTGATCGATGGTTTTTGGTCTACACGGAAAACGCCAATATCAATATTTATGATCACGCACAGAAAAAGTTAGACCTGCAAG